>Ga0315284_10006540_pt1 | contig 16575 bp, 9 predicted proteins | sample YL17G09_16_MG_FD_203696 | JGI IMG/M metagenome (GOLD analysis project Ga0315284, IMG submission 203696) | Sediment microbial communities from Yellowstone Lake, YNP, Wyoming, USA - YL17G09_16 | ecosystem: Environmental > Aquatic > Freshwater > Lake > Sediment | place: USA: Wyoming | collected...
ACATCGCCCGGTCAATGATCCTCAAAGAGTCGGGGACGCACTTCAACTCGATGATCGTCCAGGCGTTCACCGACACGGAAGAGAAGTTCGTGGCCATTCAAGAACAACTCAGGGACGATAGCGCGCTGCCGGCAAGCGAGGGGCCGGTTCAGGCTCGTCTGGAGCCATGCGGAAGCACAAAATGAGCCGAAGCGGGGGGGGAAACACCCCGGGCCGCTCGTGCGTCATCGGTCTTACCGTGCTGTGCCTGGCCGGCCTCGGCGTGGGGAGCGTCGCCGTTCGCTGCGCCGGCGGCTCTGAACTCTGCACTCCGCATTCCGCACTCCGCATTGCGCATCCTGCACCCCTGCCTGGGGGTTTCAGAACACGCTGCGCCGGACGCGGCTGCTCGCCCAGAGGGCGAACGCCCACCCCACCGCAATCTGGGCGCCCGCGGTCCCGAAGATCACGGCGGTCGTCCCGATGAACCCCGCCCCGCCGACCGGCCAGTCGTACGCCAGGTCGCCCAGGCCCTTCGATGCATTCCCGACCCCGCCGGTCGCGTCCACCAGGACGACCAGTTGCGTGATTGGATGCGTGCTCACATATACCAATAACGGAGTAAACTGAAGCGACAGCACCACGCCCACAACCAGCATCACGAAACACACGCCCACCGGCAGGAACAGCCAGAAGAAGAGGCAGAACCCGAGGTTCATCGTCACGGCCGCCCACGTCCGCCGGAAACACGTGCCGAAAAAGAGGCCCGTCCCGGTCAGCAGGCCCACCACCCCGGCGACCAGCATGCCCACGTGGATCAGCATCGTCGGGTTGAGCAGGCCGACCATCGAAAAGATGGCCACGTGAAAGCCGAGCAGGATCCACGGCGGCAGGCACCGGCGGAACACGCCGAGGGCCTTGCCGGTGATGATCTGGCGCCCCTCAAGCGGCGTCACCAAGAGGAGCGGCCACGTCCCGGCCTCCTTCTCGCCGGCGATGCCCGTGGCCGCAAGCGCCGCCGTCCAGACCAGCCCGATGAGCCCGAGCACCAGGCAGTAGGTGAACTGGAGCCCGAGGTCGCCGAGCATGCCGTACCGCGCGAAGATGAAGTACGTGGCCGTCATGGCCGCAAGGCCCCCTATCCACCCGAGGACCGCCAGAGGCCGCACGCGGATCAGCCGGGTCTGGATGGCCCGCCACGCGACCGGCGAACCCCAGATGCGGCGGACCCGGCCGGGCCGGCCTGCCCGCGAGCCCAGGCCGATCGTCGCCGACCAGCCGGCCGGAGCGCCGGCCAGTTGCCGCAGGCCGGAAAGCCGCACGAGCAGCACCGAAACTCCGACCAGCGCCGCCGCCAGGGCCAGCATCTCGAGGCAGTGCATCCACCAGGCGAAGGTGCTCGCCCCGGCGGCCGGCGAGGTCATCTCGCTCGTCACCAGGTAGAGCGCCACGTATGGATTTGTGTGCCCGACGAACCATGCCGCCGCGCCCGCGCCCGCCTTGAAGGCGAACGCCCCGGGCCAGGCAATCGGCGGCAGAACGAACAGCACCGCCATCGCCACGAGCGTCTGGAGGATCACGACGACGGCGCTCGGGGCGCCGATCGAAAAAAAGAGGCTGATCGCACCGGCCACCAGCGCCGTCACGAGCGTGATCGAAAGCCCCGCGACTACGAACCCCCACGGGACGCCGCCGAGCGCGCGGACCACCAGCAGCACCGGCAGGCTCATCGCCGCCAGCAGCGCCAACTGGGACCACTTCCCCAGCAGTTTCCCCGCGACGATCTGGAGGCTCGTGATCGGCGTCGTCATCAGCACCCCGAGCGTCCGATGGTAGATCTCGTCGCTGATGCTCGTCGAGAGCATCGGGACCGCGATCAACTGGAGCGTCGAGAACAGAAACCAGATGACGATCGCCTGGACGGCCTTCCCGGCCTCGGGCATCGCGTACGCATAGGCCACCCGCGGCTGGGTCAGCGACGGGATCGTCACGGCGCCCAGCCACACCATGCCGACCAGGAGGCCCAGGACGCCGACGTAGACGAACCGCAGGATGTAGGTGCGAACGCGGGTGCCCGAGACGCGGAGTTCCTTCTCGAAGATCGGGCCCGCCAGGGCGTAGACCGGTTCGGCGCGCGACACCAGGAGCACCCCCTGTGTCACGAGGGCGGACCACCGCGCCCAGGCCCTGCCGAGGGCCTCGCGGCCGGGCGAGCGCGGCCGCAGGCGGCCGCGCGGCGGCGGATCGGTTGCCGGTTGCGTCGTCATGGCGCCAAGACCTTTCACGCCTCGGACTCTAAGGCGCCCGCCTCCTCAAGAGGCCGACGGCCGCCCACGTCAGCCCCACCCCGGCCGCGCCGTAGCCCGCCGCCGTCCCGGCGAGGAGCAGCAGGCTGCCGAGCCATCCCGTCGAGTTGACCGGCGGCGGCCACGCGTAGTCCAGATCGCGATTATAGGCGGCGGCCTCCGCCGCGCTCACCGCCGCCACCCCGCTCTGCACAACCGGATGGACGACCAAGCATGGCCCGCTCAACCTGTCCCTGTGCAGGAAGAGGCCGTCGAGCATTCCGGCGCCGATCGGCACAACCCCCCACAGGACGACGCACAGCCCCACGCTGAGGAGCACGGCGACCGAGGTCTTCCTGGCCCAGGTGCTGAAGAAGAGGCCCGCCCCCGTCAGAAAGGCGAGGACCCCCGCGACGATCACCGCCACGTGCAAGAGAACCACCACGTGGGCCTGAAGGAAAACCGTGAACAGGACGAAGTGGACGGCCAGAGGAATCCATGCAGGCAGGGCGCGGCGAATAGCGCCGAGGGCCTTGCCGAGGACGATCGCGCCGCTTGCGAGCGGCGAGCACAGCAGGAGTTCGAGCGTGCCCGCCTCCTTCTCGGCGGCGATGGACGTCGCCCCGGGGACCGCCGTCACGATAATCCCCAGGATGACGAGCAGCACCGCCAGGATGACGAATACGGCTTCGTGGGCCCAGCTGCTGTCGGCAATCATGGCCAGGACGTCGATCGGGACGACCAGGAGCGACGCTCCGACAACCAGCCAGAACGCAAGCGCCCGGTGCCGCGCGAACCGCCCCCGAAGTTCCTTCCAGACGACCGGCGAGCCGGTGACGCGCCGGATGGCCGCCCCTCGTGCGGCTCGCCTCGGCGCGCGAGCAGGCAGCGGCGAGCCGTCGGACGCCGAGGCGGCCGGCGGGACGGCCTGCGCCTCAGGCGTCTCGCCGGCGGCCAGGCCGGCGCCGACCTTCCGGACGCGCCGCGCGCACCAGAGGATCAGCAGCGCCGAAACGCCGATCATCAGGCCACAGTGGACCATCCAGGCCCACCCGTACAGCCCAGGCGACCCCGGCGACAACAGTTCCCGGGACACCAGGACCATGGCAGCGTATGGGTTCAAGCATACCGTCACCAGTTCCAGCAACTGGTAAGTCTGGGCAGAGCCACTTCCGGAGGAAAACTCCATCTGCAGCATCACGACCATCCAGAACCCGACGAGCAGCGCAAACATCAGGAACAGCGCCACGAGCGACAGGATGACCGAGACGTACGGCCGCCGCGTCGCCGTCGAGATGAGCATGCTCAGGCACCCGATCACGAGGACCGTCGTCAGGGTGATCGAGAGGCCCGCGACCAGGAACCCCCACGGCACGCCGCCGAAGAGGCGGACCACAATCAGCAGGGGCAGGCTGATCGCCAGCAGGAGGCCGATCTGCAGGAGGCCGCTCAGGAGTTTCCCCAGCACCACCTGGATCGGCCGGACCGGCGTGGACATCAGGACGCCCAGCGTCCGCCGGTGGACCTCCTCACTGATGCTCGTCGAAAGGCCGATCGCCGCCACCAGCGGCAGCACGACAAACTGGAAGATGACCACCGTGAAGACCACCGCTTTGCCAACTTGCGGCATCTGCTGGAGACGGGCGCTCGGCGACCCACCGGCGCTGCCGACGCCCCCCGCCCACGTCCCCGCGACGAACAGCGTGAGCACCGCCAGGTACGCGAACCGCAGGACATAGTTGCGCCGCCGCCGGCTCGAGACGCGCAGTTCCTTGTCGAAGACCGGGCCGAGCCATTCCAGTGCGGAGTGCGGAATGCGGAGTGCGGAGTAAAGGCCGCCGAAGCGCCGGAGGCCCCGTTTTGTTATGTCACTCCGCATTCCGCGCTCCGCACTCAGAACGTGCCTGCCCAGCATCACATAACCCGCCGCTCCCGCGGCGGGCTCGGACAGCCGTTCCGCACTCCGCACTGGAAACTCCTACTGGACCGCCCCGTCGGTCAATTCGAGGAAGGCGTCGTCGAGTTTCACTTCCTCCGGGACGAGGGAGACGAGTTTGAACCCCGCCCGCACCAGCGCGTCGGCGATCAGGCCCGGCGAGTCGCGGCCGTCGCCCAGGTTGACGACGAGGCCGGAGCCGTCCTGGCGGACGCCGGCGACGTCGGGCAGCGCAAGGAGCGCCTCGGCGGCCTCGTCCGGGCGGTCGGCGACGCGGACGCGGACCACGCGGCGAACGCCGAGCCGCTCGCGAATCTCGGCCAGGGTCCCGCGGAACAGGAGCCGCCCCTTCTCGATGATGCCGAACCGGTCGCACAGTTCCGCCAGTTCGCTCAGGATGTGGCTGGAGATCATGATGGTCTTGCCCATGCTCTTGAGTTCCTTCAGGAGCGCCCGGATCTCGATCCGCGCCCTCGGGTCGAGGCCGCTGGCCGGCTCGTCCAGGATCAGCACCTTCGGGTCGTGCACCAGCACCCGCGCCAGTTGCAGCCGCTGCTGCATCCCGCGCGACAGGCTGTCCACCAGGACCGCGCGCTTCGCGGCCAGGTCCGTCAGTTCCAGGACGCCGTCAATGATGGGCTCGCGCCGGCGGGCGGGGATCCCGTACGCCGCCGCAAAAAACTCGAGGTACTCGAACACCTTCAGGTCGTCGTACACGCCCATGAAGTCGGGCATGTAGCCGATACGGCGGCGGACCTCGCGGCCGTGCGTCCGGACGTCCAGGCCGTCAATCACCGCTGTGCCGCGCGTCGGCTCGATCAGCGTCGCCAGGATTCGCATCGTCGTGGTCTTGCCGGCGCCGTTGGGCCCGATGAAGCCGAAGATGTCGCCGTCCTCGACCACCAGGTCCAGGTCGACGAGGGCGCCGAGCGTCCCGTAGTACTTGGTGAGTTTCCTGGTTTCGATCATGGCGCTGACCCTCCGTTTTCCGTAGCGGCAGCGGCGCCGCCCCTGCTGCGAAGGATGGACTTGGCGGGAAGAACGACCAGCCGGACGATCTGCTCGTGCTCGATGACCTGGCCGGTGCGGGGCCTCATGCGGCCGGGCGGGGCGCCGCGAGCCGACGGGTCGCCCAGGCACAGGGCCAGCGGCGCGTCCTTATAGAATGCGACGACGGCGACGGCCCCCTGGGCGAGGTACGCGCCGACGGCCTCAGTCCTCCGAGAGTTGCCGGCGGCAAAGAGCGCGACCTCCGGCGCAAACTCGGTCCTCGGTCCACCGTTGTACCACGACTGGCTGTACGCCTCGATGTCCTTGTCCCACTTGGACCCGACGACGGCGACGCCCGCAACCGGGAGCCGCTCGCCCGGCCCGATCGGGCCGAACCGCACGAGCCGGTCGCCGCCCATCAGGATGTAGCCCCGCGAGACCGGCCTGGCCGAGAGGTTCTCGACGACGGCCTTGACCTTCGCGCCGTCCACCTCGACCTGGGCGGCAATCGGCACCCCTTCGACCGGCGCCTCGGCCGCCAGGCATTGCATCACCCAGATACTGATCGGCAACTCCAGCGGCATGCTGCCGCCGTCGCCCTGGGCACAGGTCATCCGGCGTGCGGCCGCCTGCTGGCCGGCGCTGACCCACGGGCCCGACGCGGGCGCTGCCAGCGACCACCACTCCTCGCGCCCGACGTTCATGAGCGGGTAGTCACCGCTCTCGGAGGCGTAGATGCCGCTGTAGCGGCACATCCATCCGCCCGGCCGGCCCTGGACGGCGTCGGCGACCGAGACGGCCCGGAGGCGCGGCGGGCCGCTCCGAAGCGCCAGGACGCCGAAGTACGCCACCACCGAAAAGACTCCGATGTACAGCGTGAACGTCAGGTGGGTCAGCGGCAGCCGGCCCCGCCTCTTCAGGACGAGGTAATCCACCGGCCCGATCACGACCGCCAGCCCCGCCAGGAGCAGCACCACCCAGACGATGCTGATCGGCTCGAGTTCACGGATGTCCATCAGATGATCGAGGACGGCGTTCGAAGCGGCGGCACTCTGCTCCAGGGCATATTGGTAGTACATGGCGCCCGCGCCGGAGGCGTCTTCGTCGGGCTTGCCGAGTTCGACGGACGATGTGCCGAGGACACTGTTGAGCGCGTCGGCCCAGAACCGGGCCGCGCGGTCGCCGCCCTCGGCCCCGAGGGCCGCCGGGTCAAACAGGACCACCCCCGCGCGCCCGAAGCCCACGGGCCCCGAGGCCGAAAGCACCTCGCCCGTGCCGAGCGTCCTTGAGGTCCACCCGAACGCATCCGGCTCCTCGGCCTGCCACAACGTCGCCGCCGCGCCACCCAGGTCGCCCAGGCCCCAGCCTTGGAGCGTCTCGCGCGGCAGGCGGACGCTTCGGGCGTCGCCGATGCGAAGCCCCAGGAGCCTCGCGATCGGGTGCCCTTCCGGCATCGGGCGCGACCCCATGACCACCAGCAGCCGCCCACCCGACTCGACCCACCGCACGATCGCTTCGCTCTGCGTCCCGAGCATCGTCGTCCAGTCCGGGTCGTACAGGACAAGCAAGTCCACGGCGTCGTAGGCCGTCCAGTCGTGCGGCAACGTCCGAAGGAGCCGCTGGCGGACGTAGACCTTGCCGAGGACTGGTTCGTCTTTGGCCTGGGGCGTGGGGGGTGGACTCCAGGGCCCGCCCCATCCGCCTCCCGTGGGCGCATGGCCGCGGTTCCGCGTGGTTTCCTCCAGGCGGCCGAGGTCCGGCTTTTCACGGCCCGAGACGACGACCAAGAGGTCAGCCGCGCCCACCGCCGTCATCACCTGCCGCTGCTTCGACAGGTCCCACAGTTCGTACGTCTTCTGCCACGCCGGCCGGCCCTTCGAGTCCCGGATCGTCACGGTGCACTCGGGGATCCCAAACGTGAACCGCGTGACCAGCGGCAGGCGGAGCGGCACGTCGGGCGTCAGAACGAAGTCGCGGACGATCGTCATCCTCGAGGATTCGTCCTGCTGGCCCACGAGGGTCACGGACCCCTCGAACGGCTCCTTCATCGGCCGCGCGATGCCGATCTCAACCGGTGTCCACCGGAGCGGCCGGTAACAGCCTCGCCACCCGATCTCGCAGTCGACGTTGAACGGGGCATCCCGGTCTGCCGCCGGCCCGGCCAGCGCGCTCGGCGAGGCAGCGCTCGCCATCAGCACCACGAGGCCGCACAGCCACGCGTGTTTCATGTCATGCCTTCCACCGTTCGCCGTTACTCAGCCACTCAGTCACTTCTTTCACAGCCGCGCCTTGCGGTTGTACACATACCACTCCACGGCCACAAGCGCCAGGCACAGGCCCACCAGGAGCGGCCAGACCTCGCGGTTCGCCGGGCCCGTCTGGGTCTCGGTCGCCTCGACGACCTGGCCGGCGGCCACGAGTTCGGCGGCCGGTTCGACGCGGCTTTCGCTGGAGTCGAACAGGTTGACCGCAAACTGTTTCTCCGGCCCGGCCTCGGCCGCCGGTACGTCTTTCGGAGCCGCGGCTGCGCCGCCAGGAATGAGCCGGTACACCCCGGCGCGCGTCGTCCGGGCATAGCGGAACATGCCCGACGGGTCGCTCTCGATGGTTTCGGGCGCGCGGCCGGGGGCCTGGACCTCGGCCCGCTGCAGGCCGGGGGCGGCCTGGAGCGTGACGGGATCGCCGACGGCCAGCGACTCGCGGCCGGCGTCGCCCGACTCGCTGCCTGCGAATGCCGACGCATTGTAGCAGAACATGACGAACCCCGCATCAAACGGCCAGTTGGACTTGAGCGCGTCGAACCCGGCCAGCAGGAAGATCCCGCCCCGCCGCCTGACCATCGCCAGCGCCGGCGTGTCCTCGAACTCGGCCAGCACCACGGCGTCGCGCGGAAGGTCCAGTTTCCAGCACGTCGCCGCAAAGAGGTTTTCGAGGTTCACGAAGTTCAGCACGGGGTGTTTGTCCTGCCAGTCAACGACCGACTGGTTCTCGAGTTCGCCCTCGGCGCGGGCGCCGCTGGCCGCTGGCGGCCTGCCGAAGACGAGGTAGTTTCCGCGCGGCAGATCGTCCGGCGCGCAGCGGTCCAGCACCACGAGGCCCCAGGGCGAGACGTCGCCGGCGCTGCGGACCGCCTGCTCGAACGCCGCCGGCTCGAGGACGTCGAGCCGCGCGAGCGGGCACGCCCGAAGCGCCAGGCGCAGCGGCTCGTTCCCTTCGGTCACGAGGGCGGCCGTCAGGCGTCTCGGCGGCTCGAGAATCGCCCATGTGGCGTCGTCCGACGCAAGCACGTCGGCCTGCCCGCTGCCGCCTCCGCCGGGGGCGTGGACCACCCGGACCTCGAGGGCTCCTGCTCCGGGCTCCGCCAGTTGGAACGAGACCGCCGCCTGGCCCGGCTTGTCGGGCTCCGAAGCGCGGCCGGCCTCGCGCGGCGGAATCGCGACCGGCCGCATGCCACGGACGGTCGCGTCGATGCTCAGGGCGACCTCGCACTCGACCGGTTCGCCGCCGAAGTTCGCCAGGTTCGCGAAGACCTCAAGCCGGTCGGGGTCCTCGTATGAGCGGCGGGCCTGCATGGCGGTAATGGCGACGTTCGCGCCGGACGAGCCCACCTTGTGGAAGGTGAGTTCGCCGGGGGCCAGGGCGATCTCGCCCAAGTCGGCGATGCGGCCGTCGCTGAAGAGTTCGAGGGCGGCCGGAGACTCGGCGCTTCGGCCCTTGTCCTCGGTGCCGGCGGGCGTGGCGAAGGCCCGGGCGACGGTCAGCGCCTCCGCCAGGAGCGAGCGGCCGTCGGTCGGCTCGACGGCGTCGACCGCCGCCTCCAACTGGGCCTTGTCGGAGGTGTAATTCGAGAGGACTTTCGCACGGTCGGCAAATGCGATGACCATCGCCTGGTCGGACTCGCTCGCGAGGTACCACGACCGCCCCTCGCGAAGCGACTCGACAAGGGCCTTGGCCTGGCGCTTCGCCTCGGCCAGGCGCGTCGGCCGGACATCGGTTGAGTTCATGCTGGCCGAGCGGTCAACGAGGATCACGTACCGCCGGGCCTCGCCGGTCGCAAGCGAAAGCACCGGCCGCGCAAGCGCCACCACGAGCGCCGCCAGGGCCAGGAGTTGCAGGAGGAAGAGGACGTTCCACCGCATCCGCTGGAACGGGGCGTTGACGCGAAGGTCCTGGACCGCCCGCCTCCAAAGGAGCGTCGAGGAGACGAGCATTTCGCGTCGCCTGAGTTTCAGAAGATAGAGAATGACCAGCGCCGGGACGGCCACGGCCGCAGCGATCAACCCGGTTGCCGGCGCCAGCCAGTCCATCGCGTCGCTCCCGATGGTTTGACGCGCCCCGCAAGTTTACCCGCCTGCGGCGGGCGGGGCGGCGAAACGACTCACCCCAGCAGCCGGTGGCGGCGAAGGTGCTCCAGCACGAGCCGCTCGACCGGCTCGGCCGAGTCCGCCAGGACGTACGTCGCTCCGCGCCGCGTGCAGAAATCCTTCAGCATGTTGCAGTACGCCGCGAGGTTCCGCTTGTAGAAGTCCAGCAGCGCCCGCGACACGGTGATGTCGGCGACGTCGGCGTCCTCCAGGTCGACGAGCCTGAGGTCGCCCATAAGTTCGGGCTTGCGTTCCTGGGGGCTCAGCATCTGGACGACGAACAGTTCGTACCGGTCGCTGACGAGTCGTTTGAGGCCCGCGTCGAGGCCCTCCTTGAAGAAGAAGTCCGAGAGGACCACGGTGACGCCGGAGCCGATGCGGCCGGCGACCCATTGGCGGCAGGCCTTGTCGAAATGCGAGAGGCCCTCGGCCTTCGCATCGAGGAGGAACTCGGCCATCGGATGCAGATAGTTCCGGCCGCGCATGTTCGTCAGCCGCCCCGTCAGGCCGTCGGCGAACGTGCAGAGCGAGACGCGGTTGTTGTTGGCGAGTCCGACGTACGCCAGGGCCGCCGCCAGGCGTTTCATCGCGAGGTCCTTCGGCGGGTCGCCGGAGGCCGTCGAGCCGCTGGAGTCGAGGAGGATGTGGACGCTCAGGTCCTGTTCCTCGAGGTACAGTTTGAGGAACAACTGGTCGAGGCGGCCGTAGATGTTCCAGTCGAGGAACCGCAGGTCGTCGCCGGAGACGTACGGGCGGTGGTCGGCGAACTCGACGCTCTGGCCGCGCCGCTTGCTTCGGCGCTCGCCCTTGAGTTTGCCCTGGAGGATCTTGCGGCTCATGACGTCGAGGGCATCGAGGCGCGCCAGGAGCGCCGCGTCCAGAAGGTCGGTCAGCCGGGCTTGCCGCGCTGCGGGTTGGACGTGTGCCTCGCTCATTGGGCCGCCTGCACCTCCCCGGTGGTCCTCGGCACCTGCTGGAGGACCTCGCCGAGGAGGGCGTCGCTCTGGATACCCTCGGCCTGGCCCTCGAAATTCAGGAGAATCCTGTGCCGCAGCGCCGGCAGAAGCGCCGCCGCGACGTCGTCGAACCCGACGTGGTACCGGGCATCGAGCAGGGCGCGGACCTTGGCGGCCAGGATGACGGCCTGGGCGGCGCGCGGCGAGGCGCCGAACCGGATGAACCGGTTGGCCGATTCGATGGCGAACTCGCCGCCCGGATGCGTCGCCAGGACCAGCCGGATCGCGTAGTCCTTGACGTGCGGCGCAGCCACCACGCGCTGGACGAGTTCCCGGGCCGCAAGGATCTCCGGCCCGCCTGAGATGGCCTCGGCCTTCGGATACGCCCCGGCGGTCGTGCGGTCGATGATCTCGTGGAGTTCGCGCCGCGAACTGTAGGGCACGAGGAGTTTGAACATGAAGCGGTCGAGTTGGGCCTCGGGCAGCGGGTACGTGCCTTCCTGCTCGATCGGGTTCTGCGTCGCCAGGACGATGAACGGCTCCTGGAGGGTGTAGGTCTTGCCGCCGACGGTGACCGAGCGCTCCTGCATGGCCTCGAGCATGGCCGACTGGGTCTTGGGCGTGGCGCGGTTGATCTCGTCGGCCAGGATGCACTGGTTGAAGATCGGCCCGGGCTGGAACTGGAAGGCCCTGCGGCCGGTGTCGGGCTCCTCGACGACGAGGTTCGTGCCGACGATGTCGGCCGGCATCAGGTCGGGCGTGAATTGGATCCGCCTGAACGAAAGCGTCAGGGCCGAACTCAGGGTTCGCACGAGGAGGGTCTTGCCGAGCCCCGGCACGCCCTCCAGGAGGACGTGCCCGCCTGAGAAGAGGCAGATGAGCACGTCCTCGACGATTCCCTGGTGGCCGACGATCACCTTGCCGATCTCGTCGCGGAGCCTGAGGAACCTCTCGCGAAACTCGCGGCACTGCCGTTCGACGTCGTCGTGCTCCTGTGCCATAGTCGGTCGTCCTTTTGTTGTGATGCGCTCGCCAAGGCGAGCGGCTGAACGTTTCAACCCGGCAATTCATCACCCGCCGCTTCCGCGGCGGTCTCGATGAGACTCGCTATGTGTTTTCGTTTTCCTTGCCTTTGCCCATGCGCTGCTGCGCGCGGCGCCGGGCCTTGAGGAGCCGGTTGAGGCGATCGTCGCCCTCGGGGGTTTGGTGGTTCGCGCCCCGGGCCTCGTCGGTTGGCATTGACGAACCAGGCGCCATGTCCGCCGGCGGAGCCGACGGCTCCAAACCCTCGGGCATCTCGGCGGGCGCCCCTTTCGGCGCCTCGAACCGCCGGGCCGCGTGCGGTTCGGCGGCCTTGGCGGCCATGCCCTTGCGCAGGCGGCGCGTCCGGCGCTGGAGCCGCGCCAGGTGTTCCTCGCCCTCGGCCGCCGGGGGCCTGGCGGGCCACTTCACCCACCCGAGCGCCCGCCGCGCCGCCGCACGCACGTCCACCGCCAGCCGCCGCGACGCCACGTCCGCCAGGAACAGGCCTAGCCACGCGATCATCAGCGCCCTGGCGAGGGGAAGCGGCGTCTCGGGAAACTTCAGGCCCGCCCCGGAGAAAAGGTCCGCCTTTTCGGCCGGCCCGGCGATGACGCGGCCGCCCGTCTCCTCAGCCACCGCCGACAAGAGCGGCGCGTTGTCCGAAAGGTCGCGGAACTCCGGCGCGTACGGCACGCTGATGACGCTCTGGACCGTCCCGCCGCCGCCCCCCACCTTTTCGTACCGCAGGTTCACCAGGTAGGAGCCCGACTCGCCCGCCTTGAACGTCGCGCGGTACTGGCCGGGGCCCGTCTGCACCATGGGGAGGTCCTTGGCGGTCATGCCGGGCGTGACGACGCGGCCGGTCAGGCCCGAGTACTGGACGAAGTTGCCCTCGCGGTCGACGGCCTCGACCGTCAGGGTCACGTCTCGGCCCTGGACGTCGGCGAAGACGGTGCAGTCGGGTGGCAGGCGGCTCCTGGCGGCCCAGCGGACGGTCTGCTCCCAGAACCTGGCGAAGCCGCCCCAGGCGAGCCACCGCGCGGCCCAGCGGGCGTCAACGCTCGACGTGAATGCCACGCTCCGCCCGACGCCGACCTGCCAGGCCGCCAGGATCGGGTCCTCCTCCGGCCCGACCATGACGAGGTCGGCCGCACCGCCCTTCGGACCCGTCAGGACGTACCCGTTCAGGCCGGGCACGCCCTCCAGGCCGCGCACCAGTTCCGAGAGGCCGCTCGTGACGCGGGGCGTGAAGTCCTCCTCGTTGATGAGGGCGCGCTTGACGGTCTGCGCCTCCTTGATGAAGATCTGCGGCAGTTTGTTCGGGTCCTTGACCCAGTAGGACCGGCCGCCGGTCGCCAGGGCAATATCCACCATCCGCTGGACGTCGGTCGGCACGTGCGGGTCCACCGCCACGGTGCTCACGGTGATGCCGGCGAGTTTGTACAGGCTCATGAGTTGGGTGCTCGGCGGCGCGGGGTCGCCGTCGGAGATCATGATGACGTGTTTCTGGACGGCGTCGGAGGCGACGAGGGCGTCGTAGGCCTCCTGCATCGGGCCGCCGAAATCGGGCATATCGCCCATCTGCATATTTTTGATTCCGGCGACGACGGCCCTCTTGTCGCCGACGGCCTGGAGCGGGTAATCCCAGAGCCCGCCGCCCTGGGCCCAGCCGAAACTGATGATCCCCGCCAGGTCGAGGCGGCTCAAGGTCCCGACGGCGGCGATCGCCACCTCTTTGCCCCAGTAGTTGCCCTGCGGCATCTCGCACGAGTGCATGATAAGCACCAGGGCGCCCTTGGGCATCTGCTTTTTCTGCGGCGGGTCCAGGTCCACGGGCAGGACCTCGGCCACCGGCGACCCGATCCAGCCGCCCGCCCCGAACGACTGGCTGCCGCCGACGACGACCAGGCCGCCCCCCAGTTCGCGGACGAAGTGGCACAGGAGTTCTTGCTGGGCCAGCGTGAATTCCGCGCACGGCGCGTTCACGAGGATCACCGCGTCGGTATCGAGGAGTTCCGGCAGGCTCTGCGGAAACGCCGAGGATTGGATATACTTAAGGTTGATGCCGGACGCGGCAAGGTGCTTGACGAGCGGCGCGGCGGCCCGGCCGTCCTCGTCGACCACCAGGACGTGGCCCGGCCCGGCGACGTACGTCATGCTGCTGGCCCGGTTGTTCTCGGCCAGCGTGTCGTCGGCCGGGTCGTCGGGGACGAACGTCGCCTCGAACTCCTCCAGGCCGCGCGACCCCACCGGCATGGAGACGGTCTTGGTGTTCGTGCCGGGCTTGAGGGCGACTTCGGCGGCGACGCCGTCGCTCGCCGGGTCGAGGTCCACGGGCTCGCCGTTCAGCGAGAGGAAGAGTTTGCCCTTCGCGGGGGCGGTGCTCCCGAGGACGAACCGAAGGGCGATCGTCTGGCCGCTCCGGGCGTTCGGCGGCGAAACGATCCGCTTCAAGAACACCTCCCGCTCGTAGCGGTATTTCAGCGGCAGGACGTCGATCGGGATGTCGTTCGCCGCGGCAACCTTGGCCGCGTCCCGAAGGTCGCCGGAGGTCTCGTTGCCGTCGCTCACCACCAGGAGGCGCACGGCCGCGTTGGGCGGGGCGACGGCCATCCCCAGTTGCACCCCAGCCGCCAGGTCGGTCTGGTCGCCCCGGAGGTCGGTTGCGCGGCGGCGGATGTCGGTCGAGGTGCTCGCGAGTTTCTCGATGAGCGCGAGTTCCCCGACGTCGATGACGGCCAGGCGGTCCTCGCGCCGCTTGGCCTTCATGGCCTCCTCGAGCCAGGCGAGGCTCGCCTCGCGCTGGTCGGCCGGGACCGACCGGCTCCGGTCAATCACCGCGATGAGCGTGACCTGGTCCTGGCGCTGCGACAGGAGCGGGTCGGCCAGCAGCGCCGCCAGCAGCGCCACCACCAGGACGCGTAGGACGACCGCGGCGACGCGCCTGGCGCGGCCGACGGCCGCCAGGTTCCGCCATGCCAGGAGGACCATCGGCGCCGCTACGAGGCCCGCCGCCAGCCACCAGGGGTCGGCGAAGCGGAATGTCAGGGCCGCTATCACGGTCGCCACACCTGAATTCGGTTGTTGCCGGAATCCACGACGTACAGCCGGCCGCGCTCGTCGGCGGTCACGTCCCAGGGATAGGCCAGTTGGCCGCGCGCGCGGCCGGCGCGGCCGAGACACCTCAGGCTTCGGCCGTCGGGGCTGAACGTCTGGATCCGGTTGTTGCCGTATTCGCAGACGACCAGCGTTCCGTCGGCGAGGAGCGCCAGGCCGTAGGGGTATCGCAGCAGGCCCGGCCCGCGCCCCTCCGACCCGAGGTAACCAATCAACTCCCCGGCAAGAGTATACTTGGCCACCCGATGGTTGCAAGCATCGGAGACGTACAGGATGCCGCGCTTCTCGTCCACCGCCAGGCCCGACGGCCGGGCGAGTTCGCCGCGCCCCGACCCGAACCGGCCGAAACTCCCGAGGAACTCTCCGCCGGGCCCGTAGATGCTGATGCGGTCGTTGCCGCCGTATTCGCTGACGAAGACCCGCCCGTCCGGGGCAAATGCCACGTCCGTCGGATAGATGAACCGGCCGTCGCCCGTCCCGAACGAGCCGAACCGGCGGGCCAGGCGGCCGTCGCGGTCATACACCAGGACGCGGCTGTAATGCGTGTCAGCCACATAAAGACATCCGTCGGGCGCCACGCCCAGGCCCGTCGGGTATCCGTTCTCGAACTCCGGCAGCGTGATCGTGCGGAGCGTTTCGCCCTCCGGCGTCATCCATTGGATGCGTCCCGTGCGGTCGACGACGTAGAGGTTTCCGTCGGCGGTCCGGTTGATGGCCCGCGGGTAGAGGAACTCGCCGGCCCCGCGCCCGCTGGATCCGAAGACCGCAAGGACGCGCGGCTCGTCGGCCGGGCCGCCGGCCGGGCCGCCGCTGCAACCTCCGGCCAGGGCGACGGCCGCCACCAGCAGCACGGCCGCGCCTGAGCGGATTGAGCAGGTGAACAGGTGAGCAGGCGACCGCAGGTGAGCAGGATCGTCAGGCTGGTGCCGTTTCATCTGTTCACCTGTTCCCCTGCTCGCCTGCTCTGCGTCCGTTCGGACGCCGCCACGCCCTCGCGCCGAGCGCCGCCGCGGCCACCGCCACCGGCGCCACGTAGACCGCCACCAGCATCAGGCACGCCAGGATGACCGATTGTTCCTCCATGAAGTGCATCCGGTCGAGGAGCCAGTAAGCGAAGTTCGGCATGTCGGGCTCGAGGAGGATGGAGGTCGCCGGTACTTCCGTCAGGCCGAACATGGCCACGAGCATCCCCGCGCCTGCAACGACGGGCCAGGTGCGCGGCCAATGAACGTATCGCCACACCTGGATTGCCCCGGCGCCGTCGACGCCCGCCATCTCGGCGAAGTGCCGCTCCGAGGCGTCGCGCGTCAGGCGCAGGATCACCAGGGCCACGCCCGCAAAGCGGACGGCCATCCCGGCCGAGAGGATCCACCAGGCCTCGCCCGGAGCGCCGCCGAGGCCCAGGACCGACTGGGCCTCTTTGATCGCGGCCCCGACGAGCGACCCGGGTGCGAACATCGCAAAAAGCAGGCCCGCCTGCATGACCTGGGCGGGCCACCGCCCTGCCGGGCCCAGCCGCTCCGTCGCAAGGACCCCGGCCGCCATTACGAGCGCCACGGCCGCGCCCCCGACCGCCACGATGAGCGACACCAGGAGTTTGTCCCAGGGCAGCCCGCGGAACTGGCCGGCGGCCGCCGCCCAGTTGACGTTCGCCACCAAGAGGCCGAGCGGCGCCGCGACCGAGAGGGCCACGAGCGCCGCGAGGGTCCACCACTGCCACGCGCGGCGGGTCCAGGCGGGCACGTCCAGCGGTGCTTCCAGCGAGAGGTCTTCGAGCCGCTTCGACAAGGCCAGGCTCACCAGGACCGCCACCGCGGCCAGGGGCAGCGCGGCCCGCGCCACGGCCGCCACCTGTCCGGTCTCGGCATAGAGCGCCCCGAGTTTCGCGCCGAACGTCCAGACCCGCGCCAGGTGAAACGCGCCGT
>Ga0315284_10006541_pt1 | contig 16574 bp, 15 predicted proteins | sample YL17G09_16_MG_FD_203696 | JGI IMG/M metagenome (GOLD analysis project Ga0315284, IMG submission 203696) | Sediment microbial communities from Yellowstone Lake, YNP, Wyoming, USA - YL17G09_16 | ecosystem: Environmental > Aquatic > Freshwater > Lake > Sediment | place: USA: Wyoming | collected...
AGAAGCACGTGTAATGAGAGGGTCGGAACCATAAACAACCTTATAATCAACGATGCCGGGGAATTGACGTTTAGTTTCAAGCCCAATTCCGTAGGGTGTCGAGATGTCATTAATCCCGAGATTGAAAATGAGCAGGGTACTAGCCAAATCGTCATTGGACTCTGAGTCTTCCCCACCGACCGCCCCAGCAAAATTTACAATACGCTGGAACCCGCCAATAGAGCGTTGGGTTTGGACAATCCGGTTTGGTCCTACGTTTCCGATAACCCCATTAAGAACCGCTGCAACTGGAACATCGAGGCGATAAACGCGATTAACCGCGTCATAATAGTTACCCGAGTTCGCCGCAATGAACTGAACCTGTTGGGTGGATGCATAATAAACGGTCGCCCCGGTCGAAGGATCAGGGTCAGTTGAGAAAGGAAAATTGATGGCTAGAGTCACATCAGAAACAGGCGGGGAAGAGGAAAGAAGCGAAACTGTGGCGGTAGCAGGTGCTCCACCTCCTCGGACAATCTGCGAGTTGTAAGCGACATCATCGAGATCTTGGATAGTAAACTGAGAGACATTAGTTAGCGACAAAATATCGGAAAGCTGGACAATATCCTGATTAATGCGGTCTGCTACTTTGGATACTGGCTTGGCTATGATGTCCCTGATCGGGCCAAATGTAGTGTCCGCTTGGAGATCGCGGTCAGCAATCGCATTCGCGATGTCGGTCTCCCACGAAAGCGCTTGAACTCTGACTATACTCATTGGTCGTTCTCCGGCTTTTCCCTTTGACCCGAGCGACGCGTTAAAGCATGCTGGTAAGCCCTAGGTACCCAGCATGTTACCACATAAGAAAAGAGGGCCAAAAAGAGGGTTATGCCTATTACGACGAGAAGACCGAGGATGGTCACAATATCGGACATTAGCCCACCCCGCCACTCTTTTTTATAGTGTCTTGACTAACGGTATTCACGCTGAAAGAATAGGAATAGTCGGTTTTGCTAGAGTCATTGAGTTTAGCTTGAACAGAACGAATAGTACTGATAAGCTCGTCATTCGTACGGATAAGCTGCTGATTTTGTTGCAATGCGATAAAGCGTTTTAGTCCCCTTGAAATAGCAGAGTCAAGGAAGCCTGGTACCGAGATGGGGTCTTCTACGCGGCCAACAAGCTCAAGAATTCCAAACCCAAATCCGATGTCGTCGACTGGGACAACAGTAGCTTCACCGAGATCTTGGCCTACCTTAGCCTTACCTTCAACCATAGTAGGCCGCCCACCAACGTCATAAACCACATCGCCCGATACAATAAGTAGTGTATGACTCATAACGCTGCTGCTTCTTTCCTGAGCAAGTCTAGTATAACAACGTCAATAGTAGCGTTTAGGTCTTCCAGGTACGTGATTTTGTCCTCGATAAGAGTAGTTGCGTTTGCCTGAACGAGTGTGAAAGCTCGAACGCGGTTGGCTTCGTTTAGTGCTTTATCGTAATAGTCAAGCACGCCGCCGAACGAGTCTCGTAAAGTAGCCACCAGGTCCGCCGAGTCTCCGCACTGTTGAAAAGCTCCAAGCGGCAATCCGCCGAGAGTATTTTCAACTTCATTTACTGTGGCCTGAGCTATGCCGATGGCTACGTTGATGGCCTCTGACGCCGCTTGGGTGAAGGCTACCTTAGAAAGCTCTTCTGCGAGAAGAACTCGTAACTGGGTAATGGCAAGCGCGTTAAACCTCTGCAGCTGCCTTAGATAGGGGATACCGAGAAACGCGAGAAATTCAAGTAGACAAACCGCAAATCTCGACATTAGGGGGCCACCCTCACTTTGGTTGACCCGGTAGGAACGGGGCTTGGAATAATAGGAAGTTCGACAAAAGCTGGCGCGGGAGTGCCTCCGATAGGTGGAAGATGGATATGGAGGTTGTATTTAAGAAAGAAGAGATTGAGTTTTGTTTCAATCGCCACGATACGCGCCGTAAGGATGCTTGCCAGTCCAACAGAATCCGTAGCAGAAGTTCCACCTAGGTTTATACGTGGCGCGTCCACGTTGATCGCGACAGAAGAAGTAAGATTGACTGCGGTGGTTCCGGTAAGATCCATCCTGTTCGATGCGCTCATTTTCACATTGAGAGTTTCGGTTACAAGCGAGCCCAAAGCCGAAATCAGTTTCATACCTTCAAGGGCAGAAGCGGGCAAATCAAGGCGGGCATTTCCAAGCTCATCAACCCGAAGCTGAACCTTTTGAACGCCATCAACCGTGTAAAAATTGATGTCCGCCACAAGATTTTGTGCGGTGTCAGGATGCTTGCGCGAAGTGAAGATACCCGCTGGTAACGCCGGGAGATAGTCGAGCACTTTGCCTATCGTGGCGTCATACATTTTTCGTGTGACGCCCGCGATATTTTGTACGAGCGTAACCTTAAATTCCCGCTCCGGAATGCCTGGCGCAACCTGGGCTTCATCAGCGGTGGTTTTAAGTGGATTGAACCGTCTTACTGCACCAAACTTAATCTGCGAACCATTAGCTTCAAAAGAATGAAGAAGCGCGTTATGTGCGATTGAATTTGTTTGTCTATCGAGGTCGAGAGTGGCGAGACCGCCTGCCAAATGGAGTAGTCCAGTCTTACTGCCCCAAATTTCAGCATAACCCGATGACATAATTTCGAATTCGCCCGACTTGAGTTTTCGAAAAATAAAAGGCGGGTTGCTGTCCTTCGCAAATTGCGCCATCTGAGGATAGGAAATAGCCTTGTAACGAAGGATTTCGATCGAATTATTAGGCCGAAATCCAAGGAGAACCTTATCGCCGATAGATGGCATAAACCGAAACCAACCTGGGCCGACTGACGAGATATAGTCAAAAGAAAGCTCAACGTTAGTTCGTGTACCGACAAAGTCCTCCATGGAAACGGCAACTGTGCCATTTTCTTCATCAATAGCGGCGATAAACCCCGCGCAAGTGCGACTAAAAACGCCTTCACCATTCTCAGGAGTGTAGTACTCGAAATAGTCTCTCATGGATTTGACGCTCCGGGACCAGGAGTTCTATTATTCGGGACTTTAGCATGAGCAAAAAGTGTGGCGTAGTCAATCGGATGCGAGGATTTCCCACCGATAGGGGTATAAATCAGCTTGCCGGTTGCGGAGTCCATTTTGCCCGCCCATCCACGAGCATAATTAAAAGAAAGAGTCGATGATGCGCTGGCACCCCAAGAAATGGCATGGTTGATAGAAGTGACAGTTGCAATATGGTTACGATACTTAAAAAGCATGGGGCGATTAAGCCAGGCAGAAAATCGTGGAAGTAAAGGTAATTTATAGGTATAAGCTTCGGCGTTGGTTTTGTTAAGCGCAATAGCAGCAGCTATTAACGCGGAACGCTCGGTTTCAACCGGAATTTTTGGTTCTCCATGCATTTGTCTTGGACCATATATTGCAATGAGCGCATCAAGTCGCACCACCACCGGTACATTAATTGGATTTTGGGCGGAGCCATTGTCGGTTACGGCAAACGCTCTTGATACAACTCGTCCAGTAGTGGAAATAGTTCGTACAGCGGCGTCATCATCAGTTGCGTTGAAATTCTCAAGAGTCTCGTCTTCGATTGTAAAACGACGCTTGTTATCAAAGGTATACGAGCCGTCTAAATTAGCAATTGTAAAACGGGCAGCAGAAATCGGGTCAACATTAGCCGGAATACGCCCTTCTACAGGCGAGGCAAAATCGTCCGGGTCGAAATCATAAAGCGGAAATTCAATGACGATGTTTCCTTTAGGGTCCGCATAAACGCAAAATTCCACTCGGTCAACAAGGTCATAGAGAAGTGAGCGCCTGTCTTTAAACTCCGAGATGGCAGAAAAACTAGAAACGAAGTCGCGAGCTACAACATCATTGCCCAGTTTGTCGAGCCCCTCTGGCAGGAGCATGTAAAGTGTGCCACCGTCTACCGGATAGTTCGAAGGGTCACTTCCAATTTCCGTTATAATCTGCCGAGTCATTGAAGCTGTATAATCGCCACTCTTTTTAGCAGCATTTACGGTGTCTTCAAGTCTTGTTACCACCTTTGATGTTGGCTCTTGGTTATCAGAGCGGACACGAAGAGACTGGATATCTTCAATCTTAACTTTATGGTCAAGAATAGTGTTTTGCCAATTTTGAAGGGAAATTTCGGAACGGCCAGGTACCGTCGATTTCGCTAACGTAAAAACCCGCTGTGTCATAGGAAGAGGCTTAAAATTGCCTGCAGCAGTTTTTAAAATAAGCCGATTGAAAGAATTCCCAGTTCTTCTGTCCACAACCGGAACTGGTATGTAAAGATTAGACTCCTGTTCAGTAAGAGGTCCTATGCGCCCCGTTTCTTGGTGTTTGGCAATGTCACCAAACACCACATAGTCCATTGCCTCTTGAAACCCTTTATTGGCTAAAGCCGAAGTAAAAACACCACCGAGCGCTTTTAGATCAATTGAAGTACTAAGACCCGTTGGGTCGCGGTATGCCGGATTAACCGAAAAACGCGCATAGCGGAGACTTTTAGTAGCGTCTTCACACTGGATGTTTAAAGTTTTTTCAAGGGTAGCCCCTTGAACGCCATCGGTAAGCTGAGTGACACTACCCGAGAACCAATAATACCAGACTGGCGGGTCAAACGGGTCCTGAACAAAAACACGTACTGGGTCATTTTGATGAAAAATGGCCTTCCCTTCGATAAAAGGGTATACGGAAAGTGTTTCTTTACTTGGTGCCCCTGTAAAAGGGTCAGTAACCGTCGCGGCAAGTCGGAACACCGGGTTCTCTTTCAATTTCCGCATTCGGGATTTTATGCTTTTCGGGTCATTTACCGAATCAAGCACAATTTGCCCATCCGTCACTACTCTCTTATAAAGTTTAGCCAAATCTGAATTTTGAGCTTGGTTAATAAAAGGCATGATTTCATTAGAATAGAGCGCCACCATATCGTCGCGTCTAATAATATATCGGTCATTTGGGTTAAGAAGTGTGAGATTGATGAAAGAAGGTACACGGCCATTGACCCAAGTCGAGGTCACATCCGGGCAATCTTCAGTCACTTCAAACCCTGCGATGAAAACGCGGTAAGAAGGAAACCCTTGAATAACTTGGTTGTACTCGGATTTTGTTGTCATGGGATAAGGGACGGTCGACCTTTCACAGCGCTGCCAACGCTTAACATCTGGGGGTCAAAATTACCGATAAGATTAATAAGCTCTAAAATATTGGGCGATGTTTCTTCCGTTACCGTAAAAACCATGGAGTACTTTTTTGAAAAAGGGTTCGCTGCGTCATCGGTAAATTGAAGAACATTGTTGAAAAATCCGCTAAATAGAACATCAGGAAACAGCAGCGACCTGTACCTAATCGTCCAAAGCGTAGGTTTAAACGTCTCCGGGTTAATTTGTGGCTGAGCCGTGAGCGTATAAAGTCGAGCCCAGTTTCTACCGTTCAATTCAGCCCGCGTTCCTTTGGTGACGCCATTAACTCGAATAAGCGAGGTGTTATCCTGCTGTTGAGAAGTAGCTCCTAGACCCGAAATAGCACCTGTTTCACCTTGAAAAGTGATGACGAGCGGGTCAAGATTCCGCCCAGTTTTGTCTGCCCAATGGAAAAAAGTGGTTCCGCCGATTGTTTTCTTGCCAGTAGAGGTACGCTTAGTTTGGCTAAAAGAAGCAGAATTTGGGTTTACTGACATTTTAATCGCCGGTATAAACTTTTCCTGGCTATAGCTACTGTCAAATTCCCAAGAATCTCGTTGACCGGCCTGACGAGCCGGGAGTTTCTTGTTAATAAGTGCTGTAAAAATGTTTGCAGTATCAATTACCTGATCAACAACCTGGTCAGCCATTGCCTGCCACCCCTGATTTTATGGACCGATTCCGGTCCGATGCTTTCCGCCCTTGTGGCGTGTCTCTAACTTCAATTTTGATGACTCGCCCACCCGTTTGAGGGTCATGTTCGAATTCCGTCCCACCATAGACATTTAACCTACCGCTGCCCGACCCCACCGGAACATAGCCACTGTGAGTTCTGGCGAATTCTTTTTCGTCCATGTGCACAATGTCTCTGCGTTGTTTATCGAGATCTTTTGCCGCTTTCGCTTGAGCAGCGGTCGGAGGTGCTTTCGGAAGGGTTGCTTCCTCACCAAAACCAAACAAACCTTCAAATCCTTTACCAAGCCCTTTGGCCCCCATGGTAAGAACATCTTTGGCCCTTGTTAGGTCCCCTCCCGCAAGGCTTATGTTTTTCTGAGCGGCGGACTTGTCGCCTGTGATACCCGCAGCCAAATATTGGGCTGTACCTACTACGCCGTGCAGAATGCCCATTAGAATATCTTTAATAGCGGCCATAAGCGCTTTGATGAATTGCTGAAACGGATTTTCTCTATCACGAGAAGTGTCAAAACCCGCTTTAACCTCTTTGAGTTGACTTGAAGTGAGTCCGCCCGTCCCACCTTTGGCAATGTCTGCAAGGTCTTTGTCACTGAGTTTCATAACCATAGCTGCGCCTGCTTGGCCCAAGCCTGGGAACATCTTTTCAATCGTAAACTCTTGTTTTATTCTATCTGGACTCGACTGTCGAGCCACACCCTGTATCACGCCAAGCATACTGGTCAATGCTTCGCGACCTTCTTTCCCACCTGCACCCATGGACAGAGTTAATGCGCGTCTCGCTGCCAAAGCGTCAATGTCCGCGCCCGGAGTAGGTTTATAGGCGTATTCCCCACTTCCAACATGGCCTTGTTTTTTGACTATTTCCTCTGCAATAAAGGCTGACATTCCGGTGTTACTCGCAATGCCCGCAGCCATTTGGCCTACACCCTGAATAGCTTTTGAGGCAAGCGCCCCATGCGTTTGAGCATCTTGCTTTGCAAAAATACTCATTAGTTCGGTTGTCGCGGAAAGGTCGACGCCGTACTGAGCAAGACTCCTCGCCGCCACCATGACGGATGAGGTATAGCGTCCGATATCTTCGTTAGAATCACGAGCTGCAGTGCTCAACTTATAAAATTGGGCGGTCGCTTCTCCAGTGGCAAGACCGAGGTCGCGAGAAATCCCCGCTGCTTCTTTCGCTGTTGTTCCGGTTTGAAGTTTGAGTGCCTTGTCCATTGCCAGGCTGAGCACACCTAAGTTGTCGGTAAGGCCAGCAGTGGTAACCCCGGTGTCGTCCATGGCAGCGGTAAGCTGTTCAGTGCTCAAGCCCGCTTCTTTCATTGACGAAACGCCGTTTTGACGTAAAGTCTCGTAAATTCCGGCGAGTTCCCCACTAGAAACATGTCCAACATCGGCTACGTGTTGTAACGCCTGAGAGAAACCGGCAAGGTCACCTTTGAGACCAGTAATCGCACTTGTGGCTTGACCAATGTTTGATCTAAAAGATTGAGCTAGGTCGGCCCCCTGAGCGTTGACAGCGGCAGCAGAAGAGATACCGTAGAGAAATAATCCAGCGATGCCACCCATTCGAATTTCAGCCGGAATGGCGGAAAGAATGGACGAGGTTGCCTGGCCTAGGCCACTCCCGCCCCCGAAAGAAGCCGAAGCTGCGTCTCCAACTTGGCCAAGTGCCCCACGCTTTTTATTTTCCGCTGCGTCATCAGCAATACGTTTGTTTACTTCTTTCGCTTCCCGTTCGAACTCGGCAAGCAAAATCTTAGCTTCAGCACCACCTAGTGCGCCAGTGATAACCTGGCTTTTAATTTTCTCAATAGCCGCTCCATAGGCAGCAGCAGCTTTTTGAAGATTCCCGGTAACGCTTATGCCGTGCTCTTCATGCATCTTCTGCATTTCACCAAGCTGTGCCTGGGTATCACGCCTGAAATCGGAAAGCTTACTGAGCACTACGTCGACTGACTCTACTTCTTTATTAGTGTTCTTAGCCGACAGTCCCAGCATTTCCTGAATAGAAGCCCCTAGATCTTTGATGTGTTCCGATGTCTCTTTTGACTGGGCGGACATTTTCTCAAGCAGAGCAGCATAAGATTCTGCTTGGTCAGGGGTTATCGTTGGAACTGCAGGGGTGGAGGTATCTGCCATTAGTCTATTGTAACTCGCATCTTTTTAAGTGGAGAAAGGGACGCGTTATTTGCTTCAGGTGGGGACCCGTCACTGAATACCCGGGCTTTTTGTGCGGTTTGAAGTTGATTGTCGTAGATCTTTTCATCGACATTGGCCTCGTCAAACATATCGTCAACCAAATCTGCCACGTCGTCAAATTTTGCTACCATCTCATCGTATCCCATGGAATCCGCTGTAGATGGGGCCGCGTCAGGTTCAGTCTTATTCTGTTCTTCGAGTTTTAGTCTCTTTGTTATAGTATCATGAAAGAACTGCGGGTTCAGAAAGGCTATCATGGGGAGATACTCGACTCCCGGCTTGGACATGGTACCAGTTTCGGCGTCCTCAGTGGGGGGTACGAGATCAAGCCCCAAGAAATGGATAATCGTGTCTTTGGTTGTTTTGGTAATGGTTCTCCACTGGTGCTCGCGGTTGGATACGAGACCGGCATATTCAAATACCCAACGAGTGGGCGTCATATTATAGAGGCTTGGGTCGGAAACGAGGATACCCTTGGAAGCCATTACCTGGGCCTTGAGCCCCCAAAAAGATTCCTCGCTTATTACTTTTTTAGATTCTTGATGACCTCGTCGCGACGATTTTCCAACTCTTGGAACTTCTCCCAAAGAGAGGTGACGAAGGCTTCCGGACGGGCAGAGAGAAAGTCATAGACATCGGCGGCAACCCGAAATTGGCGCTCTAACTTCCCAAGTAGGGTCCAGTCCGTGACTTTCTTTTCTGCAGCTTTCTTATCTTCCTCGTTAAGGTCAACATCCACAACAGGAGCATATAAGCTTTCAACCGATTGCCCATCGATAGACCGAATGGCTACTGCAAGGGTGGCGGATTTTCGTTGGGAGAGCATGGAGAGGGCTGAGGAAAGAGCGTCTACATACCTATTCTTCCAGTTGGTTTCCCCGTCCGAGAGTAGACGCATTTTATAGGAATGGCCATTTACTTCAAAAGTATCTTCAATGAACCCTTGGTCCACTTCAGAGGCGAGATCAGCGAGCAGTTTAGACTTTGATGACATAGTGTGTTTCCTTCTTTTTAGTAATTGTACCGGGGGTAAAATGGAGGGATGGATAGTGAAGATGACAAAGAGAACAGCGGCGAGTTTATTGAAATCAAACAAACTTGGTACACAGTTATAACTGATGCGGACCAATTTTTAACTATCAGGAAAGCAAAAACACCAAAAGAAGAGGTGTCGGTGCACTTTGAGGATTTGAAAAAACGGGTTTTAGAAGAATTAAAGGAAACTCGTGACGCCTTCTTAGCTCAGGCTTATCACGTTGAATTAAACATTCAGGGGCTAGCCCAGCTAAAAGAAAATGACGCCGGATTTCTTAACACCGTCAACACTAAGAACCAGCACTAAGCGACGCGGACGCGTTTTAAATACCCGATCTTGGCATTGACCATGACCGCTCTTTCGCCCGTGGATGTCATTTTACGACCGAGGTTGGTGAAAAGACACTCAAGGTAAACGTACGTTTCGATGGAACCATCCGGGTTGCGCCACACTTCACGGACCTGAAACTTTTCAGTTTGGTCGGATAGCATTGTAAAATCGGCGGTGCCGAAGGCCGTTTCCATCTTCTTCGTGTACAGGTCGTATCGATCAACGGTAAGTTCAAGACCGCCTACGTTCTGAGGAGTCCGCTCAACCGGTTCGCCCGAAGTCGCCACATTGAGTTCATAAACATAGTTCGTCGGGCGAGTCTGCGGGTCCGGCGAAAAATTCTGAATGAGGGCAATGGTTTGACCACGTGCTCGGATAGTGAGCGCATGGGACATCCTAGTACGGGTATCGGGCGGGTTACTTGCCATATGTTTTATACCTCAAAGAAAATTGACAAAGTCAGGTTTTAGCCGCCTTGACTAGGTGCGAAAAAGGGATTATCAACACTGAAGTTCCCGAAGAAGCGCTTGGCTGGGTAACGACCGTTGAAGAAGTACCGGAAAAAGAACTTGGTCTTGTCAGTAGTCGACTGGAACGCCTGAATATCAGTCTGGAGGTTGATATCGCGGGGTGTGCCGTTTTCATTCACATACCGACCGATATCACCCGACTCGACCAATGCCTTAAGCTGGATGGACACCACTTCTTTGATGTCTGAAATGAAATCGGCAAGATCTTCCGGCACAATGGCGACAAGTTCAGAGTCGATCTTCTTGTCAATAAGGGTGCAGGTTTTGTCTTTCTGGACCATGACCGAGATTTCGGCGAATTCCTGAAGACCACCACCAGCAACTTCGGTTGTAACTGGGTCGGTCAGAAGGAGTTTACCACCGACGAGAGACACCACACTGATACCCGCTGCCGCCATGACCTTACGCTCTTTATCGGTCACTTCGGTGATACCGTCAAAACCAGCCAAGGTTTTGCGGAGCAAGGTGAATGACGCTGAGGTGAACGAGGTATTGACCGCTGCAGTGGCAGCAGCAAGTGCAGTTCCATCAAGCGGAAGCTGAACTTGGCTACCATCCTGAAGGGTAATGGTACGGGTACACTCAGAGGGTGCGGTGACGATGAAACGTCCACGACCAGGCGAGTCGCCCGGTACCTGGAGCGTAACACCCGCGAGCCAAACAAGAGAACCGGTGGTGTCAATGTCACCGATAACAGTATTGCGGGCCATACCGAACCAGGCGCGACGGCGTTTCTTCTCAAGAAGAGACGACATGTTGGTGACTGATTGCATGGTCGCGATCTGCACGGCGAGAGAAGTGCTCATAGGAACGATTTCAGTCATCCCGGCTTTAGTTTCAGTGGCCGCCAATGCGGTAATAAAATCGGTATCCGTGTAAATTCCGTCGCTATCGCTATCTTTAGCAATGACGCAGAAAACCGAGGGTGCGCCATTGGTGAAGCAGATGTCCACGTAGTTAGCGAGCGGATTGTCAATATCCGGGAATCCGACAATAGAATAGGCCGAAGCGGGCGAGAAAAACTGGAACGGCGTGTTAAAATCGGACGCAGGGCGCGTAACTTCGTAGGAGGCGTAGTAGGTTGAGCCTAAGGAAGGTTTGGCCCCAACCCCCAGCACAGTAAGCGGAAGTGCAACGGTGGCAATCCCAAAAACTTCCAGATGGGCAGAAGTAAGGGCAGCCTCTTTAAGAGTAACCGATCCAACTGCACCAGGTACGATACCGGAAAGCCTCACTGCACCCGTGTCAACCACTGCAGCAGCGGCATAAGGAGCGCCATAGTTAATATCGGCGGCAAGGGCAGTATTGAGGGCAGAAACGATTTCCGCCGCTGTGGTCGCGGCTGGAATTGCGCCGACCACGTCGACCGTGATATCGGCTAGCCCGTCAAGAGAGAACTTGAGGTTGGAGTTGATTGCGAGATTGAAAGGTTCGGTTGGAGCGCCAACAAAGGTACCCACTGTCAAAAAGGACCAGTCAATAGCGTTTACGGACAGTACATAGTCCACGCCAAGAACGAAAGAGGTCACGCTCGGGAAAGAGCCCACTTTAGTAACTTTGACCGCATTTGCGTTAAGCAACGCGTCAACAAGGGAAGTAGGAGCAATGTAGGAAATTTTGAAAGTAGAAGTTGCTTTCCAAAAAGCATCGCCGATCAGGATGCTAGTCGGAGAAAGATAGGTAAAGGACGAGTTCGGAAGAACTACGCCATCCCGGGTAAGCTTCGTGGTCGCAAGAGCGGTGTCAGAAGCAACCGAAAGAGGGGCGGTGTGGGCACCGGGCGGGATAGCCACTACCAAAGTCTGAGTTAACTGTCCCCGGACAAGCGGTTCATTGCTGAACACGCGGTTGGGAGAAGCAACCCCAATAAGGGTGGTAGCAAGAGGAACCTGCCCCAGGGTGGTAGCACCTTGCGCAATGGTTTCTTCACTATAACTGCCTGGATCGACGTACACGGAAGTTGCCATTGATATCCTCGCTTCATTCCCATTTTAAAACAGAACGGGAGCTTTGCATAAAGTAAACGCCAGTAAAATAAGTTATTGGTCTGTGTTTAGGGGGAGTTCTGCATATGTTACACTACTCGGACGAACTGCTGGTCTGTCTACATAATCGACCGAAACAAGCGGGATAGACACTCGATTGATATAGATTTTGCTAACTCCGTCACCTTCCGACCTTGGAATTTCACTTTCCCCACCCAAGGTCATTTGGTTCCTAAACATAATTTGCCAATTTTGACCCTTCTTTGGGTCGCCCAAAAGGGCAAAGAATTTCTCGTTAAGGCGAAGATCGAAGAAGTATCCAAGCAAATCGGTAAGTTCCGTTCGCTGATTGTCGTCTTCAGCCCCGATGCCAATACTAAGCGTCAAATCTTTTGCCGTATGGTATCGGTGTTTCGGAGGGCGAATAGGGTTATAAACGTCGTCAATAAGCCCCACAATGGCAAATACTGGCGAAGCGTCGAAATTTTCCCCGGCACGAGATATCCCAGACAAGAAAAACGGGTCTCCGGTAATAAGCCCTGAAGGATCGGCAGCGGGACCTTCCGTGTTTGTATAATCGTACGTGTCTACGGGGAGAACCTCAATGAATTCCAGTTCCGGAGTCTTCAGCCTAATTACAATAGACTCGTCCGGTTGCACTTCAGCCACAATACGGTTACTCTGGGAATTAATAGCCGCTGCGACCTCTTTAGGAAGCACTCGGTTAAAATCCGCCGCATAGGGCGCAGTGAAGGTAATTCGGGTCAAGCCTAATTTTGTTTTAAAAAGAAGTTCTGAATCTTTAGGGAATATCCATGGACCCCGGTTAGTTTGAATGCGGGGCGGGTCTTGCACAACGCCTATATACTGACTGTTCAAACTCATAGCCCAGGTTTTGCCCGTTGCGACAACCACTGTAATAATAGGGAAACGCTGCCCAGTATCGGCTAGTGTTCTTATGATGTTGACGGCGGATAGAAATGGGTCTTCATTTTGCCCGCTGTCCACCACTTTATACTTGTCGATAGAGGGTGCTTCCGACACCACTGTAACGTCGTTTTTCTCGGTGGTAAAGAAACGGCGCAGTTCTAGTGTGAGGAGATCCTTGATATTCTGAATGTGGGCCAGAGGCTTAGCCAAGTGGAGGGGCTGTTGCTCGACTGGGTCATTGCGGTAATTGGAGTCGAATATAGTAGACATTAGAAGACGGCCCCGAATAGCTCATTGGGAATCGATCGGCGTACCGAAAAGGTTTGCAAGGTCATTACTCCCAAAGTTTCACTCCGACTATAAGAAGTGGGTATATAGCGCTCGCCCGCAAATGAACCTTCTTTAAGCTCAATGAAAAATTGCTGGTCAGGCATCCAAGGTTTAGACCATACCGTTTGACCAAATACCTGGGCGGAACCTTTAACTGGAACGGTGATAAAGCTTACACCGCTTTCGTCCTCAGTTATCCCTGTCTCTTCTCTTTTTTTGCGGCGGTTTCCCATCGGACGACTTACTCTCACCCAAGGTTTCTCCTGGATAGGATGCCGGAATCGTAAAATTTCGAACTGTGGCGAGACCGTTTGAAGAGATGTTCGAGTCAAAGTGACGCGAAAACGGATGGTTCCACGAAAAAGATGGAGAAGTTTGAAATTGCCACCTAGCCAGGTGGCACCCCGATCAAGCGACCATTCGATATTATGGGAGTTGCCCGGTGCGCGGTTGAAAATAAGCCCTTCAAGTTCCCACTCGGTCGAATAGGGGTTACTCACTTCGAAATCGGGCGTCTGGAAAGAAGAAGTAAGTACACCCGCCGTGAGTTGCAGGGTATGAAGTGTGGTGTTGGCATTCTTCTCGATCGTGGGCGGCAAATTGAAACCCGGTTCTTGCTGTGCAGTGAAACCAAGGTTCACCGCCGAGAAAAACATCGTGTTGTAACCCCATTTGACATAACCAGGAATGAGTTTTACTCCATAGCATTTAGCACAACGAACATCCGCTGATTGGTTGGTTACTTTCACGCAGCCACATTGAGGCAGAAGATGCAAGCTTTCTTGGGGTGCGACCCAAATGTCTGCCATGTTACCAAGCGAAATGAAATCAGTGTTGGCTTTAATAATGCGTTCTATGACTTGATCTGCTTGTACTCTTGCCTTAGGACTATCGGGCGAATTTCCCCAGTATCCGCTAGCAAGGCTCTGCCTTGAAGGCAAGTTCACTTGGATGCCGCGTCTAACTGAAGGACGTTTAATGCTCATTTATTCCTCTACGCATGGCGGCTATACTCCACCGGAGAAAAGACCACGAAAAAGCGTCCCGCTGGGACTAGCATTAAGTATACTAGCCAGTCTAAAGCTTGGACCAAGCTCGATCTTGACAGTTCCCACTCCAGCGTATTGTAGTTTGAATCCTTGGAGCATTGATTGGAGTCTTGACGAAATCATGTTTACGTATCCACTTATTTTGCCACTATGCTCCATGTTAAACGAGGCCCCCCTATCCGAATAGTTGATGTCGGTATCAATGGCAAAAAGCCCCTGAGAGATAAGAGCGATGATGAGCGCTGTCCAGATGAGAATCATCATAAAATCGCGGATAGGGAAAGAGTCGAGTGTTAAATTCGTGATAGGCTGAAACGCATTGATTTCGGTAACGGCGAGCATCAGATATCCCATGAGCTGGGCATCGGTATAACCCGTGCGTGCAAGATCTTGACCTACCTGTTTGAGGGCTTTATCAAGTTCGAGACGGAAATAAGGCAGAATGGAAAAAGCACGCGGGGACGCTATCTTTACCACCTGAAGAACAGAAGTTGAACCGAGACCTCGTGCTGCAGTAACCTGCCAAAGAAAAAGATTGTCGCCCGCGACCATAGTCTTGTTGGACAAAAGAAGTGCAACAACCCCGTCGCTTCCCATATCGCCGTTAATATCCATCACAACAGCGGGCGTTACCCCGAAAATAGTGTTTACAGCACTGAACGCGATGGTATTGTCGACTTGGACGCGGGATAAGGAAGTATCGATAACCCGAGGTGAAGTTAAAAATAGCGGGTCGCCAGTAAAACGCGCTGTTTTGCTGTAAACGGAGCCATAATTCGCATCAGCAACAAGAGCGGCGTTAATTTGCGCTACGATTTCTGAGGGTTGAGCTTGAGTCGGAATAGCCGCTGTAAGCGTAAGTGTAATGAAAGGTTTGCTATCTACCGCAAATTTGAGCTGGTTATTAACTGAAATATCCCAAGGTGGCGAACTACCGGGGTTCCGATAAAAAGTCGCGGGGGTTCCATTGGCGTTGTCTTCCCCGAACGGGAAGTAGTATACGCCTCGTCCTATACGTTTAATTCGAGCCGGGAGTGGATCAACCACCTCACCGGCACGGGGATAAAGGGTGTCAATAGAAATGACATTGTTGCCCGTATCCATGATGGAAAGCTTGAGGGCAACCGGGTCAATTGGCCTACTCTTATCATCGTAGATTGCAATCTCGATGTACTCGATCGTATTTTGTAAAACCAGCTCTATGTCCGAGCTTTGGACTTGGATCGGCATATTTCACACCGTTTCCTGGTTATTGTTGAAAGGAATAACAAGGGCGCGATAATCGGCAGCAATGTCACCAACTGAAGTGCCATTGTAAGTAAAAGTAGCCGCCGTAACAACGGTAAGCGTGACGGGTGTTGTGAAATTATAGCCATCCTTCCGAATTCGAACGATGTAGATGCCCGGGTTAAGTTGAAGAGAAAGTTGCCCGATGGAATTGGACATGGCAGAGTTGACAAGCAGCGTTTCGTCCTGGTTAAGAACAACTACCTCCACATCCGGGATGGGGATGGAATTGAAAGGGTCGAAGAAAGCGAGCGTTATAGGTACTGAGCCGAAAGCGGTGGCGGCGGAAACTGGGATAAGCATCGGTTTATAACGGTCGGCATTGGCGAGAGAAATACCGCCATCAAGTACGCCCACAATAGGGGCCGGAGGCGTCATGGCAAATTTATACCACCCGCCCCCAATTTCGGTAACTACCGGCGGGGAGCCAATAGTAGCGGCGGTGAGAGCGTTTTGAATAGAAGCCCAAATCGGGGTAAGGCCCGTTTGGGGAACGCCTAAACTTGAGTAATAGACTTGGTATTCCATGTTTCTATTTTACATCGGACATGAAAGCAGCAAATAAGCGACCGCCCCAACTACTCTTTCGAGAGAGCCTCACGGGCTCTTATCATTGGGGCGGAAAATGGATTTTTAAGCTTTAGGGGCGGGAGGGGCCGGAAGTGCACCGCCGACCAAATTCCAAAGACCAGAGGCAGATGTACCCACCGTAACCCCAGCCAGAAGTGCGCTAAGCCAGGATTGCCCCGCTGCCATATTGGTGGCAAAGGCACCTGCCACACCGAGCATGGTGACGAGAAGGGGCAGCCATTTAGTAGGATGCATGTTCAATTTCGGAATGAGGAACATGCGGAGAAGGTAGGTCAAAAGCAAAAGTCCGAGGGCAAAAACCATCGTCCAGTTACTCATTTTAACCGCTTCAAATAAACTCTTCCCGGTACTCACGAGAAGGCTGGCGTCCACAGCAGGTGCGACGGGGTCCGCTGCTACAATTGCCACCCCGTCCGCATG
>Ga0315284_10006542_pt1 | contig 16573 bp, 13 predicted proteins | sample YL17G09_16_MG_FD_203696 | JGI IMG/M metagenome (GOLD analysis project Ga0315284, IMG submission 203696) | Sediment microbial communities from Yellowstone Lake, YNP, Wyoming, USA - YL17G09_16 | ecosystem: Environmental > Aquatic > Freshwater > Lake > Sediment | place: USA: Wyoming | collected...
ACATCCGGGATCATGAGAACGTTTTGCCAAATGGCAAAACGGTGTGGTAGTGTTTGTCTTTATAAAGTTCAGCAGCACTCCTGTAATATTTTGTCGTTGCCCTTGACAGTTTATTGAGTCCGTGTCCCAAAAGGGGGCAGTCCCCTTCGCGAAAAGGGGGAAACGTGACCTTCAAAGCGTATACGATGGAGCAACCGAGATTGCTGCCGCCGGACTTGGGGGAGTTGATCCCAGAGGATCGTCTGGTACGGGTGGTGAACCGGGTGGTGGATGCGATCGACTTGGAGCCCTTGCTAAGGAAGTACAAGGGGGAGGGACGAGCAGCTACCATCCGAGGATGATGTTGAAGGTGTTGGTGTATGCGTATTCGGAGAAGATCTTCACCTCGCGGCGGATAGCGAAATGGCTGCGGGAGAATGTGAACATGATGTGGTTAGCAGGTGGGAACCGACCGGACTTTCGGACGATCAACCGGTTTCGCGGGGAGGTGATGAAGGGGGAAGTGCGGGAGGTGTTCAGCGGGGTGCTGGAGTTGTTGATCGAAGAGGGGTATGTGAAGTTGGAGAACTATTTTGCCTGCGCCAGTGCCGCAGGCACAGGTGTGGATGGGACGAAAATTGGGGCGGATGCGAATCTGCACAAGGTGGTGTGGGCGAAGAAGACGGAGAAGTACAAGGCCCGCTTGCGGGAGAAGATCAAGGTGCTGTTGGACGAGATCGAGCGGCTGAACGAACAGGAGAACGATGAATATGGGGATGAGGACCTGGAAGAAATGGGTCAGGCCCCGGGCCTGACAAAGCGTTTTGGTTCTCTCCCTAAGCTACAAAGTAGCCTGAACAAACCGCAAAAGCGGATTTATGCCCAGTGTATTTCACGCTTCGATAATTACCAAATTAGTAATTATCGAAGTATAATATACACAAGGTGTTCGCGCTGTTGCCACCATGATCTACCTACTACCCCACCCCAGAAATCTGGGGAATATGAACCGTCCAGATTCTCATTATTCACAATCTGAAGGAATGAAGTTGGTCGAGTCTGCTGTACAGGAACTCGGACCAGTATTCACGTTGGATAGGCTCAAGCCGATCGCAGAGCGACAAGGTTTGTCTAAAAAGCATCTTCTGAAGTTGATTAGTATGTTAGATACATCGGGGCGGATCGAGATCCTCAAGCGTGGCACGTATGCAGTCAAGACTCCTTTATATGCAGGAGAAATCCCCCCATTCGCAGTAGCAGCCGCGCTGGTTCAGCCGATGGCCATCAGCCATTGGTCGGCGCTGACGCAGCATGGCTTCACCACTCAACTGCCGGCCATGGTGCAGGCTTCCACCCCGCGCAAGGTAATCACACCTGAAATGCGAACCGGGGAAGCCCACCGCCCGCGCGGGCGGGCGGTCTGGAAGGCACTCGGAGTGGAAATTGAATATATCTATGTCCAAGAGAAGCAGTTCTTTGGACACCAACAGATTTGGGTCAATAACTGGCGGCAAGTATCCGTCACAGACCCAGAACGGACAGCGCTCGACCTGATTGCCCGCCCGGATGTCTTCGGCGGGATGAGCGCCGCAATCGAAATCCTGGAGGAAAATCTACCCCGCATTGAGGTTTCCGGCCTGGTTCAATATGCCCTGCGGTACAATGTGGGGGCGGTGGCCAAGCGACTGGGTTGGCTGCTGGAACGTTTCGGCCTGGCCGACCATAAGATTGCTCCTTTGCAGTCCTTCCCAGTAAAAACCTACTACCGCCTTGACCCGCAAGCCCCAGTTGGCCGGCAATACAATTCCCGCTGGCACATCATCGAGAATTTGAGGAACAGCCCCCATGCCTGACATGAGTCAAATGCTGCGTGTTTATGCCAAAGAGCACGCGGTGCGTCTGGACATCGTCGAGAAGGATTATGCCCTCAGTTACTTGCTGGCAGCTATCGCTGAGACGCCCGGCTTCGGGGAACAGGTAGTGCTCAAGGGTGGGACAGCACTCAAAAAGCTCTATTACCGGGATTATCGTTTTTCGGAAGATTTGGATTACTCAACGCTGCGCCCCGGACCATTGATGGATATTGCGCAGACCATGCAAGATGCTGTCCGGCGGATGTCGGACCGGCTGTATGAGCGCGGCCCGTTCGAGGTCCGGCACGAAACGCTGACCCTAAAACTGCCTCATCCGGGTCAGCAGTCGGCTTTCCTGGTGCGCGTCCAGTTCCCTAGCCAACGACAGGCTTTGTGCCGGTTGAAGGTCGAGATCACGGTAGACGAGCCAATCCTTCTGCCGGTAGAAAAACGCCCTATCCTGCATGACTTTGGCGAAGAATTTTCAGTAGCTGTGGATGTATATGCCCTGGCGGAAATCGTGGCGGAGAAGTTGCGTGCCCTGCTTCAGAGCCAGGGGCATCTGGCCGAACGCGGCTGGGGTGCAAGCCGGGTCTGTAGAGATTATTACGACCTGTGGTCGGTGCTGAGACGGGAGGGTCGATTAATAATCCAGATCCCCAACTTAGTGCGCCGCAAGTGCGAGGTCCGAGATGTGACGTTTGAGTCGCCGGAATCTTTCCTTGCCGAGGAGTTGCTGGCAGTGGCACGGCGTGAGTGGAATCAGCAACTGTTGCCGTTCGTCTCCAACGCACCGCCGGTAGAGCAGGTGCTGGCAGAGGTACGACCGTTAATTTTTGCTTTATGGGAGTAGCCGTCTTGGCCGTCAACAACCACCAAACCCGCGCGACACTAGAAAGTGACCTGTGGCGCGACAGCATTGTCCATCAGCGGCCAGAGGCCCTCACCAACGCCGGTGGCATCCATGACGGTCTTCATTGGGCGCCAGGTCTGGGCGAGGGCGCGCAATGCGCCAAAGACGGCGACATGCTTTTCGCCGGTCCATTCCTTGCGGAAGACCCCGCAGTAGGCCGGTTTGCCTCTCCTTTTCGGTAGAACAAGACATGGGTCAGCCCACCCATTGACGGGGGGCCAGAAAAGTGAACACACCAGGCAACCGGCTCAAATCATTGACCACTACCACCTTTGCCGCGACCGGAGTCTGAATGACAAGTGGCATACGAAAACATGAATTTCCATCTCTTGTATAAAACGGCAAGTTGTTAGACAATTGAGCCGAAATTTTTGCACAGGAGATGATATGGCGAGACAATTCGTCCCTACGCCGTTGAAATTGCGCCGTCCAGTACCATCCGATATTGAGATTGCACAGGAAGCCTTCCTCAAGCGTATTCATCGGGTGGCCGAGGAAGTAGGGATCCGGCCAGATGAACTCGAGTTTTACGGGCCCTATAAGGCCAAAGTCAAGTTAGAAATACTGGAACGATTGAAAGATCAGCCAGATGGCAAGTACATTGACGTGACTGCCATCACGCCCACGCCGCTGGGGGAGGGCAAGACCACCACTACCGTCGGCTTGAGCCAGGCGCTGGGCGTGCACCTGGGGAAACGCGTCTTCACCTGCCTTCGCCAGCCCTCCCAGGGGCCGATGTTCGGGATCAAGGGCGGGGCAGCCGGCGGTGGGTATTCCCAGGTCGTCCCGATGGAGGAATTCAATCTACACCTGACCGGTGACATCCACACCATCACCGCCGCCAACAACCTGCTGGCGGCAGCCATTGACGCCCGCATGTTCCACGAGTCAGAACAGGACGACGAGAAACTGTTCAACGCCCTCTTCCCAGCCGACCGGCACGGCCAGCGCAGCTTCTCCCCGTCCATGCTGCGGCGGTTGAAGAGATTGGGCGTCGCCAAAACCGATCCCAATGAGCTGACTCCTGCCGAGCGCACCCGTTTCGTCCGTCTGGACCTCGATCCGGATTCGATCACCTGGAGGCGGGTCATTGACACAAACGACCGTTTCCTGCGTGAGATCGAGGTCGGTTTGGGTGCCGATGAAAAAGGTAAGACTCGCCGCACCGGTTTTGACATCACCGCCGCCAGCGAGATTATGGCCATCCTGGCACTCACGACCAGCCTGGAGGACATGCGTGAGCGACTGGGCCGGATGATCATCGGGGTGAGTCGCCAGGGTGAAGCCGTCACCGCCGAAGACGCAGGCGTGGCCGGGGCCTTGATGGTCCTGATGAAAGACGCCATCAAACCTAACCTGATGCAGACCCTCGAAGGGACGCCAGTCTTCGTCCACGCCGGACCGTTTGCCAACATCGCCCACGGCCAGTCGTCCATCATTGCCGACCGTATTGCGCTGAAATTGGCCGATTACGTGGTCACCGAATCCGGCTTCGGCGCCGATATCGGTATGGAGAAATTCTTTGACATCAAATGTCGCTACTCCGGTCTGATCCCGAATGTAGTCGTTCTGGTTGCCAGTGTACGTGCTTTGAAGATGCACGGCGGCGGCCCCAAGGTGGTGGCCGGCAAGCCGCTCGCTCCCGAATACACCGAGGAGAACCTCGACCTGCTACGTAAAGGTTTGCCGAACCTCGAACGCCATATTCAGAACGCCCGCAAGTTCGGGGTGAACGTGGTGGTGGCGGTCAACTCCTTTCCCACCGATACCCTGGCGGAGGTGGAACTGGTCTGTGAGGCAGCCCTCAAGATGGGCGCCATGGAAGCGGTTGTTTCCACTCATTGGATGGATGGCGGTGCGGGGGCTAAAGTCCTGGCCGAGGCGGTGGTCAGGGCTGCCGAGCAGCCCAGCCAATTCAAATTCTTGTACCCGCTCGAACTTTCCATCAAGGAAAAAATCGAGTTGATCTGCACCGAAATCTACGGTGCGGATGGCGTGGATTATCTCCCCGAAGCTGAACAGAAGATCAAGCTTTACACCAAACTTGGTTTTGATAAACTCCCGTTATGTATGGCCAAGACGCACCTATCGTTCAGCCACGATCCGGCCCTGAAAGGCGCGCCGGTCGGTTTTCGTATCCCTATTCGCGATGTCCGCGCTTCTGTCGGTGCGGGGTTCCTCTACCCGATGGTCGGTGAAATGCGTACCATGCCCGGCCTGCCCACCCGCCCGGCCTTTTATGATGTGGACCTCGACCTCGCGACCGGCAAGGTCATAGGGTTGTTCTAACGCTTCGCGTGTAATGGCTGCAGATACTCCCTGGCTCGGAGGGAAATATTCGGTAAAACGTCGCCACCAGCGTGTTCCGCTGCCAAATTCCACCTGGGGAAAATACCATGCCAAAGCAAAGGGCAATATTGCTTCTTCACCTGGCTGCAATGTCACATCCAACGCAACAGCACCACAGGGCATTGTACTGTTAGGGGCACTTGGGCGATTATTGAGCTTGCCACTCTGAGCAAATTCCTTCCAGATATCGCTTCCATCACCAGCACCATCCCAGGATGGATTATAGGTTGCATTACCGGAGGTCGCGATACACCATTCGCTATCTTGGGTTTCGGGAGGGTTGGTTAGGTCGTCAGCTCGCATTACGATTGCAGTGAATCTCTCATCAGGCTTTATGGCAAGTTCATTTTTCAATCCCTTGCGTTCTTTAGCTAAAGCAGCCATTGAATTCGAAAGCATCATTTTAAATCCAACCAGTAGCTGCTGTAAATTTTCGGGAAATGCTTTGATCTGCTCCTGGAGTTCAGGGGTTACTTCCAGGTTCAAGTGATGCTCTCCCATGTATGGAGCATTCGGGAATGTAAACATGACCGAAACTTTTACTGGCTTTGTTTTAGGAATTTTTACATGGAATAGGAACACTGCCACTGGTAAGGATGTTTCTCGGTAATTCTCTAGGCGGTTCCACGACGATCGCCACCATCGGCCGTTCTAATTCGCCGGCCCACCAGGCTGTCCAGTCCTTTTTGATGCGGGTCCAGTCCTCGTCGGTGAAGTGTACGTTGATATCCATTGCGGCTCCTGACGAATATTATGCTAATACCATCCTTCTGCATCTGCAGTTTCGTACATGGCAACAATATTTTCGATGGGGGTTACAGGCTGGAGGTTGTGGCAGGGCGCCAGGATGTAACCGCCCCCATTGCCCAGGATGCGGATGTTTTCCCGGACCTCCCCTCGCACTTCCTCGACCGAACCAAATGGAAGGGTGTGCTGGTTATCCATCGCTCCGTGGAAGATAAGGCTGGTGCCGTACTGTTCCTTCATGGATTGGCGGTCCATGCCGTCGGCGCGCTACTGGATCGGGTTTAGGATATCGATCCCAAGGTCCACCAGTTCTGGCAGGATGCGGGTGATATTGCCGTCGTCATGGTGGAAGACGTAAGCCCCGGCGCTGTGGGTCAGGTCGATCATCCGTTTCATGCCGGGGAAAAGAAACTCGCGGATGTGGTGCGGCGAGATGAGCAGGTTGGTCTGCCCGCCCAGATCCTCGGCGATGTAAGTGACCGTGACTTTGCCTGGGATGGTTTCCAGGGTGCGCAGGGTGTTCTGATAGGCCAATTCGAAAAGAATATCCAGACAGTATTGAACGATGTCAGGATGTTCGACCAGGTCGATGAGCGCCTGTTCCTGGCCGCGCAAATCCTTGTAGATCATAAAAGGCTCGCTGCCCCCGCCCCGGAGCGGATATGCCTCGCGACCTTCGATCTGGACGGGGATATCGCTGTAATCCCACCAGTCCGGCTGAGGCCAGGCGAAATTTGCTTTGATTTCCTGCAGGCTGCCGTATTGAGCATAGGATGGTAAACCGCTTTAGAATAAGTGCCGGAGCCAAAGTCAACCCAGCGGTAGCCGATGCGGAAGGCATCCATGTCCGCAGGGAGCGAGGGACCAACATAATTCGGCGAGACGGATACCAGGGTATCGATATGCAGTCTCTCCATCAGGGCATGGTAAGACGAACAACCCAGATGCTCCATCAGCTTTTGGGAGACTTCGGGGGTTGCCCAATAATCCAATGGGATCCGGTCTGGTTTCTTATGTTGTAGGAGCGCCTGCCAGCGCTCGAGCGGGGTCATGCTCCCTTTGAAGTGCATGGTCAATTCTCGTAGAATGAGAGGCCGTTAGATCAAGCGGGTACTGCCAGCAGGTCTTGCATCAGGCGGCGGGTGAAGCCGATGGATCCGGCTCCGATCATGGCGATTTTTAGGGGCATGGCTATCCTTTTTTATGGCAATGGAAATTGTGTTGAAAAATGATATTTACCGGCCTCGACCTCGTGACTGGTCGCCTCGCCGGGCAGGGTGACCGTGGCCGTGGTATTGGGCGGGACGACGATATCCCACTCGAATTTCCCTTTCCCGATGCGCCAGTCGCTGACGACCGGGCCGTACAGGGAATCGAGCGTTGCTTTGGCGTGAGTCAGCCCGCCGCCGGGCTGCGGGTGGAACAGGATGTGTTTGTAAGCGGGCTGTGCCGGGTCCACGTCGATCCCGGCGACGACCGTGTACAGCCAGGCTCCGATCGCTCCATAAGCATAGTGGTTGAAGGAGTTCATGCCGGGATCCTGGAAGCCTTTATCGTGCGTCCAGCCGTCCCAGCGTTCCCAGATGGTGGTGGCGCCCTGGGTCACGGCGTACAGCCAGGAAGGCCAGCTCTTTTGGAATAGCAGCTCATAGGCCACGTCCAGCCGTCCCGCCTCGGTTAGCACGAACGGCAGGAAGTGTGCGCCGACGAAACCGGTGCCCAGGTGCATTTCTTTTTTCCGGATGTCGCGCACCAGCGCAATGGCGGCGCGCTGTCGGCGCTCGGGCGGGAGCAGGTCGAAGACCAGCGCCAGGACATAACTCGTCTGAGTGTCGCCGGCGACCAATCCATCCGGGGTGACGAAGCGATTCAAGAAGGCTTTGCGTACTTCCTGGTAGACCTGTTCGTACTTTGCAGCATCGGCTTTTTTCCCAAGCACAGTGGCAATTTTGGAGACCAGCCGGGCGCTGTAGGCGAAGTAAGCCGTGCCGATCAGATCCTTGGGCGTACGACCTTCGTTCTTTCCGGAGCCATCAAGGGCCAGCCAGTCGCCATAACCGCCCCACAGCCACTCATCAACCCCCAGCCACTGGTCCACCGTCTGGTTGACGCGGATGCAGCCGGGACTGGTATTGAGCAGGAATTCGACGAAACGGGTCATCATGCCATAGCGTTCATCGAGCAGGCGTGTATCGCCGTAGTACTGGTAGATCGTCCACGGGATGATGACGGCCGCGTCGGCCCAGGCCGGGCCGCTGTCGTTGCTCTTCATCGCGTCGATATCCGGGGCAAAGGATGGGATGGCACCGGACTCGAACTGCGCATCCTCCAGGTCCTGCAGCCACTTGGTAAAAAAGGATGCGGCATCCGTGTTGAAGACGGCGGTGCGGCAGAAGACCTGTGCGTCGCCTGTCCAGCCAAGGCGCTCGTCCCGCTGCGGGCAGTCGGTGGGGACGTCCAGCGAGTTGCCTTTCCAACTCCATTGGATGTTGTGCTGGAGCAGGTTGACCAGTGCATCGGAGCATTCGAACGTGCCGGTGGGCGGGTTGTCGGAGTGCAGGACGATGCCGGTGATCATGTCGCGCGGCGGTGTGCCAGGGTAACCGTCCACTTCGATGTAGCGAAAGCCATGGAAAGTGAAACGCGGTTCCCAAATTTCCTCGCCTTGCCCTTTCAGGGTGTAGTAGTCAGTCTGGCGGGCCGTGCGTAGATTAGTGGTATACAGCGAACCGTTCGGGTTGAGGACTTCGCCGTAGCGCAACCGGATGGTGAGACCGCGTTCCCCACGGACCTTGAGCCGGATGGTTCCGACCATGTTCTGGCCCAGATCATAGATCCACTGGGAGGCTGGCCAGTTTTTGATCTCATTCGGGTCTGCGATGGGAGACAGTTCATCCTGGCGCTTGATGGCCGGTCCGTTCTGGGCCACCAACGCCAGTCCTTCGGGATGCGGAAAGGTCTGAACGGGAAGCCAGTTGCCCTTTTCCCTGGCAGCATTCCTGGGTGAAGGGGAATCCCAGCCTGGAAATTCCAGCCGGGCATCGTACGAATCGCCCATGATCAAATCGGCTTCCAGAAGCGGACCGAAGGCTGTCTGCCAGGAATCGTCGGAAACAACTAGGGTCTGTGAGCCATCGGGGTGGGCGATGACCAGCTGGGCGAGCAGCTTCGGGCGGTCGCCGTAGAATTGGCGGCCTCTCCAGGCCAGGTTACCGCAATACCAACCATCGCCGAGTATCGTTCCGATTACATTTTCGCCGTCATGAAGCAGGGACGCTACATCATATACTTGGTAACGAACCCGTTTGGCGTAATCCGTCCAGCCGGGGGCGAGTTCCGCTTCACCTACCCGCTGACCGTTCAAGCTGGCTTCGTAAACGCCCAGGGCGGTGATGTAGAGCCGCGCCGCCACGACAGGTTGATCCAGGTGGAACGATTTGCGTAAAAACGGACAAGGCGAGCTGGTGCGCGGACCGCTAACGAGCGCTGCTCCAATCCACTGACCTTTCCACTCCTCGCGTTTCAGCATCCCCATTTCCCAGAGGACGGGTTCGCTGAAACCGGTTGGTTTGCCGTCTTCATCCCAGACTCGCACCTTCCAATTCACGCGTTGAGAAGAAACCAACTGTGGGCCGGCGTAGGCAACATGGATGGACTGGGGCGAGTTGACTTTGCCGGTATCCCAGATGATCTCATTCGCTGATTCGGCGACGATTTGGTAGGCTATTTGTCTCGCGCCCGGCTTCTTGGATTTTAATTGCCAGGAGAGACGCGGGCACCAAATGTCGATCCCGATGGGATTTTCACGATATTCGCAACGCAAGTTTGTTATTTCCATGTCATAATTCCCGGGTTTCTGTTCCACTTTCCCAGATAATTTCACACTTCAAGCTTCACTAATTTTCGGATAGGTTGTTTTTTTATTACCGTCTCACAGGTGATGAATTGATTCACATTGTTCATATTCTGTCCGCATCCAGTAAATTGATAGGGGTAATCTTAAACCAAGAATATTGAAAAGGATACAACACAATAGTGAAACGTGAACTGCCAAGAATGATAACCTCACCACCCAGAATGTCCTGAGCACTCTCCAGACCACTTAGCGGCAAGTTGAGTTCAATGGCTTGAGTTTCAGCAGCCAAGTTGTTGACCACCAAGAAGGTTTCGTCTTCAGTCTCCCGCAAATAGGCTGCTACGCTTTTAACTGCGCAGTCAAGCCAGGTAAAGGAACCACAAAATAAGGCAGGGTGTCGTTTGCGAATGGCGATAAGTTTCTTCAGCGTTTGCCAGAGTGAATCGAGACGAGAACGCTGTTCCCTAAGATTAACTTGCTGGGGAGCGAAGGGTTTCTCAGCAATGACCGGTGCGTACGTTTTCTCAGATTTAGAGAACCCGCTATTGAATCCGGAATCCCATTGCATTGGGGTGCGCACTCCATTTCGATCAGATAACCAGATGTTATCACCCATGCCAATTTCATCACCATAGTACAAGATAGGAGTTCCAGGCAGGGTGAACGCGAGAGCGTTGGCCAACTCAATTTTCCGACGATCGTTACCGAGCAAGGGCGCCAGGCGGCGACGAATACCCAGGTTAAGCCGCATCCGCGGCTCAGGCGCGTAGGTTGCCCACATCCACTGGCGTTCGGTTTCTGTCACCATCTCGAGAGTTAGTTCATCATGGTTACGAAGGAAGGTACACCACTGGCAGTTTTCAGGGATAGGCGGAGTTTTCTCCAATATCCTGGCAATAGGGGAGGCATCATTCTGCCCAAGTGCCATAAATATACGCGGCATTAAAGGAAAGTGAAATGCCATGTGAAACTCATCACCCTCGCCCAAATAGGGACGCACGTCACGCGGCCACTGGTTGGCCTCACATAAAAGGATGCGTCCAGTGTAATGTTCATCAACAAATTGGCGTATTTTTCGAAGGTAAGCGTGAGTCTCCGGTAAATTCTCGCAATTGGTTCCTTCCCGCTCAAAAAGATAAGGCACAGCATCAACCCGAAATCCATCTATTCCCAAGTCGAGCCAGAATCTTATGACATTGATCATTTCATCCTGTACTCTCGGGTTGTCAAAATTCAGATCGGGTTGGCACTTATAGAAGCGGTGCCAGAAATACTGTCCAGCACTCTCATCCCAACTCCAGTTGGATTTTTCTATATCCAGGAATATGATGCGAGCATCGCCGTATTTTGTATCAGAGTCAGCCCAGACATAATAATCACGATACGGGGAACGGCGATCTGTGCGGGCAGACTGAAACCAGGGATGCTGATCGGAAGTATGATTCAGCACCAGGTCAGTGATCACCCGAATCCCACGTTCGTGCGCAGATTTAAGCAAGGCTTTGAAATCATCCAGTGTGCCATAGTCAGGATGAATATTGTAGTAATCTACGATATCGTAGCCATCATCCTTGAGCGGGGACGGGTAGAATGGCATCAACCATATGCAATCCACGCCAAATTCCTGCAAATAGTCCATTTTTTGGACAATACCATTTAGGTCTCCAATACCATCGCCATTACTGTCGTAAAAGGCGCGGATGTAGATTTGGTAAAAGACAGCATTTTTATACCAGAGATGTTCATCCATGTTTTATATTATGTGTGACTCGCAAAAGATGTGTACCGAATTCCATGTGCCCAAACTCAAATCGAAACTATCATTATCCGTTGTCGGATAAAGCGTTAACTGGAATTATTTGTAACGCCTGCCACTCGGGATAACGGTGGCAGGCCGTAAGACCACCGCCATCTGTAGCCTTTAATGGGGGACGTTCAGTTGTGCATATATCTATTGCAAATTGGCAACGTGGGGCAAAAGGACAACCATTCTCATTATATTCTTCCGTAAAGGATTTCACACTGGAGGGGCGTTCCCATTGTCGTTCATCTCTACGCTTACGTTGTACTCTCGGGTTGGTGATCGGTGATGAGGCGATTAACTCTCTAGTATATGGATGACCCGGTTTTGTTGTTACAACAGCTGTGGCTCCGCTTTCCATAACCCGTCCCTGGTAGAGGACGATCACCTGATTTGAGACATAACGGACAACTGCAATATCGTGGGATATGAAAAGGTAACTAAGTTGGAAGCTTTTCTGTAAATCGGAAAGCAAATTCAAGATTTGTGCCTGGATCGAAAGATCTAGTGCGCTTACCACCTCGTCACATATGATCAATTGTGGATTGATGATTAATGCCCTGGCAATGGCTATTCGCTGCTTCTGGCCTCCGGAAAACTGTCCTGGATAGCGGTTTACAATGTCCGGCGATAACCCGACTTGATCCAAAACTTTGGCTATCCTTTGGTTTAATTCCTCACGATTGTTTATTCCATGCACACGTAATGGTTCTTCGATCGTGGTACCTACGGTAATATATGGATTTAGAGAACTGCTTGGATCCTGGAACACAACCTGCAGGATACGACTGAGCTCACGCCGGGATTTCTGCTTGAGGGAAGTGATATCTTTACCGGCCAGGCGGATCGAACCACCATGGATCGGTGCTAAACCAAGGATGGCTTTGGCTAATGTTGATTTACCTGAACCTGATTCGCCAACGACACCAATAGCTGTGCCCGATTCAAGACTCAGATCGATGCAGTCAAGTGCTTTAATAACCGAACCCCTTCGCCGACCATGATAATGAACTGCCAGACCACGGACTTCCAGAAGGTGTTCCCCTTCGATCATAGTATCCCCTCTTTCCGCAAGTCATCCACGCGGATGCATCGGCTCTTTCGCTCACTTTCAAGAGCAAGGAGTGGAATAGGTCCAGCCAGACATTCATCTGCAGCATAAGGACAGCGCTGCGCAAAACGGCAGTTCGTTGGCCAGGAGCCAATTGATGGAATACGGCCAGGGATTATTGGCAATGGTTGACCGGGTTGTGCATTCGATGGATTGGCTAATAATAATCCTTTTGTATACGGATTCATAGGGTGATCGAAAAGCTGGAAGACATCTGCTTCCTCAAAGATTTGCCCTGCATATAACACGATAACCCGGTCGCAAAGATCAGCAACAACGCCGAAGTTATGGGTCACAAAGAGCACTGACATCTTGGTTTCGAGCTGCAATTGGCGCAAGAGCGCAAGGATTTCGTTCTGCACAGTGACGTCAAGTGCACTTGTAGGCTCATCCGCGATTAGTAGTTTTGGGCGCCCCGCAAGAGCCATGGCGATAGAGACGCGCTGGGCCATACCACCTGATAACTCATGCGGATACATGGTTAACAATTGCTCTGGTCTTCGAATCCTCACCTGGTTTAACAGATCAAGGCATCGTGACCGACTTTCCTTGCGATTAACGCCATCATGAAGACGTACTAATTCGCCGAGTTGGCTTCCGACGGTAAAAGCGGGATCAAGACTTGAACCTGGTTCTTGAGAGACGAGTCCAAATGAACGTCCACGAAGACGATCGAACTCCGCATCATCCATCCCAGTGATATTTCGGCCATCAAACATTATTTGACCGTTTACAATTCGAGCTGTATTCGGAAGAAGGCGGAGTATTGCCAGGGATGTGATTGATTTTCCTGCTCCGGACTCACCCACCAGGCCCACAATCTCACTTGGATTTACGTCAAAACTGATCTTGTCAACTGCAAGTAAGTCACGACTTCTACTGGAGAATGCGACAGAGAGATCGATCACCGAGAGCAACTTGTTTGAAGGATCCGGGAGAACACCCGGAGATTGGCCAATATTCTCCAATGATGAAGCGTCTCTTGAGACAGGTCCTGGGGCAGCTGCAATCGCTTCAGCACTGGCATCACGTAAAGCATTTCCAAACAACGTGAATGCAAGAATTATCAGTCCTATCAGTCCTCCGGTTGGGACAAGCAGCCATGGTTGACGATTAAGCAAGGCACCTGCGCTGGCAACCATTTGCCCCCACTCAGCTTCTCCAGAGGCGGCTGTCAGGCCAAGGTATCCTAATGCCACCATATAGCCCAAAGCACCTGCCGCAATAAATGATCCTTGAACAATCACAATGCGTATTACGCCTGGACGGATGTGGCGGATCATGATCTGTAAATCGGAAACTCCCGCGACACGCGCCGCAGAAACGAAGTCGGCTTCTTTCAGGGGAAGCGTCTCTCCTCGAACAATGCGAATGAGACCAGGTGAGACGAGTATACCGAATGCGATCATCGCGGCATGAGTATTCTTTGGAAAAATCGCAAGCACAACAAGTACCAGAATTATCGTGGGGATCGATAATAACGCATCGGTGATCGCTCCCACCAGGCGATCAAGGATTCCGCCAAAATACCCGGCCAGGATGCCGATGGGGACTGCCAATATCAATGCTGTCAGGACCCCCTCGAGAACACCTGGAAATACCCGTCGACCTCCATACAATAGACGGCTAAGGATGTCCCGGCCAAGCTCGTCGCTACCCAATAGGTGGTGAGCAGATGGCCCACTCAGTGCGTTCGGTAAGTCCAGAGCATTGGGTGGATATGGGGCGATTAGTGGTGCAAATATCGATCCGAGAATGATCAACAATAAAAACCCGCCACAAATCAACGCCAAAGGTTTATGCAACACTACGCGAACAAGAGACCTGTTCTGCACACTGGTATTTTCAGTGCCGGTAATAACTTCGTGAGCATTTGGACTAACTGGTGTTGGAGAGTGCTTGTTCATGAAAGTCGTATCCTGGGATTGAGCCATGCATAAATAATGTCCACGATCAGGTTCACAATGATAACGATCACCGTAAAATACAGGACCAATCCCTGTATGACGGGCAGATCATGCCGGGAGGTTGCCTGAACTGCCAACCCTCCCAGGCCTGGTAAAGCAAAGACAGTTTCAGCGATGACGGTGCCACTCAATAAGGAGACAAAGGTTAATCCAACTACGGTGATGATCGAGATTGCCGCGTTACGCAGGGCGTGACGATAGATAAGCGAAATCCTTCCAAGCCCACCCGCGCGAAGCGTGCGGATAAACGGACTATCAAGAACTTCGAGCATCGAACTGCGTGTCTGTTGTCCAATTATCCCAATCGCTGACGCAGAAAGAACAGCGACAGGGAGAACGAGACTCTTTACCCATCCGGATAACGAAGTCACTGGTTGTATATACCCTATCGCTGGTAACAAACGCAGACTGACAGAGAAAATCGCAACAAAGACGAGCGCCAACCAGAAATTAGGCAAGGCCATTCCAAGGAGAGATATTAAATCAACCATCCTTGCGAGGAACCCTCTCCGGATCGCACTTGCAATGCCCAGTCCTATCCCAATAATCGACGAGAAAAGTGTCGTCACAATGATCAACGAGAAGGTTACCCCACTACGACCCTTCAGTATCTTTAAAACTGGTTCTGAATTAAAGATCGAAACGCCCAGATCACCATTTCCAAGATCCTTTAACCAATGTCCATACCTTGTCAGTGCTGGCTGGTTCAACCCTAATTTCTCTCGCGCGGCTTCATATTCTGCTTGCGTATGGTTCATTCCAAGCATCACCGCAGCAGGATCGCCTGGTGTCAGTAAAACGAGGAAGAACGATAGCATCGTAACGATTAAAACCAATGGCAAAGAAACCAGGAAACGGCGGCCAATTATCTTAAGCATCTCGCAATCCTTGGAACGTATTGTTCGAAAAGGTTATGCGCACATGGATACCCATGCGCGCATAACCTGGTGATGATGGTGCAGCAAACAACAAACTGGGACCTCTAGGATTCTAATTCATCCATCATTAATTCGAAGGCACTACATCCAATATGTAAAGGGTCGGATCAAATGGCGTCGGTTCGCCTCCAGTGACACCTGGGGCATAAAGGAAATAAAGCGATGCGGAAATGACAGGTACATACCAGGCATTCTCGGTCAAGTATTGGTTGACCTGTCGGGCAAGAGGAGCTGAATCTTCAATATCGGTCATCGATAGCTGATCGATCAGCCCCTGCAATTCCGGTGGTGCGCTCGCATCCCGATTCCAAAAAGAGCCAGGCATGATGCAGCATTTCCAAAGCATGAGTATCGGCGTTGTTACACCCAGACCCGCCACATTGACCGCGTATTGCCCGGATAATGTACCGCCGATGAATTCAGGGGCAGTCGCTTTGTTATCAATTATTGTCGTGACCCCAATTGCTTCCCAGTAACTCCCCACAGCTTGTGCGAGTGTGTCTAAGCCTCCTAATGGAAGTGACAATATTGTTACCTCAAAACCATCCGCATAGCCAGCTGCAGTCAGTAAATCCTTCGCCTTTGTCACATCGTAGGGGTAATAATTAACAAGGGAAGCATCGTAAGCATCGCCGCCCGGGAGGAATTCTGACGAAACAGGTCTCCCTAGACCCCCGCCAAGAACCTGGGCCAGTGCCACGCGGTCTATGGCGTAGTTCAATGCCTGCCGTACCCGGACATCGCCTAGCGCGGGAACAGCCGTGCCATCCTTGAGAAGGAAATCCAATCCCTGAACGTTTAATTCGACCCCGGCCAATTTCATCCCATCAGCAACTCCTGCATCAATAATAGATGCATCTGCAGATATGAGTTGGACCTGGCCAGTTCGGAGGGCATCCAGCGCAGACTGTGGATTGGCAACGACCTTCATTACCAGTTTATTCCAGTGAATTGCATCCGGATCCCAATAATTGGGGTTGGGAATGTACGTATAAGTATCGGCTGTTACCGTGTTTGCAGTATCAAGCATGTAAGGACCGGCGCCGCATGTAGCTGTGG
>Ga0315284_10006543_pt1 | contig 16573 bp, 21 predicted proteins | sample YL17G09_16_MG_FD_203696 | JGI IMG/M metagenome (GOLD analysis project Ga0315284, IMG submission 203696) | Sediment microbial communities from Yellowstone Lake, YNP, Wyoming, USA - YL17G09_16 | ecosystem: Environmental > Aquatic > Freshwater > Lake > Sediment | place: USA: Wyoming | collected...
ACATAAAGGAGCGGGACCAAAACAAATGCCTCCTGCTCCGGCTTTTGTTTTGAGTGGCAAGACATAAAGGAGCGGGACCAAAACAAATGCCTCCGTAGCTCAGCTGGTACAGCCCTTTATCTGCCAGAGCTCGTTCGCTACAGCTTCGGAAAGGAAAACCTTTCCGAGCTCTCAGGAACGTTTTCGTTCCTGAAGAAAGCGAACTCGCTTTTCAAAAAGCGCTGGCGGAAAACGGACGTGCGGCAAAGAGCATCTGCCTTGTATCTGCTTTTGCGACGCAAGGATGAGCAAAATGAAAGCAGAAGGTCGCCGGTTCAATCCCGGCCGGAGGCTTCGAACTAGCGGTTCGAGTCCGCCAGTTTAAATACTCTGACAACGCTAATCATCACTATGCAAGAGAAACAAGAGAAACGTTGCGGAAGAAGGCCGTTGAAAATAGAGCAAGTAAAGAATTTACGAGTTCTTCCACAGAATAGAACGCTTATCGAAAAATATATTTCCCATCAGAAGGCATCCGGTACAATCGGCGAATCGCGTGCCATGAAACTTCGGTGTTCTCTGACAAAAATGGCGAGCTGGCTCGGCGTTCCGTTCGAAAAAGCGAAACAAACTGACTTAGAAAAGCTGATTGATACAATAGATCATAAAGGATACGCCGACTGGACAGCATACGGTAGCAAAGTTGTTCTCAAGGCGTTCTATCGCTGGATGAACGATGGCGAAACGCCTAAAGTCATCAAATGGCTTAAGCCGAAGATCAAGAACGGCAAGCGCTTGCCGGAAGAACTTTTGACCGAAGAAGAAGTAATGCGGCTTGTCGACAAGGCAAAACATCCGCGTGACAAAGCGATGATCATGGTTCTGTACGAAAGCGGCGTGCGTATCGGTGAATTGCTGTCGTTGCAGCTCAAGCACGTTGCATTCGATGACAATGGCGCAGTGTTGCGGGTCACCGGCAAGACCGGCGACCGCCGAATCCGCATCGTTGCAAGCGTGCCGCTATTGGCGACGTGGATCGACAATCATCCGTCAAAGGACAAGCCCGACAGCCCGTTATGGACGACATACGGCAAGTCCAGCTACAATGAGTCCGTGACCTATCCGGTAGTCGCAAAGACTTTGCGGCATATCGCTGCGCTTGCTGGTATCACGAAGCGCGTGAACCCGCACAGCTTCCGACATGCACGCGCAAGTTTTCTTGCAAAACACTTGACCGAATATCAGCTTAAGCAGTATATGGGCTGGACGATGGGGAGCGACATGGCGCAGGTCTATGTCCACCTGAGCGGGCGAGATGTCGATAACAGCATTCTCGCTCTGAATGGGAAGAAAATTGAGAAATCAGAAACAGAATCTAAGATTAAACCGCGCACGTGCTACCGGTGCAAGCTGAGCAATTCCGCGACATCCAGCTTCTGCACCAAGTGCGGAGCTGTGCTAGACCTTGGATTGGCGCAGGACGTGATGAGCACTCGGCAAGTCAGCAAGGCCATCCCTCCCGATGCCGATGATTATGACAGCCGCCTTGCCGGACTTGCTGCCGAGATCAGAATGCTTCAAAAGGCAAGAGGGCTGTGAGTGTGCGGCAAGGCAGGTTGCATGGTCGGCGTGAGGTCTTGCGCGGAGATGATGAGTGATTGAAAATGATAGACGAACCAAAACGAAGCAAATACGGCTGCCTAAAGGACATCAACGGTGTTAAAAGACGGTTCGAGATAGTCAAAGAAATCAGGCAAAAACAGCATAATGCCGACAAGGTTCTTGTTTTTCAAACTCTTCACTTTCTTGACACGAATAAAACAGAATTCCGTATAGGGTATTACATCAAAGGAAAGAAGCCCCGAATGCGCGGGAAGTGGGTGTGGGGACAATATAATCCGCAGTTCCCAAAACGAGACTTCTATGCATTGATGTGGAAGGTTGGATTGAAGCCAATTAAAAATGATGGTAAACGCAAGAAGCGGCAATAGATGATCTGGAATCGAAACTGGACACGGGCGCAGAAGGCGATGATTCTGCTTCAATATGGCGTTTTCGTTGTTCTCATTGCGCTTGTGGTGTGGCTTTTGGTGCGGTAACTGTTGGTCAAAAGAAACGATGGAGATGTGAAATGAGAAAACTCACAATTAAAGAAATGCGGGAGATTGTGAAAGCCAAAGGCGGTAAGTGTTTATCCAAAGTCTATGTGGGCAATCATTCAAAACTAAAGTGGCGATGTAAAGCAGGGCACGAATGGTCAGCTTGTCCATGCAATATAAAGACTGGCACTTGGTGTCGTAAGTGTGCAACAATAAAGCAAAAATTAAAATTAGAATATATGCAAAAACTGGCAAGGAATAGGGGCGGAGAATGTTTGTCTAAGGAATATAAAAATAATAGAACAAAATTGAAATGGAAATGTAAATATAATCACACTTGGGATTCGATAGCACGGGTTATACAAAAGGGACACTGGTGTCCATTTTGTGCAGGACTCGCCAAAGGAACAATTCAGCAAATGAAAAGTTTGGCTTTGTTAAGACATGGAAAATGTCTCTCCAAAAAATACGATGGCACTAATTCTAAATTAAAATGGCAATGCAAACAAGGACATACTTGGTTGGCTACTCCACATAAAATCAAGAGCGGGCAATGGTGTCCCGTCTGCTCACTTGGAATTGGCGAAAGAGTATGTCGTAGAATATTTGAAATCCTCTTTGATGCAGAATTTCAAAAGAGTAAGCCTTCTTGGTTAGTTTCTACCGAAGGAGAAAGATTAGAATTGGATGGATATAACCAAAAATTTGGGATAGCCTTTGAGTATCAAGGCATACAGCATTATGAAAGTATCGCAAGATGGTTTAGGAATCGAACATTATCAAAACAAAAACGTTTGGATAGATTAAAAAGAAGGTTGTGCAAATCGCATAAAGTAATCTTGGTATCAGTTCCATATACCGTTACGTTTGACAAAATGGCTGATTACATAATCGAAGAATGCGATAAAAAAGGATTGAGAGTTAGAAAAGTTGCGGACATCAATAAGAAGATAATTGATGCGTATTCTCCGGAAAAAATAAAGGAAATGCAAGAAATCGCTAAGTTACATAAAGGTAAGCTGTTATCAAAACAATTTATCAACGTAGAAACAAAACTTCATTGGTTTTGTAAAGATGGACACGATTGGTGGGCAACTCCAGCTCACATAAAACACGGAGAGTGGTGTAGGAACTGTAGTTTCAAAACTACTGCAAACAAGCAAAGAGATACAATTCAAAATATGCAAAAAATAGCGGAAGAAAGAGGCGGAAAATGCTTATCAAAGAAATACACCAATGCCCATGTAAAACTAAAATGGGAATGTAAACGAGAGCATACGTGGTATGCAATACCGAATAGTGTGACAAGAGGCTGTTGGTGCATGATTTGCGGAGGAAAGAAAAAACTAACCATAGGAGAAATGCGAAAACTCGCAAAAATGCACCATGGACGATGTCTATCCAAAAAATATTACGATGCTTCAACAAAACTTCATTGGTTTTGTAAAGATGGACATGATTGGTGGACGACTCCGAACCAAATTAAGAATATGGGACAATGGTGTCCCACATGTAGCCGTAAGGATGCTGGGATAAAACGGAGAAAGGCTAGTGAATAGGACGGAAGTTATGTCTAGAAAACTCACGATTGAAGAAATGCGAAGGATTGCGAAAAGAAAGGCGGCAAGTTTCTCCGCGATATGGTTATCACAGTCCACACCAAAGATATGGCCGCGCAGACCGAAGCTGGGAGCATAATGCGAGATGTCATAACCTTCGGGAGTGTAGCGGGCAAGCGAGTATGAACTATCTGCCCAAGACAATTCGCGAGGAGTTTGCTGCGCCGGCAAAGCGAGAAATCACTTCGTATTAACGCGATTCTATTCTCTCAATCAACTCTCGTTCAAGCCTTCGCAAGGCAATTCCGATATTGCAGGATTTGATATCAGTTTCTGTCTTGAAAAACAGACTTGAGCATTCCTCGATGTCGGAATTCTTTACAGCGTTTTGAATACAATCCAACCTGTCAGTGTCATCTATTACTTTATCACATGTATAAAATTCGCCGGTTAGGACAGCGACCTCAGAAAAGCAACTATCGCCTCTCCTTCTGCTCACAATTTCATCGCAGTAAAAAGAATCTCTGTTTGCCACACCCATACACCAATTATAGTAATCTTCGTCGTATAGAATATTGTTGCAGTACGAAGCGTCGTTTCTTCTCTTCGCAATTTCCTTATAGCAAAAGTATGTCATATTTCCCAAACTTTCGCACTGACTTGGTTCGTTGTTCCACCTCGCCACGTCGAAACAGAGTGCTTTCCATTCAGCGTCCACGATTTCGTTACAGAATGTTGAATTTCTTCTTTCTCTTGCCATTGATAATGAAATAGTATCGATGAGTTCTTGCTCTTCGCTCCAACCTAGCGGGTGGAACCTGATCATGCAATCCAGATAGCCGGCTTGTCCACGCTTTCTGCAATCTACCTCAACAATGACCGTGACTGTTTTCGGCGCTGTCATATTCTGCCGTTCGCTATTATCTCTTTCAACGATCAGTTTTGTCTCTTCATCGGCAAAGAGGCCCAATTCAGTATAATTCATTCCCACGATCCTTGCCAGTTCAACATTTTCAATAACTGTTCCGGCTGGGATTTCTAGAACTTGTGAACGCACACCAACGCTTGGATAAGCACCACGTAGTAGGTTCGAAACAATATCCTGCGGAATTTGGCTTTGCCCGACGCAACCGGCTACTAGAGCGACGCAGATTAGCGACAGAACGATTAATGTTAGTTTCATTCGGCTCACTTCTTCTTGAAACTCTTTTTTATTTCCGGCCACACTTTCTTTTCAAAATATTTTTTCTCCTTCTTTGTCATTGGTCTGGCTAACCGGTATTCTAAGTCTTCAATTTCTCTTCGCTTGTTGCTGTCCCACCACGAACAGACGCAGAACCATATGAAGAACCATACGATATCGAAAACATCTATCGCGTATCGGCTGAACATAAATTTGTAAACAAGGGCAATGGCAATGCCCAAAACGAAACCACCCCATATGCCCCATCGTTCCTTTTTGGCTCTCTCGTATCTCGCTTGCAAAATCTTCCGTTGTGCGCTGTTCATGTTCTCGCCCTTCTATTCTTGCCGTGCAAGTATCCATGTTCGCTGGCGTAGCATAAAAGGATTGTCCTGATAAGCTCGCTGTCGGATTCTCCGAGCTTGCCTCGAAGCTCCTCGCTGATGACTTTCCACGCGCCTTCCGGAATTGATACAAGGACTTTCTTCATACTCCTTTGTATCAAACAGAATACTTATAACTTATACTGGGTTCTTTTTCACCATCTGTTCGTAAAAGAATACCATGAAGTATAAGGACTTGGTATTCAAGATTCTGGATAAGGAGAAATGGAGGTCGACCTCGGACATCAAGAAACAGGCCGAAAGCTCGGTCAAGAAAAGCATCAACTGGTATTCCATACATTACGTTCTGGAAGATTTGCTGAAGGATGGTAAGGTGGAAAGGATTCAGAGTAATAAGATCACTCTATGGCGAAAGAAGGGCAAGACGACCGGATAGCTACCGTTCTCAAAGAACAGAGGGCTGCAAACAGGCCTGCAAATTACTTTGAATCCCTGAACATTTCGGCTAACACTGCCTTCATTTGGCGTCGCATCCTTTCCAGTTTGCTGGCGTTATGTTTCAGAAAATCGCCGTAAGTCCAATCAGGCTGGCTCAGTTGCATCGTCTCCTCGGCTCCTTTCCTCATGCTTTGCATAACATCGCCGCGCAAACCCTTTCCCACAGACTTTACGATGAAATCTATCTGTCCAATATCAAAGCCGAGACCGTGCATGTTAAGAAACTCTATGAGTTTCCTAAGAGATTGAGAATCAATTTCTGTGGTTTTCTTCCTTGATGCAAACCCCACATATTCTTTCGACAAGAATTTCGTCTTCTCCAAGAGGTTTATCAGGTAAATCATGCACTCTTTGTCGAGGCGTCTTTTCACCATGAGCGGCCAAATAATGCACTGCGCCTTCAGGAAATCACCAAATTCAGGAAATGCCTTGGCAATAGGAATTTTTGGATTCAAAGCGTAGACAGGCCGTTTTCTTTTATCTTCAGGCCGGTATTCCATTCTCCTTAGAACGATTCTTTTTGCGACCGTGGGCTTCAGGGCTTTCTTGAGTGCCGAATCGCCTAAGCCCGTCTTTTTCCGTAGTTCTTTCCAGCGCAAAGAGCCTCCGGCCAGCACTCTGCACACCTTGAAGGTGTTTGTTTCTTTCATCGCTTCACCTCGGTCTGTGAAGTGAAGTTTAACTGCCCCCGTTTTAAAGCAATCGGTATGCACGCCAAAAATTCACAACTTGCTGTTCGGTTAGAAACGAGTCAAAATAGACTTCTGAAAGAAGTTGCCCGTGCGCGTGGCGAGACAGTAGCGACTTTCGTCCGGCGGTCTATTTTGCTTGAGCTTGCACATGCTGGCAGGCTTCCCGAAGAACAAGTTCGTGCGCTGAATATCGAGAGGGTTGCCGCATGATTCCAAAACTTAACAAGGTCGAGCTGCTCGACCTCCTTCAGCGAAGCAGGGCTTGGACTCCGGAAGCGCTGCGAGAATGCGATCCCTTTTTTCTCATAGTCAGAAAGCAATGGCTTGCATTAGAAGAAAAAGAAAATGCCGCTGTGCAGGATACACCGGCGGCGGATATTGAACGGGACAGACCTCAACCGACCAAAGCTGAGATGGTGCCTAATGAATAATACTCACCGAACTTTTAATAGCCCGATTCTTCGCTGCCCGCTTCGGGCTAGTTCTCAGCATAGCTGGAAACAAAATTATTATCGTCCGGCTAAATACTGCGTAAGTTGCGGCCTATCGACGTATCGAGATTGACCATTCATGCTGCTGGCAGGTTTGCGCCTGCCTTGCTGAAATTAGGTGATCGAAATGGAAACAGAAAGCGGAAATCTGAAGGAGCTTCTATCAAAGCCGGCAAAAAGCCTGTCGGAAGTCATGCCCGCAGGTAACATGTGGGGCGAGCGAGTTGATGCCGAAGACATCGAAAACAAGGAACTGCGCATCGTCGATTACGAGGTCATAGCGAGCAACAAGTTCAAGGAAGGCGGACGCTTCGGTGTCATACGGGCGATAGTCGATGACAAGGTTGTGGTCTGCACAGTCTCGGAAACGGTGGCAGGCCAGCTTGATCGCATTGGCCATGAGAACCTGCCGGTCATCGCCAAGCTCGCAAAGAAAAAGTCCGCAAAAGGCTTCCAATATTGGAGCTTGGAATCGACGGAAAAGGAGGCGAGTAGCAACGGATAAGCTGACTTTTCTCCAAGACCTTTTCAAGCGGCATGGCGACTTCAAGCTCCATACCATGAAAGACAAGGCTACGCCGCTTTGGACTGGATGGAAACAATGCTTCGGGCGAAGCTATTATTTCTGCGCCGGATGCAGCGATATGAGGTGACATGATTGATAGAAATTCCGCCGCAACTTCAACGTCCCGATTTTAGATTCATTCTACTCGAACCGCGCAACAAAATACCGATAGAATCGGCGTGGACTACGTCTAATAATTATAGTTTTGATTCCGCGAAATTGTCGGAACATCTAAAAAATGGCGGAAATTATGGGATGCTGTGCGGGATCGGCGGATTGGCAGTCGTTGATGCCGATACTCCTGAAATAAGGGAGATCGTCACGAAATTGCCAAAAACTTTCACTGTACGAACTGGTAGCGGCGGACAGCACAGTTATTTTTTGGTTGATGGCTTGAATTCAAAGTTTGTATTACGAAAGGGTGGAAAACATTACGGAGAGGTTCAGTCGGTCGGTTCGCAGGTTGTCGGTGCGGGTTGTGTACACCCTAACGGAAATACGTATTCCATAGTTGATTGGGGTGCGGTTGCGGTTATAACCGCCGAGCAATTGCGTAATGTTTTTGCGGAATATTGTGAAGACGTTAAAGCAAGCGGACGGAAAGTATCGCCTATACATGACGAAGACATACTGTCGCGTCTTACTGATTCTGGGCTTGTGCAGGGTGAGCGTAATGATATTCTATTCCGTTATACGTGCAATCTGCGAGAGCATGGGCATGATTCGGCTTTCATAGAATCACATCTTCGAGCGGCTAACATGCGTTGTAATTCTCCGCTACCCGAAAACGAAATACACACTATATTGACCCAATCTATGAAATATGGGTCAGGTAAAAGTCCGACAAAGGCGTTTTTCACCGCCGTGGGTTCTGCTATACAATCGTTTAGCTCGGCACGCGACTTGGTCGAGCAACTGTATCGCATCAATCCGTTCTTCTACGACCGAAACCATCTGTGGTGGTTCTGGAATACAGGGAAGAAATGCTACGAGATCGTTGACGAAACCGACTTGCTGGTAACGATTGATAAGGCGCTATCGAATTCCCGCAATACCATAGAAAGCCGGTTAAGGAATGAGATTATCGAAGCGCTGAAGCGGGTAGGACGTGAAAACATACCGAAAGAACCAGACAAGTGGCTTGTCCAATTCAGAAACGGCGTAATCAATGTCAAGACGGGCGATAAGACCGAACCATCACCAGAACTATTTTTCACGAATCCAATACCGCAGGAAATAGGTAAAAACGAAGATACGCCGACGATTGATGGTTTATTTGATAGCTGGGTTGGCGGTGATTATATCGTAACCCTGCATGAGATAGTAGCGTATTGCCTTCTGCGCGACTATCCTATACACAGAATATTTGCCCTGACTGGTTCTGGAGCTAACGGAAAGTCAAGGTTCTTGGCGTTGATAGGGCGTTTTCTCGGAGAAGACAACGTTTCATCGACCAGCATAAGTGGTCTTATATTCAACCGCTTCGAATCCACGAAACTATATCGCAAGTTGTTTGTGCAGATGGGCGAAACTAATTTCGGCTCATTGAAAAACACAGATCGCCTGAAGCGTTTGTCAGGACAGGACTTGGTCGGGATCGAGTTCAAGAACAAGAATCCATTCGACTTCGTAAACTATGCAAAGATAGCTATTGCGACCAATGCCCTGCCGAAGACATACGATAGAACTGACGGCTTCTATAGACGCTGGCTGATAGTCGACTTTCCGAACAAGTTTCCGGAGGGGAAGGATATACTGGATACGATTCCTCCGGAAGAATATGCCAACCTAGCCAGAAAATCCATACGGATATTAAAGGAGCTTATCGAACGGGGAAAATTTACCAAAGAAGGAACAATAGAGGAAAGGAAAGCACGATACGAGGAACACAGCAATTCGGTGGCGAAATTCATTAGAGAATATTGTCGTATCAACCCCGAGGGTTACATAGCCCTATCCGATTTCTGCGGGCGGTTGCATGAGTGGCTTGCGAGGACTGGGAATCGTATTCTAACCGCAAAAGAAGCGGCTTCGAATATTCGGGATGAGGGATACGAGATACGGAAGAAACACATGGGTGGCTATGACGGAGATACAACCATTCGTGCTATACTTGGGCTGTCGTTCGCCGATACCATTGATACCGAAGATACCCAAGTTCCTGTTTGTTCTCCTATAGGCATCCAAAGTGAAAACACAGTATCAATGGTATCAAAGGTATCGGATAAACCCAACACAACGGCAAAAGAACCCCAAATATGCCCAATATGCAACAAAGAACGTCAGTCGGGCGACTTTATTTATTGCCCGTGTAGGGTATCCTTCCCGCATTTATGGAAGAATGATGAGGTATGAAATCTCGCTCACAATGACGTATGGCCTTTCTCGGTATGCGCGGGGATACCGCGAGAGAGAATAGAGCATTCCCCATAAATGGTGATATTTTGCCTATTGCTTTACATCCTACCTACTAAACGGGTGAAAGGAGCGGCGGGGGCTCCGTCACTTTCCCTACCCCCACTCGTGACGTTTGATTGGTGATATATGTGCCAGCAAAGATGCTTGACAGGGCGATTTCATTACTATCAGTCTTGCCGGCAGAAGAGCCTTTCTCAGAGGAAGCCCTAGACAACGCAATCGGCCTTCACATCGGCGGCAATATCCGCACACTAGAAAGTTACAAGGCCTTCTTGGTAAAGCACGGACTTCTCGAGTGCGAATCTAAGCGCGTTATGACCGATAACCCTTTCCTTAGGTGGCAAGACATCAAGACATATAGGAGAAACCCAAAATGGCATCATCCCGCGAACACTACAGGCACAAGCGAGCCAGAATCATCAACTACCTCGGCGGACAATGCGTCTGCACAAGCCCCGCATGTGCTAACCACGAAGGAAGGCGGTGCGGTTCGACCCTAGACCTCCACATAGACCACATAGTACCATGCTTGGAAGGCCGAACAGACGATAGGCGCAGGAATAGCTGGGGTAATAGGGACAACTTGCAATTGCTCTGCCGGCCTTGCCATCTAGTCAAGACCACCGAGGAGAATAGGGCGCGTACGGGCTTTCCGTATGCGCGGACTCGTGACATCCAAGATTCCCGCACAGTCAGTGCACATGCGACCACGATTGAGGAAAGATACGAACGCTGGAAGCGCGAACAACAGCTTGCCAAAGAGCGCCAAAATAGCGTGCAACTATCAGGAGAAACAAAAGAAGCATTGCAGACTCCGTCTGTCCAAGATCATCCTGAGATGGTCAGGCTTAAGGAAGATTACGAACGATGGAAACGCGAACATCCGCCTGTCAAAGAATCGCAAAATAGTGCGCAGCCATCAGGAGAAACAAAAGAAGCACCGCAGACTCCGGCCGTCCAAGACCCCGCGTCATCATTATCAAGAGATGAAGGTCTGCTCGCGTCAAGGCGGACAAGGCGGAGAATCCTTCTAGCCCACAAAATTCGCGGCGGAAACAGCCGTAGCCACTAGAATTTCGGGGTCAAATCCAAACGGGTAGGCTAAAACGACTAAATAGGACGGAAAAGAGGCTGCCGGAAAGAAACGTTTATCTTGCCATGCAATAAGTTGCCACGCAATAAGTCTTTCTTATGAACCTACGAAAACAAGTCAACTTGAACACGATCTTACTCGCGGCCATACTCGTTATTCTGCTCATGCTGGCATCGGAGTTCTATCGCCCGAACGGCATCAAGGAGATGTTAGAAGGAATTTACTACACGAGCAATATATTCACAACGCGCTAGTAGCGATGATTAAGCATTGAACTGCTACGCCTTAGTCGGCCGGAGGCTTATTACACTTCTCAGCTGTGATAACCCCATTTTGCAAGCTGCCCGCCCTCGCAGATATCGCGTGCGGTAAGCGTTGCGTTGGTGTTGGCGTTATATGCTTCCACTATCGCCGTGTTTACGTACGCATCAGAATAGCTGGGAACGGCCTTTTGGCATGCGCATAGGACCGCATCCACCACGGCGTTATGCTGCATGACGTATGGTTCGGCTATGCACGTCTCGTTCGGAACAGGGCACAGCTCTGCCGACTGCACGGTCCTTGCTATCGTGTCCCATTCGGCGCTGCACCCGGCTACGTTTATGCTTTGCTTCGACACAGTGCCGCCCAAGACATAGAGTATGATTATCGCCGCGCCTAATATTCCCGCAATAAGGAGCTGGTTCAGACCTTTCAGACCGCGCATGATGTGTTATTCTCGCGCCCTGAATAAAAAGGTTGCCCGGACGACGTCCGCGAACCGCCGCATGGCCGTATTTCGGTCTAAACGCCTTTAAAATTTAACCTAATGGTCAAATACAATTTAACCTAAAAGTGAAACTACCTTTAAGTTACAGGTTCAAAATCGTTTCCTCCCACTGGTTTCCCATGTTGTATATATAAGGTTCAAGGCAGTATGTTCGTTTAGAAAGTGAAACGTAGGTGTAGCGATGATGGTGGATTTGGACGTTGAAGGTGTGCAAAATATGGATGGCGACAAGTTCCATTTATTACTGGATGTGTTGAAAATCCTAGAAAAGCATGAAGACACCAATGTCATCGAGTCTGCGCTAGAGATTGTAGAGAGCTACAATGCCATCCTCTCCCAGGAACAAAAGGCTGAGATGCTGAAGGAAGTCCTGCACTTCAAGAACCACAACTGCGAGGAAGTCAGGGAGCAGCGATTCCAGGAGGAGTGGAGACGGCTTCAGATGCGCGATCTCTTCAGGCAAGACTTGGACTAGCGGCGTGCAAGCGACTACATTAGCTTCTCGTATCGACTTTTGTACGCCTGTTGCGACCTAAATGTTGCCAACTATATTCTGGAGGATATAGGTATGCCGTGGATGGGTTGCGAGTAAACAGTTCAGGTCTTAAAATGGTTAGAGTCTGGCGCACGGCATTGAACTGATTGTAGGAGATTAATCGTATGGGAAGAAGTTTTGGCCTCGCTTTGGCATTCCGCCATCTGTAGGTATCCGCTCTAGAAATCTCCTGATTCTAGCGAGATTGCATTCAGATCCCGGTCTGTAAGAAATAACTATCATTTCTGGATAATTCGAATCTATCGCTCCGCTTGGCTCCAGACTTACGTGTATTCCTGGTTCCAAAGCATCGCTCAAGGCCTTCGCGTAAATTTTGGTAGCCTTTGCGGGTGGCAAATCGAAAGAAGGCGCTAAGAACTCATATCTCACGCGGCCTCGCGTGATCGCTGCACATAATGGATTTACTCCGGGTGTACTGTGAATTCTATTCACTGTTTCTTGAAATCGCTTGGTTGTCATATAATTCTTAAGCCACAAAACTTCTTAATCCTCTACCCGTCCAAGTGCCGCGGATGGTGATGGATTAGGTGCTCGATTGCCCAAAATGCGCTCAGCGAGCACGGCAATGCCACGAAATGCTATACTTATAATGTGTATAATATATTATGTAACATATATGTATTTTCTCTTCTTTATATAATGATTGGGCTACATTTAACTATGAAAACAGGGAATCTTCTAAAACAGCTAGAAGGGGTTCACACAATCAATACGGTGATGGACACACTCAGCGTAGGCAAGGAAAAGGCAATCTATTACCTATACCGACTAAGAAAACGGGGGTATGTTAAAACGAAAAGGTTGAGCAATAATACAAGGTTGTATTACATTTCTTTCGAAAATAGATTACGAGGTTTCGATTACCGTGAGATAATTAATGCGAATTCTCCGATAAAAATATCAACCGCGCAAACGTACAAAATTTACGGAAAGGAACCGACTTTGGAGGAAACGTTAGTTTATGCTATCAAGACGAGAAGCCTCAGAACAATCCTTGCTGCATTGGCTTTATTCAAAAAAATCAACGATTGGAGCGAATTATATAGACTGGGTAAAAAAAATCGTATTGAGAGACAAGTTGGGGCGTTGTACGATTTAGCGAGAAAAATTATGAAAACGAGAAGGATGGCGAAAAGATTCAGAAACGCCGCTCTTCCGAAAGAAGAGTATAGGTTTGTTTACATGATACCGGGTCTGAAATCTGAAGACTTTAAAGATATCGAAACAGCGTGGAAAGTCCATTTGCCGTTCAATCGAAAGGATCTGGAGGATTACAAATGATAACCTTAGAAGAACAGCAAAAATTATTCCTAAATGTATCAAAAAAATTGAAGAAGCAAATCATAGTATATGCAGTAGGCGGTACTGCGATGACGTTTCTTGGGCTTAAAGATACTACACTCGATATTGATCTTGTTTTTGAAACCAAGACGATAAAGAAGTATTCAAAGCCGCTATTGAATCGGTTGGATATCGACCACTTGATTCTACCACAGTATACGGCGTTAAAAGTACCCGTCCTGAGATGCTTGCTTTGGGCGAAAGCAGATTCGATTTGTTCGTAGTCGATGTGGTAGATTTTATATTTTCAGAAAAGATGCGCGAGAGAGCTGTTCAGATACACCAGTATGGTGATAAACTGATACTAAAAATCGCGGATCCGCATGACATCATTCTTATGAAATGTGCAACGGAAAGGATCAAAGATAAAGATGACGCAAGAAAAATAATAGAAAATGTAAAAATTGATTGGAAGTTGATAATCGGCGAAGCTAAGAATCAGACCATACTCGGAAAGCAAAAGGCTATATTTGAACTCGGGTGTTTTTTGGAGGACTTGAAAAAAAATCTGAATGTGGATATACCAAAATCTGTTTTGGACGAATTGTGGAAACTTCTGGAAAAGCAAACGAAGGAGAAAACTACAAACAAAAGTGTGTCATAACGAATTGGCATGCCGCGGATGGGGATTGAACCCACGACCTCCAGATTTCTCACAGGATTTCTCCTCAAAACTCATATCAAGATATGAGTCTGGCGTTCTACCATTTTCCAGCCAAAGCTTATTCATCGATGGCTTCTGAACTACCGCGGCTTTATCATAATTGCGCTTGCGCAACTATTTTGTATCTTACACCGCGAATCAAATAAAAAGACATTTATCGGTAGAATTACTTCTTCCAAAAACCAAGTTCGACACCGTAAGCGTTCTCGATAATCTTCGTTATGTCGACCTTGGTTTTGCCGCCACCGCGATATTCGCTATCAACGCCTCGAGCTGTATTCGCGCATCGCAACCTTGAACCAGACGGAGTTCACATTCACCGACGCGTTCTATGAGCGCTATTTTTCGTTCGTCAGGCAGTTTCAGCTCGAAGACTTGTCCATGAAGCTCCTTGACGATGTCTTCGCCTGACAGTTCTGCGAGCAGCTCGAGCAGCGTACTTCTCGCCATAGCAAAGTCGCCGTTCATCGCGGCTTGCAGCATCTTTCCGACGCGTTCGGGGTCTTTGCTTGCAAGCGCCATGATCGACTCCTTTGTGACCTGCTCGGTAGCAGCGCTTTGCAGAAGATTTATGGCGCGGCGCATGTCGCCTGCCGTAACGTCGTATACCGCCGCAAGCGCAGCGTCGTCGATTTTTACGCCTTCGGATTCGGCGATGCGCTTTAGATAGCCCGTAGCGTCAGCAGCGATCAGCGGCTTGAACTTAAAAATCGCACAACGCGATTGTATGGGCGCTATTATGCGCGACATGTAATTGACGGCGAGCATGAAACGACAGCCGTCTGAGAACAGCTCCATCACTCGGCGCAGTGCATGCTGGGCATCTTTTGTCAACGCATCCGCTTCGTCGAGGTAAACGACCTTGAACCCGCCGCCTACGGCCATCGTACGCGCGAAGTCCTTGACTTTGTTGCGAATCGTATCTATCCCTCTTTCATCGCTCGCATTCAGCTCAAGAAAATTAGATTTCCAGTTTTCGCCGAACAGCTCCCGTGCAAGCGCAAGCGCGCATGTCGTCTTTCCGATACCGGCCGATCCCACAAACAAGCAGTGCGGCAGCGCTTTGCGTTCGAGTAACGTACGAAGACGTTGCACGATGACGGGTTGGCCTATCACTTCCGACAATCGCCGCGGTCGATATTTTTCCGTCCACAACTCTTGCATTCGTACATCACTCCACACTATCGAAGAACCCAGCTGATTCTAATACAAGGCGAACCGCAAGTTCGCCTTTATAAAAAAACTTCTGTCTGACTTTATCCTGCCATATCTCCGATTTTTAGAAGTTCTTTTTATACCAGAATCATTTAATAACTATAATGCCCAGGAAAAGGATAATCGCTATAAGCGGTGTGCCAGGCGTCGGCAAATCCCGCGTTTCTCTAATTCTGGCGAGGCAGTTGGGTGCAGACCTCGTTTCACTGACAGAGCTTGTGAAAACCGGGCGGATAAAATCCGCGTGGGACAGTGAGCGCAAGACCATGGTTCTTGAGGTAAAGGACGTCCAAAGGGCTGTCGATAAGACGATGCGGCAAAAACGCGGGCAATATGTGATCGAGGGGCTTCTTGCGCATTTGTTGAAAGCCGACATCGTTTTCATACTCAGGTGCGATCCCACGGTCTTGCGTAGGCGGTTGCTCGGCAGAAAATGGCCAAAGCGCAAAATCGAGGAGAACGTTCAGGCCGAACTTCTAGACGCTATAACAGTTGAGGCCGCGGGCAAAAAGAACGTGTACGAAATCGACACGACGCACAAAACCGCGCGGCAAACGGCTGCGACGATTGCACGGATCCTAGGCTCTGTAGCCTACGGCAAGAAATTCAGGCCGGGCAAGATAAGTTGGCTTATAGAAAAGGAGATAGCTTGATCGGTTTACGCCGCAGCAGCTTGCTTGGCTGTTCCACGGGGCTCCTTTGCCTTCGGGCGAAGCTTGTAACAATTACATTTTCTACATTTGACGAGCTTCCGCTTCACTTTGAGCGGGTCTGCCCTGATCTTAGCGTTGCACCTAAGGCAAATGAAGACGTTCTCAAACAGCCGATGAAATGCCGGACCCATCGCTTTCTTTGCCATGCTCAAATCAAACTCCGTTTATTTGGCACAAGCAGAACACCATGTTCTGCTGTGCAGGCGAAGCGTTCTTCGCCGTGCATCCCGAAAAGCCTTTGCTTTTCGAGGATTAGTATCACTTGACTTGGGAAGATTATTCCCAAAGCATATAAACCAAACTCTTGCAATCCGCTGGTCTCTGACCAGCGGTATTTCTGTGCTGCATCGGTGGTACAATAACAAGAGTTTGGTTGTACGCGAATACCACCGTA
>Ga0315284_10006544_pt1 | contig 16572 bp, 16 predicted proteins | sample YL17G09_16_MG_FD_203696 | JGI IMG/M metagenome (GOLD analysis project Ga0315284, IMG submission 203696) | Sediment microbial communities from Yellowstone Lake, YNP, Wyoming, USA - YL17G09_16 | ecosystem: Environmental > Aquatic > Freshwater > Lake > Sediment | place: USA: Wyoming | collected...
GATGGCAAATCCCTGGTGGGGCTGCGATCCGATCAGGTGGCCGCACGGCGCATTGCGCGAACATTCCAAAATATACGCCTGTTTGGCAGTATGACGGTGATTGAGAATATTCTGGTGGGTATGTATACCCGTCTGCGGCAGTCGCCAATTGGTATTATTTTTCGCTCCCAATTCTTTAAAAAAGAGGAAGAAGCCGCACATATAAAGGCTAAGGAGCTGATGGCCTACGTGGGATTGAGCGGCGTGGGTGATGAGCTGGCCCGCAACCTGCCCTATGGTGTGCAGCGGCGAGTGGAGATTGCCCGCGCCCTGGCTTCGGACCCTAAAATGATCCTGCTGGATGAGCCAACAGCAGGTATGAACCCGAATGAAACCGAAGAGGCGATGACTCTTTTCCAGAAGCTGCGTGATGAGCTGAAGCTCACTATTCTGCTGATCGAACACGATATGCAGGTGGTGATGGGTATTTCGGAATGGATCACGGTCATGGACTACGGTGTGAAAATTGCTGAGGGACTGCCCCGCGAGATCAGTTCTAACCCGAAGGTCATTGAGGCTTACCTGGGTCGCAAAGTTGCCAGCACGTATCAGGCAAGAGGTGGTGCACAGGAGGTGCTTACGTGAGCAGCCTGCTGGTTCTGGATGATATTCATACCTATTATGGCCACATCCATGCCATTAAAGGCATCTCAATGGAAGTGAACCAGGGCGAAATTGTGACCCTGATCGGAGCTAACGGAGCTGGCAAAACGACCACCCTGCGCACGATTTCCGGGCTGGTTCATCCTCGCAAGGGGAAGATTTTGCTCAACGGGAAGGATATAACCGGGCTGCCCCCTCATAAGATCGTGGCAGCGGGCGTGGGGCACGTGCCGGAAGGGCGTGGCATCTTCCCACGCCTGACTGTCCGAGAGAACCTGGAAGTGGGCGCATACTCTGTCAGTGACCCGGCCCAGGTCGAGCAGCGCATGGAGCGTGTATTTGAGATATTCCCGCGCCTGAAAGAGCGCATTGAACAGAAGGGGGGCACGCTTTCAGGCGGTGAACAGCAAATGCTGGCAACGGCGCGCGGGTTGATGCTGGAACCGCTGGTCATGCTGATGGATGAACCTTCCATGGGTTTGGCGCCTATCCTGGTGGAAACCATTTTTGAGGTCCTACGCAGTCTCAACCAACAGCACGGCACGACCATCCTGCTAGTGGAGCAGAATGCGCTGATGGCGCTCTCGGTGGCGCACCGCGGTTATGTACTGCAGAACGGGCTAATCGTGCTCAGCGACACAGCCGAGAACCTGCAGAATAATAAAATGGTACAGAAAGCCTACCTGGGCATGTCTGAAGATTAATATGAAGGGTTCTTGCGACAGGAAGACGACCTATCCCCTGACCCCTTCCCTTTAGGGAAGGGGAAACAGGAAGCTCTCCCCCCTTCAGGGGGGAGCCGGAGGGGGGTTTATTGGAAGGATATCCTTATCCAACATGGATCGAAGTCAATCTCTCGATAATTGAGAATAACGTAAGGAACCTGATCAAGCATGCTGGCGTGCCACTGATGGCAGTGGTCAAGGCGAATGGATACGGACATGGATCGGTAGAGGCAAGCAAGGCAATTATTTCGGGTGGCGCCTCGTACCTGAGTGTGGCACGCTACTGCGAAACCATTCCCCTGCGCAATAGCCAGATCACCAACCCCATCCTTGTGTTTGGCATGGTAATGCCCGAAGAGGTGGACGAGGCCATTGCCAATGATGTGACAATTACACTCTACAGCCCGGAGCAGGTCGGTTTTCTTGCCCAGCGCGCCGCCGCGTTGGGTAAGTTTGTCACCGTACACCTGAAGGTAGATACTGGCATGGGGAGGTTGGGCGTACTGCCCCATGAGGTTTTAGACCTGGTTCGGCACGTACACGCACTGGGAAATATTCATATTGAGGGTGTGTACAGCCACTTTGCCACAGCAGACGAACCAGATCATCCGTTGATTCGTCTACAACTCCAGCGTTTTAAAGAGGTCATGGAAACGCTGCACGCCGAAGGTCTGCAACCACGTTGGGTACACATGACCAATTCCTCGGCGCTGCTATACGAAAAAGGCACGGAGTTCAGCATGGTGCGCGCCGGAGCCGCCGTTTACGGTATTTTGACACGCGCCGGTGTGCCTTACCCAGCGCACACTCTCCGCCATGCCTTGACCTGGAAGGCGCGCCTAATCTCGGTCAAGGTGATGCCCAAAGGTTGGGGCATCAGTTACGGGCAGACCTATGTAACCGAGGATGAAGAGGTCATTGGTGTAGTTCCCATTGGCTATGCGGATGGCTTCCGGCGTATGTCCGGTAATGAGGTGCTGATTGAAGGCCAGCGCATGCCGGTGGTGGGGCGCGTATGCATGGACCAATGCATGGTGCGCCTGCCAAAAAAGTATCCCATTGGCACGGAAGTTGTCATTATCGGCGAGCAGGGCAGTGAGAGTATATATTCCGAAGAACTGGCCGCGCGCTGGAAGACGGCAGAGCATGATCCTACTTCAGCTTTAAGCCTGCGCATCCCGCGTATTTACACACGCAGTTGATACAGCGTTTTACCTGCACCTCACCCATGTGGTAGGTTTCAACGATCAGTTATCAGCTATTTGCTGACCGCTGATAACTGAAATATGATGTAAAATATATAGACCATGTGCCCACGTGAAATTGTCAAAGTTTATAAAATAGTCAGTTTAGATCAGCAAAAATCCGATTTTGCTTACTGGCAAGCCCAACCGTACCAGGCGCGCTTGGATGCGTTGGAACAGATCAGGCAGGAATATCACCACTGGAAATACCGTGTTCAACCAGGATTTCAAAGAGTTTATAAAATCGTTAAACGATAATAAAGTTCGGTATCTCATCGTGGGAGGGTATGCCGTTGCCCTTCACGGTTACCCGCGCTATACCAAAGACCTCGATATCTGGATCGAACTATACCCAGAGAATGCAGCAAAAATGATCAAGGCCTTAGATCGATTTGGTTTCGGGTCTCTTGGATTGCAAGTAGAAGATTTTTTAAAAGCCGATCAAATCATCCAATTAGGGTATCCACCCAATCGGCTTGACCTGATTACTTCGATGCCAGGTGTGGATTTTGAGCGTTGTTATGTCTCCAGGATTGAAGTGGCGGTCGATGGTCTTTCTGTATATTTTATTGACCTGGATAACCTGAAGAAAAATAAAAGAGCTGTAGGGCGTTTGCAAGATCTGGCAGATTTGGAAAACCTGGAATGAGGAAATAGTTATCATATCAAGCTTGTTGCTCAGGTTATGGAAAGCGAAGATAATCCACCACGTTAATGCCCCCCAAATTTTATCTGGGGTGTGTCACCACCGTTCGGCACGCGCCGGTTGCATTCCAAAATAAAAACTTTTATATTTCGGGTAATATCCAGCGTTTGCGATCCCGCACCGCATGTGCTGCCATAAACAGGGTCCCATAGTTCTATATAATAAAGTTGCACCGTATAATAGTCCGGTACAATGGTAAAGGATTTTTCCGTGGGGGCGAGCCGGTTACCTTTCGGGACACGCAAGTAGTAAGAATGCTCTTCTATATCTGTGGAACCTTCTATAAGCGTGAGACCTTTTATACCCTTGGGACCGAGACCCTTGGGACCGAGACCCGTGAGACCGAGACCCGTGAGACCGAGACCCGTGAGCTGGACCTCAACAGGCAGGTCCGATTTGTTGACGATGATCAGTCGCACCAGTCTGCCAACCCCAGCATACGCCCCGATGAACATCAGCGTCAGAAGTGAAGTGATCAGTAATGCTCTTCTCATGGTTAGTTATCCTTGGATGGGCAGCTTCACTGTAAATGTGCTCCCCTGATTTACCCCAGCACTCTCTACTTCGATCCAACCACCGTGTGCTTGAACGATCGCCTGGGCGATCGCCAGGCCCAGACCAGTTCCAGGGAGATTGCGGTCGCGACTGCTATCCTCGCGATAAAAACGGTCGAAGACCCTGGACAGGTTTTCTGGTGCAATCCCAGTACCTGTATCCCTTACACTGATCAGATCAGAAATATCCGTCCTGGTTAAAACGATATTGATCTCCCCAGCTTCTGTTGTATAACGTAATGCATTGCTAAGTAGATTCTGCAACACCTGGCGGATGCGAGGGGCGTCAACATTGTTATTGATAGCCATGGAAGGAAATTCTGTTTTGAGAGTAATTGCCATTTGAGTCGCCAAGGGGTGGATGGTTTCCACAAAGTTTGCCACCAGCGCCACCAGATCCGTTTCCTGTTTGTACAGCGGCAGTTCATGCGCTTCAGCCAGAGCTAGTTCATACAGATCATTCAACAAAGCGGTAAGACTCTGGGTTTGCGTCAACATGCGGTCAATTTCCTGCATAGAGAGTGGATATACACTATCCAGGATAGCCTGGAGGCTTCCCTGCAATATGTGGGTGGGATGACGAAGCTCATGGGTAACATCCGCCAACATATTGCGCCGTAAGATCTCCTGGTGTTCCAATTCGGTCGCCATTTGGTTAAAGGATGACGCTACTGAGCGCATTTCTTTACTGCCTCGCACAGGCACGCGGTAATACAACTGGCGCTTGGCGACGGCTCTGGCACCCTTTTCCAATTGCTGTAATGGCGCCACCAGCCAACGCGTGAGTAACACTCCGGCTATCAAGCCAACAACGGCCCCTACGGCTAGATTTCTGGATAGGTCTGACCAAATACGTTTCTCAATCCTGTCCCTAAATTCCGGGTTTTGCTCCTCGAATGGGATGCGCTCAACCGGTTTTGGCGACGGCAAAATCGTGTGGAATGTTGGGTTACGCAGCACAAACGGGAAAAGAGTGATGATGAGGACAACACCGAGGATTACGATGCTGATCCATACCCACAGTCGATTCATGGGACATCTCCCGCTTCTAGCCGGTATCCCACCCCATAGACAGTCTTAATATATTGCGGATTTTTGGGATCCGGCTCGATCTTCTGGCGTAAATTACGAATATGACTGTCCAGGGTACGTTCGATACCGAGAAATTCATCTCCAAACGCCTTACGGATCAACTCGCTACGCGTCAGAACGTACCCGGTCTGTTCCATCAACACCCGCAGGATCTCAAACTCGGTTGCGGTTAAAAAACCTGGACGCCCTTCAACCAGTATTTCATGTCGCCCAATATCCATCTGCAAGCCGCCCACACGCAGTATCTTATTTTGAAAGGGCTCTTGCCCTCCAGTTTGCACCCGCAAACGCGCCCGTACCCGAGCCACAACTTCGCGAGGATTGTAAGGCTTGGTCACGTAGTCGTCAGCGCCCAATTCCAGACCCACGATCTTATCTGTATCGCTCACCCTTGCGGTGAGCATGATGATGGGCGTATGCGTAAGGCTTGGGTCGTTGCGCACCGTATGGGTGACATCCCAGCCATCGCGATCAGGCAGCATCAAGTCGAGCAACACCAGATCGGGATTATCCCGGCGCATGATGTGTATGGCGCTCTCCCCGTTGTAAGCAACCAACACATCATACCCGGACTGTTCCAAATAGCCGCGCATCAAACGCACCACTTCCTTATCATCATCTACAACCAAGATCCGTTGTTTTAACATAAGTTTAGATTACTCTAAAATCTTACAACTATAGGATTGGCAGAAAACTATTAGGGCGAAATCTGGCATTTTCCGACCAACCTCTTATTATGTCATCGGCTAACCATATAGCATAATTGTCTCATAAAATGTTGTGTCCAAAGCATAAAAATCTACTGTACCTTAGCCTGTAAAAGTTTGATGATGGCATCCAGCATTAAGGGATTTACACCCTGGGTTGTCCGAGATGTACCTTCTTGCCCGGCAATGGGGGTTTGACTCTGCTGCGGATTGAATCCACCGCCCGGCCCGCCTCCAGAGAATCCTCCGCCGGGAAAACCACCTCCGGGAAACCCTTGCCCGCTATGCCGGGCTGCTTGTGCAGTAGCTCGCTGCTCAGGGGTAAAGTTACCAAAACCACCGCCCCCAAGGCTCAGCCCCATCTCTTGGGTAACCTGCGCTATATCGGCATTCGTTAAATGCATCGCGGAGATGGCAGCAATTTGCATGGGGGTCATAGTTTCCTGGATTTGTTTAAAAAGCGCATCTAATTCTTGAGGTGCCGCCGTATCGCTGTTACTTAAACTGCGGATGGCTTTCCACAAAGGCAGTAAGCCATTAGCTGTCTTGGTGTCTATTTTGTTCGCTGTATTTTCGAGCTTGAAGGTAGCGATGGCCAATTGCATAGGAACTGACAAGGCGTTCTCATAATCGGTCGACAGAAGGCTAGTGCTTGCCTGGGTCGCCGTACCAGCCTTGGCAACACTGCTACAAGCCACCAGACCAGGCAGAACGATTAAAAAACTGATTAAGGTGATGATTTTTTTCATAGTTTACATCCTTCGAATATCCAATGGATATAATATTTAGATTTCTCTCTATTCGTGTCTCAGCGCTTCGATCGGGTCCAACTGGGCGGCTTTGTTGGCCGGGTAATAGCCAAAAAAGATACCCACCGCCGCAGACGAGGTGAAAGCCAACAGGATCGAACCCGGAGCAATGACCGTGCGCATACTCCCCAAAGCGCCAAACAGCCAGGAGCCTCCAATCCCTACCAACACGCCGATAACCCCACCCACCAGGCTGAGCAGCAAGGCTTCAGTAAGGAATTGCCAGCGGATGTCATTGGGTGTGGCTCCTACCGACTGGCGGATACCGATCTCGCGCGTGCGTTCGGTGACGCTGACCAGCATGATATTCATGATGCCAATGCCGCCTACGATCAGCGACACACTGGCCACCCAGGCCAGCAGGTTACGGAAGGCAGCCGATGTCGCTTCCTGGGTATCAATAATATCTTGCTGAGTACGGATCACAAAATCGGGTGAATCCAGCGATACTTTATGGCGTTTGGCTAACAGCAACTCAATTTGATAGATGATATCATCCATTTTTTGCTGGCTCTCTATCTGCACATAGATCATCCGCACACGGTTTCCAAACATGCGCGCAAATTCGTTAAATTCAAATTTTTCGAACATGACCGTGATGGGAGTGAATAGATACATGCTGTAATCCACGCCGCCGGTCATGCTCTTCACGCCCATTACACCGATCACTGCCAGCTTGGTATTGCCTACAGAAACCAACTGGCCCACCGGAGATGTACTGCCGAACAATTCTGTAGCGAGTGAAGACCCCAGGACGGCCACCTTTTGTTTGCGATCCAAATCGGTCTGGTTAAAATAGCGCCCATCGGCTACCGTTATACTCCGTACCTGAGGGAAATCCGGTGTAGTTCCCAGTATGGACACATCCGCAATGGTCACACTGCCGGCCTTCACCTGTTGGGAGCTACCCTGCTCCACCGACACCCCAGTCACGCCGTTGATCTCATTGGCGATGGCAAAAGCGTCATCGTAAACTAACCCACCTGTGGGTGGTCCCTCACGTCCGGGTCCTTCCCGGCTAAAATTGGCTTGTACGAACACCAGGTTGGTTCCCAACCCCTGGATTTGCTCCTTGATGGTTGTTTCTGTACCAGTACTCACCGAGATCATGATGATGACCGCCGAGACGCCGATGATCACCCCCAACATAGTGAGCAGTGAGCGCAGCCTGTTGCGGTTGAGGCCTTTCCAGGCGATTTGAATGATCTTAGATAAGGCCATGGCTTTTTTCCTTCTTGCTGGGTTTTGTTGGCTTATGCCCATTCGGCCGGTCAAAATCAATGCGGCCATCCAGAAAACGAACGATGCGTTGCGCATAAGCGGCAATGTTATCTTCATGGGTAACCATCACGATCGTCGTGCCCTGAGCATGCAGGCCGGCCAATATGCTCATGATTTCTTCTCCAGAGCGGGAATCCAGGTTGCCGGTCGGCTCATCCGCCAGGATCAGAACAGGGTTGTTGACCAGAGCGCGGGCTATCGCCACACGCTGGCTTTGACCACCCGACAATTCTTGCGGTTGGTGATGTACACGGTCGGCCAGGCCAACGTTTTCAAGAGCTTTTAATGCCCGTTGGCGTTGTTCGGTTTCAGGAATGTTATTTTCGCGGTTGTATAACATGGGCAGCATCACATTTTCGAGCGCGCTGGTGCGGGGAAGCAGATTATGGGATTGGAAAACAAAGCCTATCTGCCGGTTGCGGATCGCCGCGAGCTGCACTTTTTCGAGATCGCTGACATCTTCCCCCGCCAGCAAGTAATGCCCCGAGGTCGGGCGATCGAGACAGCCCAAAATATTCATCAACGTGCTCTTCCCCGAACCCGAACACCCCATGATGGCCACAAACTCGCCTTCCAGGATTTCGAGGTTAACCCCATCCAGCGCTTTGACCTGTATGTCACCCATGCCGTAGACCTTGGTTAGTTCTGTGGTGCGAATGATAGATCTTTTTTCCATCTTCTTATCTCAACCTACTGGCTTTGTTTGGTTTGCACGACCCCGGTGCTTACGATCTCACCAGGCTCCAAGCCACTGACGATCTGAGCCGAGGTCAAATCCATCAAGCCGACGGTTACCGGTTTGAGTTTAAGCTCACCATTTTCCATGACGAAAACGGCGTATTCACCCGGGTCGATTTGGCGCAAAGCCTCCACCGGAACCAAAACCGCATTATTAGCCTGCCCGGCGATTACATCCACGGAGGCTGTCAAACCTATTGGCAGGGTTACGCCGGAGGGCAGGTTAGCCTGATCCAGCAAAACGCTGGCTTTGATCACCTGTACATTAGAAACTGTCGCCAGGCTGGGATCAACAGCGACCACCTTGCCGGTGAACTTTTTATCGGGCAAGGCATCGAAGGTAATATCAGCCTGGTAGCCGATAGCAATATGATCCAGGTCGGTCTGGTCCAAGGAGACATCCAGCATATAATGATCCAGATCAGCCAGGGTGATGAGGGACGCTTCACTCACATATTCACCCACGTTGGTGCTGATACTCATAATGGTGGCATCCATCGGGGCGGTAAGCTCGACCACCGCCATGGTCTCTTTGGTTAAAGCCAATTGCGCCTGGGCAATAGCCAGTTCATCCTCAGCCTGTTTAAGTTCAGATTGGGCAGGACCATCCTTATGAGCATCATACTCCTGCCGGGCATTCTTTAAATTCGCCTCAGCCACTTCCAGTTGGTATTCATATTCCAGGCTCTTGACCGCGGAGTCGTAGTTGCTTTGGGCATCATTCAACTTAACCAGTAATTCCTGACGTTTCTTATCGTATTGAGTTATGCCTCTATAGGGCTCAAAGGCTTTACTGGCTACATCAAGTTGCTTTTTCATGAGATCAAAAGCTTCAATAGGGCTTAACCCTTGAAACGTTGTGGGTGTAGAATAGTTTTCCAGTTGATATTGAGCATCGCGCAATGCCTGCGCGTACGTGGCGATGTCGTTCAGCGCCGTGGCTCTGGTTGTTTCTGCGGTGGCATATAAATCATCGAGGGCGTTTTGAGCTTTGGTCACAGCCAGTTCTGCGCTGGCCAGGGACGCCTGTATCGATTCCGGGGTATCTTTGGTCTGCAAACGGGCTAGCACATCCCCCTTACTTACTTTATCGCCTACGACAACATTAAGTTCGATCAACGTCCCGCTTGCATCAAAACTTATGTTGATCGTGGAGGCAGCGATCACCTGTCCAGTCCCGCTCGCCATGACTACTAAATCACCCCACCGCGCCACCGCAGTTTGCAGAACCGGCTCTTCTGCCTTTGCGGTCTTTACTGCGGCAATGCGTGTCGAGTAGAACCAGACCCCAGCTCCCGCCATAACCAGGATGACCACCAGGGAAATCCAAAATGATCTTTTCTTCAACGTCTCTTTCCGCAATATCTTCATAACGACTCCTATGGCTTCTCTGTATATATCCACAATTTTATACAAACAATCTGCAGAACTTGTGCAGATTGTGTTCAATTTCCATACATGTTTCGGCTAGGGTCGTTTTTGACCTGACCCCCTGAGACTATGCCCGTCCGTATGATAGAATAATGACACTCGCCGAAGGCTATGAGAAGTGCGATTTTCACTTCAAAATAGGCGGTGAGACCAGGATAGCTATACCAGCGGCATTGTCACAAAGGAGGTGACAAAATGAGCATGCATCATAAGTATTATATCGTAGGCTTGGTTATGTTAGCGATGGTCATCGCGGCTTGTGGACGCAGGATCGAGACATCTCCTATACCATCTCAGACCACCCCACCGGCAGAGCCTCAATCTGTCGGATCACACCCCGCGCTTACTCCTGGCGATACAACCCGCGCTTTGGTTGCTGGCGGCATTGAGCGTTCGTATATCGTGCATATCCCACACAATTACGATGCCAGCCGCGCAACACCGGTGGTGATTATCTTTCATGGCTTTAACTTGAAAGCCGAGGACATGATCCGCATCACCGGATTTAACACTCAAGCCGATGGTGCCGGATTTATCACCGTCTACCCTCAGGGCAGCGGTAAACAACCCGCCTGGAACGGTGGCAGGTGCTGCGGCGAAGCCCAAAAGCAGAACGTGGATGATGTCGGTTTTATCCGCCTGCTGCTCGCAGACCTGGGTAAGGTCATCAATGTGGATACCAAGCGGGTCTATGCCACTGGTTTTTCCAATGGCGCCATCATGTCCTATCGCCTGGGTTGTGACCTGGCGGATCAAATTGCTGCCATTGCGCCGATTTCAGCCGCTCAAGAAACTGAGGATTGCGAACCTTCCAGACCAATATCTGTTATCCATTTTCACGGCACAGGAGATAAACTCAATCCTTATGATGGCGGATCTAGGTTTACATCCGTTAAAGATTCGATCCAATTCTGGGTCAACCAGGATGACTGCCCGACCCAGCCAGTGACCGAGCGCTCTGGCAGCATCGTGCATGATATTTACGCACCATGCGTGCAGGGCACGTCGGTGGAGCTATATACGATAGAGAGCGGTGAGCATGCCTGGCCCGGCGGTGAGGCCGTCAGTGCGGAGATCGGGAAACCAACCACGGAAATTTCAGCAACATCGTTGATGTGGGAGTTTTTTATGGCTCACCCATTGCCGTAAGATCCCTAAGAGACCTGATAAACGATCTTACCTCCCACTATAGTCATATCCATCGTCATGGCCTCCAGTTCTTCAACGGACACAGCATAGGGGTCATGGGTCCAAACTGCCAGATCTGCAAGCTTGCCCGGCTCGATGGAACCTTTAATGCCCTCCTCAAAGCTAGCATACGCTGCGCCAATGGTATGGGCGCGCAAGGCCTCCTGGACGGTAATCTTTTGATCTTCATTGATCACATTATTATGAGTTGTGCGACGTTCCATAGCGACGGCCATGTTCATCTGTGGAGCGTACCAGAGCGTGGTAGGGTAATCCGAATTGAGCGTCAGGTGGATACCAGCATCCAACCATTCTCGAGTAACCAGTAAACGCTGGATGCGTTTTTTACCGAAAAGTTTCACCCAATAATCGCCTGCCATGTGTATAAAACTGGATGTATCACTGACGATCACTCCCAGGTCACTGATGCGTTGAGTGGCCTCAGGTGTGGTGAGGACACAATGCTCGATACGGTGGCGTGGGTCGGGACGCGGGTTAGAGTTCATGGCGGCCTCGTAGGCACCTAGCACCAGGTCAACCCCCGCATCTCCGATAGCATGCACACAAATCTGATAACCGGCGTCATGTAGGGCACTCACAGTTTTCTTGAAAACTTCCGGTTCCCAGTAAGGCTTATCCCATGTAATACCGTCATGCGGCTCGTGGCAATAGGCCGTTTGCGCTTGTCCGTCGATTTGAAGTTTGAACCCACCCAATCGCATGAAGGGGCCGTTAAAAGATTCAAGTTTTAGCGCTCCTTCTAAATCTTTTGGATATTCCAGGATGGGATAGACCGCACCTCGCACGATCATGTCTCCGGCCTCACCTGCTTCCCTGTATGCTTGAACGTTTTCCAAGCCGCGTACGTATACATCAGAAAAGCTGGTCACGCCGGTTGTGATAAGCAATGGTTGAGGTTTGCGGATTCCTTCTCGAGCTAATTCTGGCGGTCTTTGTGGGATAACCTTGCGCACCAGGTCCATGGCATGATGGCCATACAGCTCACCTGTTGGATTACCGTTTTTATCACGCGTGATGGTGCCGCCGGTAGGATCTGGGGTATCGGCAGTGATGTTCGCCATTTGTAGAGCCTGGCTATTAATTGCAGCCAGATGCCCACCCTGTTGCACCATGAAGACCGGGTTATTGGGGGAGACCAGGTCCAATTCCTGTCCAGTTGGTAAGCGCAGCTCGTCAAGCCGGTAATAATACCCTTGTATCCATTCCCCGGGTGACGTCTGGGCGACAACCTCGGCTAATTTCTTCTGCATGTCAGGGATGTTGTTCACCTCCGGCGGTAAGAAGGGGATGTAGATCATGTCTAGTGTCCCCCATATTTGCAGGTGAAGATGAGGGTCAATCAGGCCTGGGCTGAGCACCCGGCCGGCCAGCTCGATGACCTGGGTTTCTGAGCCTTTCAAGGCGTCGATGCCTTCATTACTTCCTACGGCCTGGATCGATCCGTCCTTTACAGCCACCGCTTGGATTATGCTATCGGCAGTGTCCATCGTAATGACTTTGCCATTGCGCAGGATCATATCCGGACTACCTGCCGGGGCAGGGAGAATTGTAGCAGTTGGAAACTTTGATGCGTTGGAAGGTGCCTGGGTGCCTTGAGGTTGTTTGCAACCAACCGCCAGGCCAGCTACCGCGACACCAGTGATAGTTAAGAACTCTCGCCGGGAGATTCTTAAGGTATTTTCGCTATCCATATATCCATCCTTTCTTTTTTCATCGACCTTTGCTTATAAGAACGCTTCCCCCTAAAATTACTATCATATACTTTATATACTTTCTTGAGGTCGTTGTCAACCAAGAGGGCGTGTGATATGATGCGCAAGTGCATGCTAGACATCAAGCGATGGGCGGAAGCGTCATTAATTTCCGCAAGAGGTGTTTTTGAATGAATGAAAACACTCAAGAATATCAATATTGGAGCAAGGTCGCTGATATATTTGATGAGGCGAACACTTATATTGTTGGTAAGCTTACGCAAGAAGAAACAAGCAACTGGCTGGTCCACCAATTCAAAGGAACTGAAGTGGTGCTCGAATTAGGCTGTGGCACCGGTTTCTACTCTGCTATGATTGCAGCCCGTGTAAAACATTTGACTGCAACGGATATGTCGCAAGAAATGCTTGTGAAAGCTATGATGAAGTTTGCTCAATGGCGTAATGTAGAAATCCACACAGCAAACTGTTATCGTACTCCCTTTGCGGACAATATATTCGATGCAGTTTTCCTGGGGAACGTCATCCATATTGTACAGAATCCACTTGCCGTAATGAAAGAAGGTTATAGAGTCCTTAAGGAGGGCGGAAGCATTGTCTTGGTTGACTCTACCTCATAATAATATGCCTATCTTATTGAAGCTTGCGATGGGCCTTCGTTATTTGAGAAAATATGGGGTGCCTCCGAAGCAGAATAGAATCATGAGCCCTGATGATATTACCCAATTGGCAGAAAGAGCAGGTTTTGTGGACGTAGAGTCAAAACTTATAGGCATGGAAACCAGGGTTATTTGCTTGAAAGGCGAGAAGTGAGGCGTTGGAAACCTGTTGAAGGAATTGTTGAATTGAAATCCAAGCGAGAAATATATTTTAATTGGAGGTGAGGAAATGTCATTTTCAACAAATCCCAGGATCCAAAAACCATTCTTGTCCCGGCATACTGCGCTAGTTATCATACTCTTCTTATTAGTGGTTTACACGATCGTCTATAGCCTCCATCCAGGTGATCCCTTAGCTGCTGTTCTTGAAATCATACCCGGCATTCTCGCAGTGAGCACACTGGTCGCTGCAGGTTTTCAACGAGAAATGTACTATTTACGTATAGCACCAATCTCAAAGGCAGGTGCCACCTTACTGGCTGCATCAATAATTTTCATGCCGGCCGTCTGGCTCACAGGTCGTTGGACAGGCTGGAACTGGGTGGCGGCCCTCATTTTTTCCCCGGCAAGCGCGATTTCCCAGGAATTATTTTTCCGTTCCGCTTTATTGTCTATCCTTGTTGGTACAATTAAAAAGAGATTTTTCTACGCGATCCTGGTTCAATCCACGATCTTTGCTTTATGGCATGTACCAAAAGCATTCATGGGGGGAGCGCCTTTGATTGGAATAATCGCTGTTGTTGTGGTCACCTTCCTATGTGGGTTGTTGTGGAGCAGTCAGGTTCAGCGTGATGGAACAATCATTTGGGTGATGATTTATCATTCTGTGTTGCTCATGGTCAATTCCCTGTTTACGTGGGGATGAGACGTTAAAAATACGTCACTTGGTTGAAAAAACCAGACTATGCATAGCGGTTTTTAATTTCAGGAAAAAACCTTTATGAAAGGACAAGAAGCTGTCGAATTGGGAAAACAAATCTCCACTTTGGTGCAGGCCAACCAACCCGGAAAGGCATATGCCTTGCTGGCCCCGATCCTAGCAGAGCGAATACCATTTCGCATGCTGGATCGCATCGGTGCGACCATCGGGGCAGGCTCATTGGGGGCTGTAAATCCCTTTCTGGAACATGTCGCTGCTACAAAGACAGAGGGAGGTTGGGTGGTTATTGCCAAAGCTCTGGGTGCACAACTCGACCGCGATGGGGCTGGCGCATTTGCTCGCTGCCGGGGATTTATGATCACGGCCGATATCTGGTATGCCACCGACATCCTCGGTGAGCGTGTTCCAGGCCCGGCCTTAGTGATGGATTTTGAATCTGCGTTGGCCCTGCTTGCTCCCTGGCGAGAGGATGCCGACCGCTGGATACGCCGTACAGTTGGTGTAGCAGTACATTTCTGGGCCAAACGCTCGCGTGGGGCAGCAGAATATTTACCCCAGGCAGGAAAATTGCTGGCTTTCGTCGAGCCGATGTTTGAGGAGAAAAACGTAGATGCTATCAAAGGCGTGGGCTGGGGATTAAAGACGATGGGCAGGTATAATCCAGACCTGCTTACCAGTTGGTTGAGGCAGCAGCTTGTTCACCAGCAACGCCACCCACGTGCATTAATGCTGCGCAAAGCCCTCACTTACCTGTCAGACACGCAGCGCGCTCAAATAATAAAATGAAACTGGAATTCCAGGAATATCAAGCTCGCAAGATCGTTAATGTCCACAAACACGTGGATGGCCCCTGGTTTTGGGGTAAATACAGCGCTCACCCTTACATTGGCTGCCGCAGCGGTTGTAAGTTTTGCTACCAGCGCAGTGGGCGTTATGCGGGTCGTCGCGACCCTGGCAGATATGACACACTGATCCAGGTCAAAACCAACGCCGTAGAACTGCTACGAAAAGAACTCTCTCGCCTGCCTTTCGACATTATTGCCTGTGGAGATTGGCAGCAGCCAGCAGAAGACCGCTATCAGCTCTCACGGCGCATGTTGGAAGTGATACTCGAAAAGGGATTCCCGCTTTTCATCGTCGAGCGCTCACCGCTGCTCACTCGCGACCTCGACCTGCTGGTAGAGATCAAGCAGCGCGCCGGAGCAGTGATTGCTTTAAGCATCAGCAGCACCGATCCGGTATTGAAACAGGCTTTTGAGCCCTGCAGCTCCGGCGTGAAACGCCGCTTGCAGGCTATGGAAATCCTGGCAAATGCCGGAATCCTGGTTGGCACAACCTTTATGCCCATTATTCCTGTCGTGGGAGATGACGAAAAACATTTGGAAGATGTGATCATCGCTACCAAGGCGCATGGTGGCTCTTTCATATTATCCGGCGGTATGACCATGCAGGGTTTTCAGGCCGAGCTCACCCTGGCAGCAGCACGTCAGATCGATCCGGCATTAGAGGACAGTTGGCGCAAATTTTATCGATGGCAGCTTGGAGGTGAGCCAAGCCTCCCTCCTGGCCTTTATAACGCTAACCTTGGATTGATGGTACGCGAGTTGTGCACCCGTTATGGCCTGCTGGACCGTATACCGCGCCTCATCATGCCGGGACGGTTAGCGGTCAATAAGCGCATCGCTGAGCGTTTGTTCCTCAAAACGTACGACCTGGAACTTGAACAGGCCGGAAATTATCGCATCTGGGCTTATCGCAAGGCAGCCTGGGCCGTGGATGAGTTGAATGAAAGCGTTACCGAGGTTTATAATGCACGTGGCGAAATCGGCTTGCAGGAATTGCCCGCGGTTGGCAAGAGCATAGCCCGAGAGATCGCCCAATGGCTGCAAGCAGATGTTGCAAAGGAGAGACGAGATGAAACCCACTATTGAGAAGACGAAATTTGGCTCGATCAAGATAGAAGGAATAGCCTATAAGGAAGACGTGATCATCCGGTTGGATGGAAAGGTAGAAAAACGAAAGAAGAAATTATCCAAAGAGATCTACGGCACTTCCCACATGATTTCCCTGGCTGAAGCCGAGTATGTTTACGAAGAAGGGGCGCGGCTGCTCATCATCGGCTCAGGGCAGAGTGGCAGGGTGGAGCTTTCAGAAGAGGCAACTGACTATTTTACGCGCAAAAACTG
>Ga0315284_10006546_pt1 | contig 16572 bp, 11 predicted proteins | sample YL17G09_16_MG_FD_203696 | JGI IMG/M metagenome (GOLD analysis project Ga0315284, IMG submission 203696) | Sediment microbial communities from Yellowstone Lake, YNP, Wyoming, USA - YL17G09_16 | ecosystem: Environmental > Aquatic > Freshwater > Lake > Sediment | place: USA: Wyoming | collected...
CCCGCTTGCTGACGCGCGCGGCTCTGTGCGCTCGGTGATTTCGCCGAGTGCGTAAATTGTGTTGGAAAAACATAATTCTACCGCGTGGTAATACGAATGGATTATCGGCCCGCTCCGTGAAAAGCTCTCTTTGGGGCGGCAACGGCTATTCGTGCCATTCGTGGCTCCTTTTGGCTTTTCTGTTTGAACCACAGACGCGGCACGGTTTCCATTGACAATCCCTGAAGGCGTTGTTTCAATGAGTCCGGGCAAAATCAGGCAGCGTGACGCGAGAATCGCAAACATCGAGGGCGCACATGGGAAAGATACGCAGAGCAGTGTTTCCGGCCGCTGGATTGGGCACCCGGTTCCTTCCGGCTACGAAGGCACAGCCGAAAGAGATGCTCGTGCTCGTGGATAAACCCATCATTCAGTATGTAGTCGAGGAGGCGGTCGCATCCGGCCTGGAAAACCTGGTGATCGTCACGGGCCGCGGAAAGAACGCCATTGAAGACCATTTCAATGTCTCCTTCGAGTTGGAGCGCACGCTGCAGGATCGTGGCAAGGAGGATTTGCTGAGCCTGGTCCGAGCGGTGTCAGACATGGTGCACATCGCCTATGTGCGCCAGAAAGAAGCTCTCGGGCTGGGTCACGCGGTATTGATGGCGCGCGACCTGATGCAAGGCGAGCCCTTCGCCGTTCTGCTCGGCGACGACATCATCGATGCGGAAGAACCGTGCATAGGCCAGATGATGCAGATCTACGAGCAGTATCAGGGCAGCGTGGTAGCCATCATGGAAGTACCGAGAGAAGAGGTTTGCCGTTACGGGATCATCGATGGCGTTCCTCTGGCAGGCAGCGACGGCCGGGTCTATCAAGTGAAAAATATGGTCGAGAAGCCGCGCATCGAGGACAGCCCCTCGAATCTGGCCATTATTGGCCGCTATATCCTGAGCCCCAGGATTTTCGAGGTACTTGAGAAGACCGGACGCGGTGCAGGCGGAGAAATTCAGCTGACCGACGGCCTGCGCGACCTCCTGGCATACGAGCCGATATACGCTTACAGATTTCGTGGCAAGCGTTATGACGCCGGCGAGAAGCTTGGATTTCTTAAGACGACGGTGGAGTTTGCACTCAAGAATCCTGAGGTTGGCGCGGAGTTCCGCGCCTATTTGAAAACCTTGAACCTGAACGAATTTTGATCGGGCCCCAAATATGAGAGTCCTGGTAGTTGGTTCCGGAGGCAGGGAACACGCGCTCGTCTGGAAACTGCGCCGCAGCGCACGCGCGCAAGAGATTCTCTGTGCGCCCGGCAATGGCGGCATAGAGAATGAAGCGCGTTGTCTTCCGGTCTCACCGCTTGATCAGGCCGCGCTCCAAGAGCTCATCAGGAAAGAGCGCGTCGACATGGTGATCGTAGGTCCGGAAGCGCCGCTTGCGGCCGGGCTGGCCGACGGCCTGCGCACGCAAGGCATTGCCGTCCTCGGCCCGAGCCAGGCCGCCGCGCGGCTGGAATCCACCAAGGTGTTCGCCAAAAAGTTCATGGCCCGCCACGATATCCCCACGGCCCCCTTCACGATTCACACCCGGCCCGAAGAGGCCCTCTCGCGGCTGGATGCCGCAGAAATCCGTTACCCTCTGGTTGTCAAAGCAGATGGCCTGGCAGCCGGCAAAGGGGTTGTGGTGGCGCACAGTCGGGAAGAGGCACGACGAGCGATCGAGCTTATCATGGTTGAGCGACAGTTCGGCGCCGCGGGCGATGCCATCATTCTCGAAGAGTTCCTGGAAGGCACCGAAGCATCGTTCATCGTGTTCACCGATGGTAAGACCATCCTCCCCGCCGTGGCAGCGCGGGATCACAAGGCGGTTTACGACAACGACCAGGGGCCGAACACGGGCGGCATGGGAGCCTATTCCACGGACGCCATCCTCGGGCCGGAACTGCAAGCCTGGGTCATGACCCGGATCGTTCAGCCGGTTGTGGATGCGATGCGGGCTGAGGGAGCCGTCTTTCAGGGGATCTTGTATACGGGTTTGATGCTCACGCCCGCAGGCCCGCGCGTGCTCGAGTTCAACGTGCGCATGGGGGATCCGGAAGGACAGGTGATCCTGCCGCGGCTTGCCAGTGACTTCGTCGAGCTGTGCGAGGCGCTCTGCCTGGGCCGGCTTGGCGACTATCAGGCCGCATGGTCGCAAAGCGCGGCTTTGTGCGTGGTCCTTGCCTCGGAGGGATATCCGGGAGCCTACCCGAAGGGTAAACCTATCACCGGTCTCAAAATGGCGGAAGAAGACAGCCGCATCGTGGTTTTCCACTCCGGCACCCGGCGTCAGGGATCAGCGATCCTGACCGATGGCGGACGAGTGCTCGGCGTGACCGCCCTGGCGGATGACCTGCTGTCGGCATCGACGGCAGCCTATGAAGCAGTCAATAAGATCCACTTTGACGGCATGCATTATCGCCGTGACATCGGAGCTAAAGGCCTTGGGAAGTGACGATTGACGATTGACGAATGACGAATGACGAATGATGATTGACGATTGACGAATGACGAATGACGAATGACGATTGACGAATGAAAAGCACAATTGCCCTAAGTGCCTGCTAATTTGGTTAAGGTAAACCACCGCCTCTGGCGGTGAGACTCGAAAAAGCGATGCTGCCCGGGCGAGGTAGAGAATTTTAGATGGCGTTGGATCATGCGAGTGTTCGGATGGTTACGAGACGGAGCCCTGAAGGGGCGCAACAGCAAAGCCCAGGGCGTGAGCCCTGGGAACAACGGCAGTGCTCGATAGAGCCCTGAAAGGGCGAAGCAGCCTGCGCCGCCCCTTCAGGGCTGTTTTACGTGGGCGCACATTCTCAGGGCTCACGCCCATAAGCGCTAACTTAAGCCTCTTCCGCCACGTGGACGTGGACTTAGACCTGGACGTGGATGTGGACGTTCTTTTACGCAACCCATTTTCGAGAGCATCCTAACGGTTGAAAGAAGAAGTGTGACGCTCAAAGCTTGGTAGCAAGGGGGTAAACGCAATGGCAGCTGATAGCAGCAAGAAACCGGGGCCGCTTGATGCTGGCAAGCTTGCGGAAGTTCACATCGGGCTGGAGAGTCCAAGTCTACGTCCAGGTCCACGTCCACGTCTACGTCCAAGTGCGGTAGCAATCTTATCTTGGCGCTTATGGGCTCACGCCCTGGGCTGATCTGCGGCGCCCTCTCAGGGCTCGCAACGCCCTTGCCTCCAGCGGGAGGCTTCCTGAGGCCACCCGCTCTGCGGGTGGAGACTCACTGGTCATTCGTCAATCGTCAATCGTCAATGGAGCGTGGAGGAGTTCGTGAATAAACCAAAAGTGGCTATTGTGTTGGGTAGCGACAGCGACTATCCCGTAATCCAGGACATGATCCGCATTCTGCATGAGTTCAAGATTCCGCACGAGCTTACGGTTTCAAGTGCGCACCGCTCCCCCGACCGGACTCACCGCTATGCGGTGACCCTGGAGGATCGCGGGATTCAGGTGGTCATCGCTTGCGCGGGAGCCGCGGCCCATTTGGCCGGCGTGCTGGCATCCCATACGATCCTGCCGGTCATCGGCGTGCCTATTGATTCCGGGCCGCTGAAGGGAATCGACGCTTTGCTGTCCACTTCGATGATGCCGGCCGGTGTCCCGGTGGCAACCATGGCGATCGGCAAGGCCGGCGCCAGCAACGCCGCCGTACTGGCAGCCCAAATTCTGGCGCGCTCTGATTCCGATCTGGCACTGCGGCTTAAAGAATACAAAAAGAAACTCGCCGACATAGTCGAGGAGCGCGACCGGGAGCTGAAGAAAATCCAGAACCCTTGAATTGACGATTGACGAATGACGATTGACGAATGAAAACCCAATTCCTTCATAACGTCTGCTGGCTTACCGATCAGCTGACGTCAGGGGTCAATTGTCCCAGAGCCGTCTCGATTGACGTTCGAAAAGCACCAACGAAGTCAGTCGAGAGTTCGTCAATCGTCAATGTCTTTATGAAGTCCGCAGACGGCTTCTTCCTATGCACCTTTGGCTGCCGCTGCAATCAAGCCGACAGCGCTGAAATCAGATCGCGTCTGTGCTCCAGTTCGCTTAAGCAGCATCCAGAAAGTCGGTCTAGAATCTGTCAATCATCAATCGTCAATTGAAAAGCACCTGTGAAGTCAGTCCAAAAACTCGTCAATCGTCAATCGTCAATCGTCAATCTTTTTATGAAGTCCGCAGATAGCTTCTTCCTATGCACCTTTGGCTGCCGCTGCAATCAAGCCGACAGCGCTGAAATCAGATCGCGTCTGTGCTCCAGTTCGCTTAAGCAGCATCCAGAAAGTCGGTCTAGAATCTGTCAATCATCAATCGTCAATTGAAAAGCACCTATGAAGTCAGTCCAAAAACTCGTCAATCGTCAATGCTTTTATGAAGTCCGCAGATAGCTTCTTCCTATGCACCTTTGGCTGCCGCTGCAATCAAGCCGACAGCGCCGAGATCAGATCGCACCTGTGCGCAAGTTCGCTGCAGGAAACCGGCGACCAAAGGGATGCCGGCCTGATTGTGATCAACTCGTGTACCGTCACGCGGCGCGCCGATCAGCAGGTGCGCCAGAAAGTACGCCGGCTGCACAGGGAAAATCCGCACGCCCGGATCGTTGTTGCGGGCTGTTATGCCGAGCGCGACCCGGAGACGCTCGCGGCGATTCCGGGGGTAAGCCTGGTCCTGGGAAACGCCGACAGGAATCGACTGGCCGAAGTATGGCGCGGCGATCCGGAACCCGCGGGGAAAATAATTCGCTCGTCGCTCGCCGACACCGGCGATTGCCGGATCGCGGGCGCAGCCCACAGCGGCGGCAAGACGCGCCCCTTTCTCAAACTCCAGGATGGATGCGACGCACGCTGCACCTATTGCATTGTTCCCTCAGTGCGCGGCCCGGGACGGAGCGCCGCACCGGAGGATATCCTCGCTGAAGTCCGCCGCCTCGTGGAATACGGCTACCAGGAGATCGTGCTGACGGGCGTCCACCTGGGATCGTACGGGCGCAAACTGCCGCAACCGGCGCGGCTGACGGAACTGTTGCGGGCGATCCTGGAGATTCCGGGTCTGGGCCGCCTCCGGCTCAGCAGCATTGAACCGATGCGCTTTGACCGCGGCATCGTCGCCCTTGCTGCCGCAAATCCGGTTTTTGCGCCCCACCTCCACATTCCGCTGCAAAGCGGCAGCGACCGGATTTTGCGCCTCATGCGCAGGCCCTACCAGGCGGCGCGCTTTCTGGACCTGCTCCAATATATCCAGGAACGATTGCCGACCGTGGGTCTGGGCACGGATGTACTGGTCGGTTTTCCGGGCGAGACCGACGAGGATTTCGAGGCGACCTGCGAACTGATCCGGAATTCACCGCTCACGTATCTGCATGTTTTTCCATTTTCGGCGCGGGAAGGCACGGAGGCAGCCTCGATGCCTGGACAGGTACCCCCGAGGGTATTGCACGAACGCTGCGAGATTCTGCGCGAGCTCTCGAGCGCACGGAATCTTGCATTCCGGCGGCGGTTCGTTGGAAAGATCCTGCCGGCCATTACTTTGTCCAAAGAAGAAGAGCTCGGCGAATGCATTGTTCTGACCGAGAATTACATCCACGCCCGCATCTCCGAAGCAACGGTTGCTCACAACTGCCTGATCCACATCCGCATCGACGAGGCGCGCGCGGACGGCACTTGGGCAACCCTCATCCGGTAGTCCCCGATCCCACACCTGGACCTGGACGTCGACCTGGACCTGGACGTGGACCATGCTGCCCGACGAGAATTTTCGCAGGCTTACCGTTTGGCAGGGACCGTATGCTTCTTGCCGCTTGCAGCTGCCATTGCCTTTACTGCGGCGCTACGCGCTTTGGGCGATTCACTCCTCCCTGCGGTCCTTTCCATTTGCTCTCGAAAATGCGTCGAGTAGAAGAACGTCCAGGTCCAGGTCCACGTCTAGGTCCAGGTCCACGTGGTGGATGTGCCAAGGGATCGAACAATCCTGGGACTTGGGTGCTATGCGGTGCTCGGCGGCCACTTTAGGAACATGTTTTGCAGATGACTCCCATCATGCGGCCTGCCCGGGATCCCTCCGCGCGATAGGAGAAAAATTCAGTCGGATTGCAGCGCGTGCACAAACCCAGATCATAGCGATTATGCAGCGGAACCCCCACTTCCGACAATTGAACATCCAAAGCCAGGGGCAGATCCAGAAGATATTTTTCACAGTGTTCCGGGTGCGGCTGGCAGAGTTGTGTGCCCGGAAACGCTGCGGCGAAAGCCGAGGAAACTTCAGGGCCTACTTCGAGGCAACAGCGCCGGATTCCCTGGCCAACGGCAACCAGCAAAGAAGCAGGATCAACTGCAAACTGATGCCGGAGGCCTTCGATAATCCGCCCCAGAATGCGGGCGAGAGATCCGCGCCAACCTGCGTGCACGGCCGCAATGGTTCCGGTCTGCGGATCCGCGACCAGCACCGGAAAGCAGTCCGCCACCTGAACCGCGAGAGCAATGCCCTGCTCGGCGGTTACGAGCGCGTCGCCACGAGTTCGCGGATTCCATTGGTGAGCCGGGCAATTTATGATATGAAACTCCGCAGAGTGAAACTGGGCCACGGTTGCCAGATGGGCAGGCGGTAAACCCAGCGCGGAAAGAAACCGACGCCTGTTTTCCTCGACGTTGGCGGGCAAGTCCCATGGGACATGGCCGAGATTCAGCGCCTGCTCAGAAGCAAGGCTGACCCCGCCGAGGCGGGTGGAAAAAGCGTGCCGGAGACCTGGGATGTGCTCGAAGGCCGCACATGTGTAGTAACGGAGGCCCGAGGTCTCATTAAGGTTGAAGCCGTTAGTGTGCATGACGCGAATAGTGAATCGGCCGGATGCGCCGTGTCAATCCGGTCTTTGGAGGGGCTGCGATTCAGACAGTATGAAAAAACTTAGCCACGAATGGCACGAATGGAACGGCCGCTGTCACTGCAACTGGGATTCGTGTCATTCGTGGCTGCTTTTAGCTGGTACTGTCTGAATCACAGTTGGAGGGGGCGATGATCGTCGGCATCGGAGTGGACATCGTCGACATCGCGCGTATGCGCCGCGCCCTGGAGCGGCAAGGGGACCGTTTGATAAAGCGCCTGTTCACGGCAGCGGAACAGGACTATTGCCGCATGCACCGGGATCCCACTCCTTACTTTGCGGCTCGATTCGCAGCCAAGGAAGCGCTTTTCAAGGCACTCGGCACTGGCTGGGCGCAAGGCATAACCTGGCTGGATGCCGAGGTGCGCAGAGAGGAAGGGGGTGCGCCCAAACTCGCGCTCTGCGGGCGGGCAGAAGAAATCAGCAAATCCCTGGGCTCGCAAGCGATCCATATCAGCCTCTCCCACTCCGAAGAAAGCGCTGTCGCCTTCGTCATCCTCGAGAGTTGATCCATCGCCCCCTTTCAGCCGGCGACCGTTTCCAAGGATCTCCCGGAAGGCGCCTGGCGGCGGAACCTTTTCCTGGTGATTTCAATATAGATCTGAAAAATCGTAACTGTTTAGCCCCTTCAAAAGCAGCCACGGATTTCACGGATTTCACGAATTCATATGCATATGGCATGCGCGTATCGAGGCGCACCAAATGATGCCGTCGTTTTTGCCTGCATCCTGGAGGCTGCAAGAAACACCACCTTTTGGTAGTGCCTTCATAAAATCCGTGGAATCCGTGGAATCCGTGGCAGCTTTTTGCTTTTAAAAGGACATCTCGATGACCACAGGGCTAAACAGATACGAAAAATCTTATCCTGCCTTGGTACCTTCCTTGAATCTCCCGATTTGCCTGCAGCCCCAGCCGACTTTTTCCTTGTACCCCAGGATGGAAAGTCTTATAGATTGTGCCGATATGCTATGAATGGATTGTGGATCTGGCGGGTAAAATCTCGACTGGAATCCCCAAAGTGAAAAGCGGAACACTCTATGAGGAATCGTGCAGTCTGGTTTCTAGTCACGTGCATACTTGCCTCAATCGCCAGCTCCCGGATCACAGCCATTGCACTCCAGCTGGATGAGAAAGACATCCTCCGATTTCCCGTTTACCTCGACCAGGTGCACTCCGGCGAAGGGATCAGTTTCGCAGTCTCCGCTGAAACCCAAACCCTAAAAACGCTCTCGTCCGCCCCAATGGCCGCGGCGCGGCCGATGCTTGTGATTATTGATCCGACCTCATATTCGACGCCTGAATTACGGCGGCGCATCGCTGAATTCATTGGGGGGCTGAACCCGGCAATTCAAAAACAGGCGCTGCCGCAGATTCGGCTTGGCATTGCGGCGCTCGATGGCATTCTATTCGATCCGTCAGTGCTCTCCGGGATCATCTCCGGCGGCGACGTATCCGATATTTTGCAATTCATCCCAGATACTTCCGCCAGGCAGGACAGCGATCCGGGCCGTATGCTGAAACTGGCGGGGATCTTACTGAAAAAAGCTGAAGCCGACGGGCAATCTATCGACTGCATTTTGCTTGGAAAGGACCGCCCCTTCGAGGGAGAGGATGCAGAGTATCTCCGGCTCAGTTCGGAGCGACGTTTACTCGAGCTGTGCGCGCGCAAGGGAAGCGTCCTGCATGGATATCTGGAGGGTGATGGAGCGCTCCGGACCATATGCGCGGCGACTGGAGGAATGGTTTTCAGCAGTCAGGAGCCATCAGCCTCGGTCGTGCGCCAGATCCTCGAGGCCCGCGGAAAAGCGCATGTGATCGCGGTTCAAAAAGGGGCAGCCCAAATGCGGCTTGGAAGACATGCGCTCACGTTCCATGTGGAAGACAGCCGCCGTAATCCAATCAGTTCTCATGCTCCGGCTGCCGTCTGGTGGAATCCTGAAGATGCTTCCGCTCCCGAATATGAGAGCGTTCGGGAAGCGCTCGATTGGATCGGGCGTGCTCAAAAGAGCGCGGAAACGGGTGACTTCAGGGTCGCCCTCCGGTTCGTCGACAACGCAATCCAGCTGGATCCCTGCAATCCGGATACTGGATATTATGGCGCCCGATATTCTTTCGAGCTCGGAGACTTCCCCACTGCCGCCACCTTCATTTCCAAGGCCGCGCAGTTTGCGCACCCCAACGAGCGCGCGCTTCTTCTATATGGCGAGGTTTTTCGGAAACTGGGCAAGTCGGCGCAAGCCTTGGAAACGATCCGGGCATTGCCCGAGGGGGATGTTCCGAAATCTTCTCAGTTCAGGCTGATGATGGCTCGCCTTCTTTCATCCCGGGGCCGCGAGCAGGAAGCCGCGAACCTATATGCCGAGATCCTTGGCGCGGGACACGACAACGCCCAAATCGGCGCCGAGTACGGTTGCACCCTGTGGCGGCTGGGAAAGGAAGCGGCTGCTGAGAAACAACTCCAATCGGCCCTGGACGCAGATCCGGAAAACGTCTCCGCCATGATCTGCTCGATGGACGTGCTGGCCTCGCGAGGAGCGATCGGCAAAGCTCTGGATCTGGGAGCCCGCGCCGCCAAACTTCAGCCCAAGAATCCGGATGTCCATGCGCAAATCGGAAAAGTCCGCACGCAAGCTCATGAGTGGGATGCCGCTCTGGAGAGCTACCGAACTGCCGCCGAACTTGCTCCCACACGCGGCGATACTCTGCTGAAGCTGGCGGAAGCACAAGTGCAAGCCGGACAAAATCGTGACGGGGAGGAGACTGTCGGCAAGGTTCTGGCGCTCGATCCATCGAACGCAACAACCTATGAGCAGATCGCGGCGCTCTATTCACGCGCCGGTTCGTTTGAAAATGCGGCTTCGATCCTCGAGGAAAGCACCGCAAGAGTTCCAGATAAGGCCTCGTCCTTCTATCGCACTGCAGCCGAATTCAGGGAGCGCAAAGAACAATATGGCCAGGCGTTGCTCGATTATCGCGCTTTGCTGGAATCTGTCTCCCCTGAGCGCACCGCCCAACTGCAGCATGAACTCGCACCGCATTTAGCATACCTGTCTCTGATGCTCAAGTCTTCCACACAGTCAGCAAACGTAGCAGGCAATGCCGCCGGCGCATCGACCGCGGCGGCAGGCTCCCCAACCGCAGCGCAATCCGGCATCGTCGTCCGGGGAGGGCTGCCGTTGCTGGCGACCATGCTGGGTATCAATCCTGCAACATTAAAGGAACCAGCGGCTGCGGGCAGAGTATTCTCTGCGATTCTCGAATCGATTCCGCGGTCAAAGGACAAGAAGATAAGCCAATTGCAGTCCGAACTGACGGAAGGTTACCTTCAGTATGACAACCTGCTTCGATATATGGAGCAGCAGAAACTGCTGCCGGGAGGCCAGAGCAACCTCAAGCGCCAGGAGTTAATCTTTCCTTTCGTCGGGGATAAAGCGGCCATCCAGCGCGTTCAAACACTCCTCAGTTTTTTTGGGGTCAAGTACTCCATCACGCAAAAGGGCGGCGCGAACAAGATAGACCTCACTTACAAGGCGGATCGCAAATCCATTGCACGGCAGCGGCTCCTGCGCCAGATGGGAACGGATGTGCAGGTCAAAACCCTCCGCGAGATTCGATTCTCGCTGGGTGATGAGACGCTGCCAACGATCCTCGATGCCAAAGTGCTGCTCGACAAGCTCCTCAATCTGCCGAATGTAGGACCAGCGAACCTGCTCAGCAGCCTCATTCTCCACCCTGACAGCATGGCACTGTATCTCGCGCTGGAGGATTGCGCTCCCGCATTACGCGAAGCTCTCGTTCAGGAGTTGAACGCGAAAGAGCTTGCCGATGTGAAAAGTGCGCTCGCCGATTATGGGCGCTTCCTCGAATTTCATGAAGGCCGTCTGGTTCTGCCCGGTTCTCAGCAAAGCTGGGAAAATCTGCTGCATGCGCCATATTCAGATCCTAAAGCCTTTCTGCGGGCGTTTGTCACCTACGACAAAGGCAGGCTGTTGTTGACGTACTTCGCGTTGCAGTCCGCGTCGCCGGAGGTGCAGCAATTCCTGACCAACGGCGCCGGCGGCCTTGAGGAAATCTCCCGTCTAAATCCGCCAGTGGCCACTGGCTTGACTGTTGCCAATTGGCAGGCGGACCTGGTCCGAATCATGCGCATTGTATGTGCGGATGGGAAGGGATTGTACCTGCCGATCGATGATCGGTTCGCGCCTCAATTGATGCCGAATGCCACCCGGGCGCAGGCGGCGACGCGTTCATCCGGATATGCACCTTTGCGTGTGACGTTGAGCGATCTCGCCGGCCTGGTGCAACTGAGGGCCAGAACCGACGATGCCGCGGTCCGCACCGGCGCCGGAATCGTTGAATTTCTGAATTACCTTCAGCAGGCGCGCCCTCAGATGCTCACCAACGCCAGCATTAATGCGATAGGGCGCAACCTGGTGAATGCCCGGGCTTTCATGGATGTGATCTGGGATCTTAATCCGCCCGCCGACCTGCTGGCGCAATATCTTGATTTCTGTAACGGACTCGTCGAAAAGCAGGACAGCGATTGGAAAATCAACCGCACGCGCACCAGCCAGTCGATTGTATTTTTGATTTCTGCGTTGGGCCGTGAAGGCGTGATCGATCCGCCGGCCGGCTGGAAGCTGCTGGGCGCCGCACTGGAAAACTTCAAAGCCAAGGATGAGGAAGAATTTTTAGTCAAGGTATCCCGATACCTCTTTGATCAACTGCTGCCGGAACTGAGCCGATCCAGCGGCTTGCCGGCCGGTTCGCCCGACGCATTGCTTGAGGCGCTCGCAGGCCATCATCCACCGCAATATTTTTTGTTCGACGGAACACCGATCATGCAAGACGATTCGGCCGGACGTCTGCAGCAAATCAAGGCGTCCATCCGGCCGCAGCGCGTCTGTTCCGTGGTCGATATTCTGAATGCGGTTCGGCCTCTCTTTGATCCGCAGAACCGCGAAAGCGGCAGGCGCGCCTTTGCAGAAAACGTGAGCAAACTCACCTGCGCAGAGCCGGCCACCTCGTCTGCCGGCAAGACGGACAAACGCAAATCTGCTAACGGCATCAGCCAGGCCGCAAGCCGGCTTGACTCTATGCTGAAGGGTCCAGCCCCCAAGCCGCGAAGCCTGGATGACCCTGCCGTCGTGGTCACGGTGCCGCAAATGATGCAACAAATCAGCAGTGCGCTGGATACCGAGCTGGGAGTAGCTCTGCTTGCGCACTGTTATGCCTATTACGGAACCGCCCAAATCGCCGCGCTCAGCTACAACGCGGATTTCATCCGCAGTCACGATTTTTTCCGACCGGGACGATCCTCGCAGGCATTCTGGTCGGCCGCGATGTTGGAAGCCGGAACGGACCAGCGCGGCCTCATCACCGGGCTCCTTTCCGGCCTGGGGATACGGATGCATCAACTGGAGATGGGACCGGCGGCGCAAAGCTTGGGCAAGGAGCCCTGGAACAGGCTTGCGCCTGCGATCTTGTCGGGCATGCGGACCACGTCGCGGTCCCTGAGAAGTGACCGTACCCAGGAGTACGTAGCGTTGTCGGTGCGGTTGGGACGGGAGCTTCTTGCCTTGCATGCAACCGCCCCGGCGGCCGCCGGATGGCTCGAGCTGTGCGCCAAGGTCCTTCTCTCTCCAATCCGAAGGGAACAATTGAAATCTTTCCTGGCAACCGGAAGTTTCAAAGAAGCAGTCGATGTGTTTTCCCCATCAGAGCTGTTCCTCCTGGGTGAAGCCTATCTTCTCTCGAGCGACATACTCCCCGCGAGCACGTGCAATCGCCTCACCGGCTTCGTGCGCCGGGCAGGTAATGCATGCGGGAAGGAATCGTTCGGGAAAGCTCCTGAAATCTCGAGCCCGACTCTGGAGCGGCTGCGGAAAATTGTGCCGTCGGCGGATTCTCCCGACCTGGAGACCTTTCAAAAGGAAGTCGAACAATATGGGTTTCTTGCATGGCGGCGCATCGGCCTTGCGGACAACTCATTCCGTTTCTACGAATCCTATGAGCAGTTGCAATTTCCATCAACAATGGACATCCTTTTTGAGCGCTTCAACGATCTCAGGATACGGCTGGCTGAGATAAGTTACTCTGCGGGCTTGCCCGCCTCAGTCAACGAGCTGCTTGGAGATATGGCTTTGCAGAGGCTTGTTACAGATCCGGCAACCGCGAATATTCAAAACTGGAAGGGTGTCATCGATCAGATCGAGAAATTGGGCCCGGACCAGTGCCGCGGTTGGGTTGAAGAATTGCTGGGTACCGGGGCACTCTCGGCGTATTCAGGGGAATCGATCCAACATCCGGAGGGATTCTGATGGCGCGATGCCGGCTCGTGGTTGTGTCCATCTTCATTTGGGTACTGATCGGACTCTCATTTTCCGCCAGCCAGGAGAAGCCGTCCGGCCAGATGCCGGGAAACTCGACATACAAAACTCAATCACAGCTGGTCCAGATCTTTCTCACGGTCGTGGACGGCGCGCGCCGGGTCACGAATCTGAAGCTGTCCAATTTCAGCGTAGTCGAGGATGGCAAGCCCCAGGACATCGACCGCATGGACAGCGAGGAGTCCGCGCTTCAAATCGCGCTGCTGCTGGATACCAGCGGCAGCATGGTCCCTCTATTGAAGGACACACAGAATGCCGCGGTGCTGTTCGTTGAGTCCATGAAACCCGGCGATCGGGTGACCCTGATCCCATTCAATTCCAACATCACCAGCTTTTCCCAAATGACGGACGATTCCGGGCCCATCGTAAACGCCATCCACAGCACGAAAGCCGCGCAGGCGACGAAGCTCTATGACGCGATCCTGTTTGCCATGAAAGTCCTGAATGACAAAACCGGGCGCAAGGCCATTGTGGTTTTTTCCGATGGAGAAGATACAGCCAGCACGTCTTCCTTGAACCTCGTGCTGAATGCGGCTTCACGATCCGGGTACCCGATTTACGCGGTCTGCGCCGGCCCGGCGATCAACTTGCGGAGTTTCAAGGATATCCTGCAGCAGCTCGCCGACGTCAACAAAGGGAAGCTGCTTCTGGCGGTAGATCCCCGCTCGTTGCGATGGGCATTTCTGGATATCTCCACTGAACTTAGAGCAGCCTATGTGCTGTATTACTACACGCAGTTGCCGCCGGATGATCGCTGGCATGAACTCGTCGTCAATATTTCTGAATCCCGGTACAAAGTGTATTCCCGCAGGGGATTTTACCTCGGCAAAACGGTTGCCTCGTCCGCCCTCGCAAGGGGAATGGAGAAGGTGCCTTTTCAAACGGTCGATCCCGGGGCTCTCAAGATGAATGCGGCGGCAGCCCTAAACGAGGTCGCAAGTTTACCCGCCGAGGCCAAGCCGATTGAAGCCTCGGCGCGTGAAGAAGCGGCGGCCGTTGCCCCCGCCACACAGTCGAAACCTGCCACAATCAAGATAGATGCGCGCCTCGTCGAGGTTCCGGTTTATGTGGAGTCGTCCGATGGCAAGGAACCGCCAAATTTCCTGGAGAAGGATTTCCAGGTATATGAGGATAGCCGCCGAAGAGATATCAGTTTTTTCAGTTCGATCAGCATGGAGGATGTCCCGAAGGCCCGCGACCTGGCACTGGAGAAAGCCGGCACAGGCGCCCTGCAGGGGAAACTCTCGTTAGCGGCGAGCGAAGCGCAAGATCTGGAATTCGGGAGGTACTACCTCGTTTTCGACGATTTGATGGCTGATGAAGGCCCATTCCTGCGCGCCAAGAACGCAGCCGAGGAAATCATCCGCAAATATGCCAGCCCGCTGCAGCCGATCTCCGTGTACTTCACCAGCCGAGGCAAGGCTGCAAATTCCGGCGCCACTCAGATCGAAGCGCTGTTGGATGAGGTGCGGAAAATTGGCTTCCAGTCAAACCGGAGCATGGCCCAGAGAGGGGGAATAGACTTGCCGCTGGCGTTCACCATTGAGGGGAGAGACACTGATGCGTCTCTTACCGGGGAGCTTCTGATCGCTGAACGCGAAAGGTTGGAATATGAAAATCGGCTCGGACACGTGACAGGCGCCGGCGATCAGGAGCGCAATCAACCGATCATCCAAAGGATGCTGGGCACCGAAGTACGCGATGTTATCCTGTCGCACGTAAACCGTCTGCGCCGAACGCTCGATGGTTTGGGCCAGGCCATCAACCTTGCCGCGGCAGATCCGGGGAAAAGCAGCAAAACCATGATCTTCATCTCTTCGGGATTTTATGTGGGGAGAGGAACCCAATACGATGCAACCAACACGCTGGAGAACATGGTAACGACGGCAAAGCGAGCGGGCATCCGGATCTTTTCACTGGACACCACGGTAGCCGCCGAGGAATTTATGGGCCGTAGCGCCGCTTCGGGTTCCATGCAACTGCTTAAACCCAACCTAAACGTCAACTCCACAACTTTCCAGTCTGAAAGAGTAGCCTCCCTCGACACCTTGGTGCAGGGAACGGGCGGAAAATGGCTGCAGGCGGATAACAATATCAGCGCCGCCATCCAGCCTGCGATCGCGCACGGACGGCTTTACTACCTGGCCTTTGTTTCCCGTCTGCCGGAGGACGGGCGTTACCATAAGCTCAACGTCATGGTTTCCTCACGTTCCGTCCGGGTACATGCGCGGCAAGGCTATTATGCGCGGCCACTCGCTCCGCCGGGGGCAGCTCCGGCGCCCGGCGCCGTGTCAGAAGACTTGAAATCGCTTTTGCAGCGTGTTGAGCAGTCCATTCACGACTCCGATTTTGCGAACCTGGCCCCCGCTTTGGAAGAGCTCACGCGCAGGTTCCCGGACAAATCCAGCTTGTGGTACAACCTGGGGCTTACTTATTTGAATCTGAAAAATCCGGCAGGTGCCGTCGCAGCCTTCCAGCGCGCGCTGGCCCTTTCGCCTGAGGATCGAGCAACGGGTCTCATGCTGGCACGCGCATTTGCGGTAACCGGCAACGGAGATGCCGCGATCGAGACACTACAAATGCTGCCCGCAGTCATCCGTCGGATCTGGATCTTCTGACTCAGCTTGGGAGGGCCTACGAAGCGGCTTCTCAGCCCGCCAAGGCCTATGACGTGTATCGTAGCGTGTTAGATGCCGTGCCCAGCCCGCCCCTGGATTTTTATGTCTTGCTCCTGCGTACCTCGACCCTGCTGGGCCGATTCCCGGAGGCGCGCATCTTTCTCCGGGATTATCGCGAACGAGGCGGTCCCGAGAGCCGGGTCGAAACCTGGGCCCACCAGATCGAGCGCGCGCCCCGCTGAAACTCGGATTCTACCCCTCGAACCGTGTGACTTCGGAGCAGTCCCCCATGAGCCGGTGGCGCAACCCGAGCGCATGAAAATTAATGGCCTTTTTAAAGCAGCCACGAATGACACGAATGGGTAAGGAGTTCGTACCATTTGTGGCTGCTCCTGCAGTTTTTGGGCGAGTAATTTTCGGAACAGTCCCTCATGCACGTGGCGCGCACGCTGCGACGCATGAAAATGAATGACTGGGGTGTGCCAATGTGCGGGCTAAAGCCCGCGGCCACTATGCATAAGATCATGCTGCACTCCTTCGCAACCCCCAATCTATCAACCAGTGGCGGCGGGCTTCAGCCCAATGCCGCATAGTTTTTGATATTTGGCCACGGTCACATGGTCTGGCAGGAAAACAGAGCCGCGCGCGTAAGCAAGC
>Ga0315284_10006547_pt1 | contig 16572 bp, 15 predicted proteins | sample YL17G09_16_MG_FD_203696 | JGI IMG/M metagenome (GOLD analysis project Ga0315284, IMG submission 203696) | Sediment microbial communities from Yellowstone Lake, YNP, Wyoming, USA - YL17G09_16 | ecosystem: Environmental > Aquatic > Freshwater > Lake > Sediment | place: USA: Wyoming | collected...
TTATATTCTTGATTTAAAACCCGAAGATATAGTGGCATTGCAAAAAGAAGAAAAGCTTATCATTGCATCCGATGTCAGTCGTATGAAACAACTGGATGCGATAATAATATGTGTTCCAACGCCCCTGCTCAAGACTAAAGAGCCCGATGTTTCATTTATAGTTTCAGCCACGGAGACTGTTAAAAAGTATATTCGTTGTGGCCAGATGATTGTGTTGGAATCTACCACCTATCCCGGGACGACGGATGAAATTATGCTCCCGATTCTAGAATCAACAGGCTTTAAAGAAGGGAAGGAGTTCTATCTTGCTTTTTCTCCGGAAAGGATAGATCCCGGCAATGCAAAATATTTTGTAACTAATATTCCCAAGGTCGTAGGCGGTATTTCCAAAAATTCTACCGAAATTACTGCATTGCTATATAGGCAAATAATAGAAAAGGTTACAGCTGTTTCTTCCAGCAGAGCTGCTGAGATGACAAAGCTGCTCGAGAATGCTTTTAGAATTGTTAACATCGGCTTTATTTACGAAATGACTATAATGTGTGATAGGCTCGGTTTAAACATATGGGAAGTTATAGAAGCCGCGAAAACGAAACCATACGGTTTTATGCCTTTCTATCCCGGGCCTTCAATAGGAGGCCACTGTATTCCCCTGGATCCAATATATCTATCATGGAAAGCAAAGCAATACGGTTTTGAGACCAGATTCATAAATTTAGCGTCGGAAGTCAATGAAAATATGCCGCGTTACGTGTTAGAAAAAATATCAAATAATCTTAACAAAAGTAAAAGGGCGTTAAACGGCGCAAAGATTTTATTGGTAGGCATAGCGTACAAAAAAGACGTCCAGGATTTGAGAGAATCACCTGTATTTCCAATAATAGATTTATTAAAGGAACATAATGCTAAAATATCCTATTACGATCCACATTTCCCCTACCTAAAGATCGATGGCATAGATTTGAAATGTATCAAGCTTAACAAGGAAGCATTAACGTCTTTTGACTGCGTTGTGATAGTGACAGACCATTCGAATGTCAATTATAAGCTCATCGCTAAAAATTCGAAATTGATTATTGACACAAGAAATGCTTTAAAAGAAGTTAAAAATAGAGCCAACATAGTATTGCTATAAAAAACATCATATGATCGCAGCCCTTGACAATTGACTACAAAATGTATATAATTGACTACAAAATGTATACGGAGGTTCAGGATGTTGAACGAACTCTTCTCTTCGAAGGCCCGCGTTGAGATTCTGAAATTATTTATATTTGAGCCGGAAGAAAAACTCTACCAACGGCAGATAGCGTTGCGTTCTAGGCAGCCTATTAGGGCTGTTCAGCGTGAGGTTCAGAAGCTTGAGAAAATAGGCCTGTTAAAGAAATCTACTGCTGGAAATCGCGTATACTATAGCGTCGACAAGGCGTGCCCTATATATGCGGAATTGAAGGGCATAATATTCAAGACATCGGGAATGGCTGAAATTTTGAAAACCGGAATTACCGGATCGAAAAACGTTTCGTTTGCCTTTATTTACGGCTCCTATGCCGAAGGAAGGGAAGGGTCATTGAGCGATATTGATTTAATGGTTGTCGGCGAATTGTCATCCAGAGAGCTTTCAAAAATTCTATCGAAATCAAAGGCCGAGTTATCCCGCGAAATAAACTATGCCATATTTAAACCGGTAGAATTTAAAAATAAAGTCAAAAATAGAGATCATTTTTTGAACACGGTATTGAAACAAAAGAAACTGTTTATCGTGGGAAGCGAAGATGAATTTAAAAGATTTACTGGATCACGGTAGTATAAAGCTTCACAGTACATCTAAAGAAGAAATTGAGAATCTTTTTGGCCTGGTGAGACGTGATATCAGAGACTCTAAAGCAGCCAAAATCATATCAACGGATAGAAGGTTCACGACCGCATATAATGCGATTCTTCAACTGGCTACCATCGTTATATACTGTAAGGGGTATATGCCGACAGGGTGGGGCCACCATTATACAGTTTTTAAGGCCATGAAGATTATAATGGGTGAGAAGTATTATGATGTGGCGGATTATTTTGATTCTTGCCGCTCCAAAAGAAATATTACAGATTACAGGCATGCAGGCGATATATCAGAATCAGAAACAGAGGAATTAATTAAAGAAAGTGAAAAATTTTTAAAGGATGTTGCGGAGTTTGTTAAAAAACACCATCCGCATTTGTTTAAGGCTCAAAAATAACCCTGTTATAATATGGCCAAATATCTCGTTACGGGCGGGGCGGGTTTCATAGGTTCAAATATCGTTGAGGAACTAGTGCGATTGAAGGGACTGTCCCCAACCCTTCGACTTCGCTCAGGGCCGGAGGGGACTGTCCCTAAGGTTGACGAAATTCGAGTCCTCGATAATTTTATCACAGGAAAGCGTGAAAACCTCGCGCCGTTTTTAAATAAGATTGAACTTATCGAAGGCGATATAAGGGACAGGAAGATTATTGATAAAGCGTTAGAAGATATCGATTTTGTATTACACCAGGCCGCTTTGCGCTCCGTCGCTAAATCCGTTGAAGATCCGATTGCGACAAACGATACAAATGTTTTCGGTACGCTTAATATGTTGATGGCTGCGAAAGACGCGCACGTAAAGAGGTTTGTCTATGCCTCATCAAGCTCCGCATATGGCAATGCAAAACGTTTTCCTCAAAAAGAAACCGATAACCCCGTTCCTATTTCTCCATATGGCGTATCAAAATTGGCGGCAGAGAATTATTGCGTTACATTCGCTAAAACATTTGGCCTGGAAACCGTCAGTTTAAGATATTTTAACGTATTCGGGCCCAGGCAAAATCCCGAGAGTAAATATTCGGCAGCCATACCTGCCATTCTTGTTAAGATGCTTGATAACGAACGCCCCATAGCGGAATGGGATGGAAAGCAATCGAGAGACTTTACTTATGTTTCCAATGTAGTGGAGGCAAATTTAAGGGCCTGCGTTGTTCCAAAAATATCGGGAGAGGTTTTTAATATCGCCTGCGGCTCAACCACTTCCATATTAGAGATAATCAGAGAAGCGAATAGGATTTTAGGGCTTAAACTCAAGCCGGAACATGGCCCTAAGAGGCCGGGTGACGTAAGAAAGACCTGTGCTGATATCAGCAAGATGAAAAATATGTTAGGGGTGAAAAAGATCGTAGGTTTTGAAAAAGGCCTTAAATTAACAATAGACTGGTTTAAAAACAGCCCCGGCCTGAACATCTCGCGAACGACTTGTACAGGCCGGGGCTGAAATAGACAAAGGTTTAAAAACAGCCCCGGCCTGAACATCTCGCGAACGACTTGTACAGGCCGGGGCTGAAATAGACAAAAGACAAAGAACTTATGAAAAAGACAGTTTTAATCACCGGCGGCGCGGGTTTTATCGGCTCACATCTTTGCGAGCTTCTGCTGAATAAGGGCTATCGGGTTATTTGTCTCGATAATTTAATAACCGGCAAGATGTCAAATATCTCGCGGCTCTTGAAAAACAAGAGCTTCAAATTCATAAAACACAACGTTTCCGAGTATATAAATATTAAAGGGCCCGTTCATTATGTATTGCACTTTGCCTCTCCCGCAAGCCCCATAGATTATTTAAAATATCCGATACAGACCCTGAAGGTCGGCTCTCTCGGAACTCACAATGCCTTGGGTGTTGCTAAAGCGAAGAGAGCGAAATTCCTGCTTGCCTCTACCAGCGAAGTCTATGGCGACCCGCTCGTTAATCCTCAACCTGAAAGCTATTGGGGCAATGTTAATACCGTTGGGCCTCGCGGAGTTTACGACGAGGCCAAGCGTTTTGCGGAAGCTATCACAATGGCATACCACCGTGTTCATAAAATAGACACTAAGATTACTCGCATCTTTAATACATATGGCGAACGCATGAGGGAAGAGGATGGCAGGGCGATCCCTAATTTTATAAACCAGGCATTGAATAATAAGCCGATCACGGTCTATGGCAACGGATCTCAGACCCGCAGCTTCTGTTATGTTTCGGACCTTGTGGATGGTATATATAGGCTATTAATGTCAGGAGAGCATTATCCTGTAAACATAGGCAATCCTAATGAAATGACCTTATTAGAGCTTGCTAAAGTTATCATTAAGCTGACCGGTAGTAAGGGCAAGATCGTCTTTAATCCGCTCCCAATCGACGATCCCAAAGTAAGGCACCCGGACATCGCAAAAGCCAAAAAGATTCTAAAATGGCAGCCAGAGGTAGGATTGGAAGCAGGCCTTATAAGGACCATCAATTATTTTAAGGGCGTATCTATATAAGTTTAGTATTGCATATAGTTAAACTTTATGATATACTCTAATTATGAAAAATAGGCCATTTTGGAAAAATATCATAGAAGAACTGTTTAAAGAAAAGTCGATCGTCTGGCTGACGGGTGTAAGGCGCGCAGGCAAGACATTTCTTTGTAAAAGTTTTGATGACATTGATTATTTCGATTGCGAACTTCCGCGTGTACGGCGCGTGATGGAAGATCCGGAATCATTTTTAGAAAGCTTGCGTGGACGCAGGATTGCGCTGGACGAGATTCACAGATTACCGAATCCTTCAGAAATACTGAAGATAGCCGCCGACCACTATCCCGATATACAAGTCATCGCTACGGGCTCATCTACTCTTAGCGCTTCGGCAAAATTCAAGGATACATTGACAGACCGGAAGCGGGAGCTGTGGCTTACTCCTATGACACTATTGGACGCGGAGTTTTTTGGTAATACTGATTTGAAGCACAGGTTTCTCCACGGCGGATTACCGCCTTTCTTTATGCACGCCCGATACCCGGAGCGTAATTTTCAAGATTGGATAGACGCTTTTTGGGCGAAAGACATCCAGGAATTATTCAGGCTCGAAAGGCGATATTCGTTTCAAAAATTCTTTGAGCTTGTTATGGCTCAGAGCGGAGGCATATTTGAGGCCAATAGTTTTTCGGCTCCATGCGAGGCGAGCCGGACCACTATCTCTAATTACCTGAAAGTGCTTGAAGCTACTTTTACCGCTCATGTTATTCGTCCTTTTAGCTCCAAAAGGCAAAATGAGATCATATCCGCTCCGAAAGTCTACGGCTTTGATACCGGGTTTGTTTGTTATTATCGCGGCTGGCATGAACTCAGAAACGAAGATATGGGTTATTTGTGGGAGCATTTTGTTTTAAATGAGATATTTGCCCATCGGCAAACCAGAGATATTGGTTATTGGAGAGATAAGCAGGGGCACGAGATAGATTTTGTGATTAATAAAAAGGGACAGTCTCTTATAGCAATAGAATGTAAATGGCGTGATGAGGATTTTGATCCGGCAAATGCCAGGGTGTTTTTGAGGCATTACGATAAGGCGCAAGTTTACGTAGTATCGCATAACGTGAGCCATCCTTATAGCCGTAGATATGGCGGTTTTACTGTTAAGTTTATGAATCTCGCGGATTTTGAGAATATTTGCAAACGTTAGAAGGAGCGGCATGCATATCCCAATCTTAGATTTAACCGCGCAATACAAGAGCATAAAAACCGAGATCGACGCTGCCATTAAAAGGGTCGTAGACAGCCAGCATTTTATCCTCGGCCCTGAAGTTGAGATGTTCGAGAAAGAAGTTGCCGCATATTGCGGCACAAAATATGCCGTAGGCGTGGCATCCGGTACAGACGCGCTTATCTTATCCTTAAAGGCGCTGGGCATAGGAGGGGGCGATGAAGTCATAACGACGCCGTTTACATTTTTCGCGACGGCGGAATCTATTTCCATTGTGGGAGCAAAACCCGTTTTCGTAGATGTAGACCCAAAGACGTATTGCATTAATCCCGCTCTTATAGAAGACAAGATAACCAAGAAGACAAAAGCTATAATACCGGTCCATCTATTTGGCCAATGTGCCGACATGGACAGGATCTTAGATATAGCCAAAATAAATAACCTTAAAGTCATAGAAGACACAGCCCAGGCCATGGGTGCTACTTACAAAGGCAAACAAGCCGGCTCAATGGGCGACACAGGCGCTTTGAGTTTTTTCCCGAGCAAGAACCTTGGCGGATTTGGCGATGGAGGCATGGTAATTACAAATAATAAAGAAGACGCGGATAAAATAAAGATGCTTCGGGTTCATGGCAGCACAATAAGATATATCCATTCAGCCGTTGGCACTAATTCGCGTCTCGACGCTCTTCAGGCAGCTATTTTGAGAGTAAAACTTAAACATCTGGACAAATGGCTGGATGGTCGCCGCAGAGTTGCCCAGTATTACAATGAGCACCTGAGAGATATCGCAGCCCTTATAACCCCCTATACACCCCCTTATAATACCCATACCTACCATCTATATATATTGCGTCTTAAATCGAACCCTGAGAACCTATCAAAGGCCTTAAACGATGCCGGTATCGAGGCAAGGACCTATTATCCTGTTCCGCTCCATCTCCAGGAGTGCTATAAAAACTTAGGTTATAAAAAAGGTGACTTAAAAGAATCCGAATCCGCCTCGCCGCAAACCCTGGCAATTCCATTATTCCCGGAACTGAAAAACGAAGAGCTAAAATTTATAATCGATAATATTGCCAAAGAATCTAAATAAATATCCCTATAGATATGCCGCATGATAAGCAGCGCCGCTATATTATTGTTATCATCATACTCGCCGTAATAATAAAACTATCGCTCTTTTTATTCGCTTCAATCAGTGCTTCTCAGGGCAAATTTCTGCCTGACTCGCACGGTTATCTAAGGTTAGCGGCGACGCTGGCATCTAAGGGTGTTTTTGCCGCACAAAATGAGAACGGGGCATTGGTATATGAAACATTCAGAACCCCCGGCTATCCTTTATTCCTCGCCGCACTTAATGGTTTAATGAGAATCCCGCTCGATGGCGTCATCTTCCTGCAGATAATAATGACCCTGTTAGCCGCTTTTATTACTTATAAAACGGCTTTAGAAATAGATCAAAGAATCGCTTTATTGAGCATGGCCATCATCCTATTTGATCCGCCCATTACTATCTTTTCGTTAACAATCTTAACGGAGGTTTTGTTTTTGTTTTTAATATCACTTTTTATGTTATGTTTCACGCTCTATTTAAAACATAGGAAGATAGGTTTCATTATATCATCGGCTTTAATCCTAGCCGCGGCAACTTATGTCAGGCCGATAAGCTATTATCTTGGATTTGCCGTCTCCTTTTTTATACTTTATGCTGATAGAAAAGAAAAATTAAAAAAAGCATTTGCTCATGCGTTCATTTTTTTGTTAACAGTTTATAGCCTTCTCGGCGCCTGGCAAGTCAGAAATTATGTAAGATGTAATAATATCGTTTTTAGTTCCGTGGAACACTCAAATCTGTCTGGTATGGGACTATTAAAAAGTTATATTAGAAACACGGACCCATATACCAAGAACTTAACACCCTTACCCTATTACATTAATGTTTCATTCAGATGTCTGATGTCTCTTATGACAAGACCTGGTAATTTAAAATATTTCCATTCTGAATTATTAACTATGGCAGGGAAAATACTGGCCTATCCATGGATGATTTTCTGGATAACGGGATTTATATGGGGAGTTACTAAAATAAGGCGAAATATTTATTTCCAATTTATGTTGTTTGCCACGCTTTATTTTATCGCCGTTTCTATTGGCGGGGCTATGTGGGTTGTTGGGGAGAGGTTCCGTGTGCCAATCATGCCATTCCTAGCCATAATTTCAGCATACGGTTGGATTAATTTAATTTCTTTGATTAAGAAAAATGACCAGTACAATACTTGACAGCTAAAGAAATGAAATAGTCAAAGCTGTTTTAATTCCATTATCAGGCAGGAGAGTCTTATAACTTCATTTCAATTTTTCGATAAAGACGATATAGATATACAAATACAAATGGTGGCAACAAAATAGTTAACAATTCCTGCCATGAGTTACCTATATTATTTTTCCAGTTAGCTAATACATCGCGAAAGGCCCTTACGCGTTCATTTGGCACGTTGTCCTTAAAAGCAATGGCAACTACGGTTGAAGGGAAAGTCGATAAGCCTACCGACTGAATTATCGAAACCGAAAAAGGTGCCAATAGGCTTTTAAAACCAGCTGGAGTAAAGCGCCAATAATCAGACGGATAATCGTGTATAGGAAAATACATGACCGATGCTATAATTGCTACGCCGCCCGGCCTAAGGATACGGTGAATTTCTTTAACCGCGCGCCTGCAAAATTCGACATGCTCCAATACATCCAGAATAATAACGGTGCTCACGGAATTGTCCGGAAGCTCAATCTTGTGAAGGTTTAGGATACGATCAACTCCAGGACCTTCACCGAGATCGCAACCTACATATTCTTTATCAGGAAATAACTTGCGAAGAGCCGAACGACCCTCTTGTCCCGGCACCTTGAGAGAACCAAATTCATAAATTGGCTCTTCAAACTGTAATTTTTGAGACAAGGACTTAATTAATCTATAAATGGAGCGTCTCATATAGCTTTCTTAAATGGTTTTCACATTATTCAAATTGTCTAAATCTATAAACACCCTTAATATGTAAGACATATTTAAACATAGTTTTAAATATATCGAAACAATAACCTATTCCGGCCAAAAGTTTTATAGTAGATGCTTCTTCAAAATATCTTGCTTTTATGGGAACTTCTTCTATCTTAAAATGATGCACCAAGGACTGAACTATTATTTCAGTATCAAAAATGAATTTATTGCTGTTAAGGCTAAAGCTGACAGTTCTTAGTAAGTTTGCGCTGTAAGCCCTAAACCCGGAATGATAATCTGTAAGGTATGTTCCTAGGACGATGTTTTCTATAGCGGTTAATAAGATATTAATGTTGCGTTTCCACAGAGGCATTCCTCCTTCAACAGCTCCGCCTTTCAGCATACGGGATCCAAAAACAGCATCCGCTTCCCCTTTTTGTATTGGTTCTATAAGACTAGGTATAATGGTCGGGTCGTATTGGTAATCCGGATGTACCATAATCACTATATCGGCACCTTCTTCAAGAGCTTTTTTGTAACATGTTTTTTGATTCGCGCCATAACCCATGTTTCTTTTATGTCGCAGGACCTCCAACCCCAAATTCTCCGCTATTTCCACTGTTTTATCTGAACTGTTATCATCCGTTAAAATAATCTTATCTATGATATTCCTTGGGATATCTTCAACAGTTTTCTGCAATGTTTTCTCAGCATTAAACGCTGGCAGGACAACAAAAATCTTCATGCTTTTATTGATATTCTTTCCTTCTTTAACGGTCATCGCTTTAACCAAATAATCAAGTTTCCGCGCCTTTACTATGACTGCCTCTATCTGATCGTGAAAATTTACTGTCAACTGCTTAGATCCAAGGCTATCTATGCGGGATATGAAATCAAAAATCCTGTAAAACAACCTGCTATGAGCCCTAATTCTCGAAACCCAATAGTTGAACGAAAATATTCTTATATGCGGAGAATAGCCCTTTACTTTAAATCCGCACGCATCGAGCATTTTTTCAAATGTATGTTTTGAAAAATAGTAAAGATGAAATTTATTTATACCCCACCATTTCGCTCTTAATATCTTACTCACTAAACTTGATATATTGGGCGTGCTTATATATAAGATACCGTCTCCTTTTAATATTCTTCTTGCCTCAATCAAAACCGATTTCGGATCCGGCAAATGTTCCAGCACATCAAGCATAACTATGACATCGAAAAAGTCATCCGGAAATAACTCTTTTTCAATGAATCCTTCCCTCACGTTCAAATTTAATTTTTTCCTGGCATATTCTACCGCCCAGCTTGATACTTCGATACCATCAACCTCCCACCCCCTTCGCCTTGCTTCGTCAAGAAAAAAACCGTTTGCGCAACCTATGTCCAAAAGTTTTCCGCCTTTTTTAACCTTTTCTATCTTTTCTAATATTTTTATACTGGCCCGGCGTCGTCCCTTTTCTTCTTTAACATATTCTTTATCAACCATTGTGATATATTTATCCGCATAATATCTTAAGTTTTTATCCTGCTCCGCAAATATCAAGCCACAGCCGTTGCATTTAAGAATTTTTTTTGGTTTTTCTATGTTCCATTCGGTTATCTTATAGCCAGTTTCCGGCTTGGTCAAATTCTCCGGCGTAGCCACTTTATAAACTATCTCATAATTGTTGGAACCGCACAGGTTGCATTCTAAATTTATATTTTTTCCTATCATAAATTCCTGTCCTGTCCCCAAAAATATGCCTACACAATCCTTTTTTTCAATGTCAAGATCTGAACTATTGTCCATGAAGAAAATATCATGAGTATAGGCTCAATAGCCCAGCGATGGCGTCCTTCAACATAAAATAAACTCTGTGCCGCAGCAAGCGCTAAAACACATAGTACCACAAGATAAACGTCCGGTAAGTTTATATCTTTTATTTTTTCACGACGGGTAGTTATTGAGATTAGGGCATATATAGCAGTAAAGAAAACGCCCATATAAAATATTTTATATGCTACGAGCCATGCCGGCGGATATTGCATCCCTATGAATGGTGGGAACCACCAGAAATAATAAAACCTTTTTGCCCAGTTCCATAAAAAAACGTATGGTCGGCTTTTTACGAAAGACATCCCTTTATTCATTAAATACGCATCTATTTCAAGTTCATTCATTGTATTGAATTTTTTCAATGTCTCCTTATCTAATGTATAGATCATGGGAGTATTCTTATCATACATTGCCGAACTTGTTGTGCGTGGGTTATTTCCTATCCAAAAAAGATACCCCGCAGAAGAACGGCCAACGACCACCTTATGGAATAAGATATAATTTCGTATTGACCATGCCGTTACCGGTACGAGCGATATTAGGATAACAATAATGCAAAGTTTTAATTTGATACGCGCGGAAGTATTAGAAAACACAAGAAGGCCGGCGGCTATCGGTATAAAAATAAGGCATAAAGATCTGTCAAGAAATGCAAGTCCTATTAGGATGCCGGAGGCAATCGCATTTTTAACTTTGGGTGTTTGATAAAGCCTTCCAAGCGCCAATATAATAAGAGTTACGAACAGCGCATTAAATGTAAGAGGATGGAACTGCGTGGCAAAATATATAAGACCGGGGTGAAGCGCTGTAAGCAGGGCGGCAAGCAAGCCAACGCGTTCGTCAGCTAGTTGTTTGCCAAGATAATATACAGCTATCGTTATCCCGCTGGATGCGAGCATGTTGACTATTCCGAAGATCGCATAATTATGATTAGTGAGAAAATAGATCGATGCTGAAAGTATTGAATAAAAAGGCTCGGCAAATGCATAGACAGGTATATTATTAAGAAAAGAATACATAAGCCCTTTCCCGAGAAGAAAATTTTCCGCTATCTCATGGTATTCCCAAAATTTCGGGTGAGCTAATCTCCCCATCAATACATACGCGAAGCATCGAACAAGAAATGCCAGCGCGAAAACTGAAAGAATGTGATGCGTTCTTTTACTTTGCATAACGATTTATTATCACCGGCTAAATTATAGCATAATATTCAGATATCACACAACAGATTTTGATTCTAATGGACATTGCTTGACTTTTTTTAACGATTTGCTACAATATGTTCAATGATTGAACAAGCCCCAAAAGAAGAATCCCTGGCTATTATCAAAGAGCTCGAAATAAACCCTACCACAACACAGCGTGCTGTTTCTAAAAAAGTAGGCATATCTCTCGGCAAGACTAATTACCTTCTGAAAGAACTAATCAGGAAAGGTTTGATCAAAGGCGAGAGCTTTTCTACTCATCCTGGCAGACTGAAAAAAATCAGTTATCTGCTTACCGCTAAAGGTCTTGACGAAAAAATGCGCCTCACCTATCATTTTTTAAAGACAAAAGAAGAAGAGTATAAACTTTTAAAAAAGGAATGGGAACGTTCAAATGGCAATAAGGATTAATGCCTTATAATGATTAAAGAAGGACTTAGGAGAATCCAATGAAGGTAGTGATTTTAGCTGGTGGCAGGGGTACCAGGCTCAGCGAGGAAACGACAAATATTCCAAAGCCGATGGTGGAGATCGGCGGCAAACCGATCATATGGCATATAATGAAGACCTATTCTTACCACGGTTTTAACGATTTTATAATCTGCCTGGGCTACAAAGGATATATCATCAAGGAATACTTCGCGAATTATTTTCTTCATTCGGCGGATATCGCTCTTGATCTGGCCAAGAATAAGATGGAGATATTTGGTTCAAAAGCAGAGCCGTGGAAAGTTGCTCTTATAGATACTGGTCTTGATACGATGACCGGCGGAAGGATAAAGAGGATAAAGAAGTATATTGGCAAGCAGGCTTTTATGCTTACCTATGGTGACGCCGTAGGTGATATCAACATCAGGGAATCCCTGTCATTTCACAAGAAACACGGCAAATTTGTAACGATTACAGCTGTGCAGCAGGCGGGCAGGTTCGGAGCCTTGGGTATAAAAAATACCAGTAGCGTTGAAACGTTCTCTGAGAAGCCTAAAGGTGACGGGGCTTGGATTAATGGCGGGTTCTTTGTCCTGGAGCCGGAAATATTCAATTACATAGGCGATGATTTAATGATGTGGGAACATCAGCCTTTGGAAACACTCGCCAAACTCAATCAGCTTAATGCCTATAAACATAGGGGGTTCTGGAAATGCATGGATACTATGAGAGATAAGATAGAATTGGAGGATATGTGGAACGAAGGCAACCCTCCCTGGAAGATATGGAAATAGTTCTTATGCAGATAATATAGAGGTGTTTATATGAATTGCAGGTTCTGCCATGCGCCGCTCAAACATATTTTTGTATCTCTGGGGCCGTCCCCCCTTTCGAATTTATATCTACTTAAAGATCAGTTGCGTATGAAAGAGCCATTTTATCCTCTTGATGTATATGTTTGTGAGGCATGTTTTCTGGTGCAACTTCCGGAGTTTGAAAGTCCCGAAACCATTTTCGGCGATTATGCATATTTCTCTTCCTATTCCGATACGTGGGTTAAGCACACAAAAGAATATACGGATAAAATGATTAAAATATTCGGCCTTGAACAAAAATCATTTGTTATAGAAATAGCCAGTAATGATGGATGCCTGCTTAAAAATTTCATTAACAATAATATCCCTGTTTTGGGTATAGAGCCGGCGCGCAATGTTGCTGAGACGGCCAGGCAAAACGGGGTTCCCACGGAAACAGTTTTTTTTGGGGCCGCCACAGCCCGAGAATTGTCTTCGGCGGGTAAACAGGCGGATCTGCTTTTGGGAAACAATGTCTTGGCGCACGTGCCGGATATTAATGATTTCGTTAAGGGGCTTAAGATCTTGTTGAAATCAACCGGTGTAATTACAATGGAGTTTCCTCATCTCATGAGGCTCATCGAAGGAAACCAGTTCGACACCATCTATCATGAGCATTTCTCCTATTTTTCCTTAATAACCGTAGAGAAGATATTTGATACACACGGTCTGTCAATTTTTGACGTGGAAGAGTTACCTACTCATGGAGGGTCTCTACGTATCTATGCAAGACACAAAGAAGACACGAGTAAAGCCATTTCGCCCAGGGTTGCGGCAATGAAACAAATCGAATTGAGTGTGGGTTATGGCTATATTGCTTTTTACGGCAAATTCAAAAATAAAGTAGATGCCCTAAAAAATGACATACTAAATTTTTTTAAGGATGTGAAAAAGGCAGGCAGGACGATAGTTGGTTACGGGGCGCCGGCAAAAGGCAATACCCTATTAAATTGCTGCGGTATCAGCACAGATTATTTACCATATACAGTGGACAAGAATCCTTATAAGCAGGGCCGTTTCCTGCCGGGAACCCACATCCCTATAGATAAACCGGATAGAATAAAGGAAACAAATCCTGACTATGTGTTGATATTACCTTGGAATATCAAAAACGAGATCATGGAACAGTTGTCTTTCATAAGGCATTGGGGTGGAAAATTTGTAACTTTTATTCCTAAAATAGAAGTTGGTTAAAAATATTTAGGTAGGGAAATGTGATGAAAAAAACAGTTGTTACAGGGGGTGCGGGATTTATCGGTAGCCACCTGACCGAGTTATTATTAAAGAAAGGATACGAAGTTATTGTTATTGATAATTTTTCCACAGGCAGGCAGGATAACCTTCGCTTTTTGAAAGAGAACCCTTCCCTGAGGATTATAGAGGCAGATGTTAATGATGCTAAAAAGATCAAACCATTTTTCAAAGACGCCGCTTTTGTATTTCATCTGGCAGCTTTAGCTGATATAGTCCCCTCAATAGTTAATCCCATTAGCTATCACAGGTCTAATGTCGATGGCACCGTCAGCATTTTAGAAATAATTCGCGAAACATGCCCCGGTATTAAGAAATTTGTTTATACGGCATCTTCATCCTGTTATGGAATTCCCGATGAATATCCTACTTCGGAAACCGCTGAAATAAGGCCACAATATCCGTATGCACTTACTAAATATTTAGGAGAATTAATTGCGTTGAACTGGGGCAAGATATATAAACTGCCCGTGGTCTCTTTAAGATTGTTCAATGTTTATGGCCCTAGATCTAGGACATCCGGAACTTATGGGGCAGTTTTTGGAGTATTCCTGGCTCAAAAGCTAGCATTCAAGCCTTTTACTGTTGTAGGCGATGGAAAGCAGACAAGGGATTTTACCTTTGTAAGCGACGTGACAACGGCATTAATGGCTGCGGCAGAGTCTGATTACAAGGATAAAGTATTTAATGTGGGAAGCGGGAAGACATATAGCGTAAATCGGCTGGTCGAGCTCTTAAAGGGACCCGTTGCATATATCCCCAAAAGGCCAGGGGAACCCGATTGCACTTTCGCTGATACAGCCAAGATACAAAAGATGCTGAAATGGAAGCCCGAAGTTTCATTTGAAGAAGGCGTGGAGATCTTACTGAAAAATATTGACTACTGGAGAAATGCTCCGGTATGGACACCCGAATCCATAAATGAAGCCACAAGAGAGTGGTTTGAATTCCTGAGCAAGGAATAAAGATATGGAAAATATCTACAAAAAAATCAAGAAACTGGATGAATTAAAGGGTATAATCGCTGATTTTAAAAAACAAAATAAAACGATTGCGCATTGCCATGGGGTTTTTGACCTTATACATCCCGGTCACATACGCCATCTCGCCGCGGCCAAAAAAGAGGCAGACGTTCTGGTAGTTACCGTTACCGCAGATCCGTTCGTGAGAAAGGGGCCGGGCAGACCTATCTTCAATGAGAATTTAAGGGCCGAGACCCTGGCTTCTTTTGGCTCCGTTGATTATGTAGCCATAAATCATGCCCCAACCGCTACCAACTGTATTAAATTGCTCAAGCCCGATGTTTATGTAAAGGGGCAGGATTATTTAGATAAGACCAAGGACGTTACCGGTAAGATTTCCGAAGAAGAAGAAGCGATAATCTCGGTAGGAGGAAGGATCGCCTTTACTAACGATATAACCTTTAGCTCCTCGAAACTTATCAACGACCATATGCAAGTTTTTCCGAAGGAGACGAGGGATTATTTGAGGGACATGGCTTCTAAATATACTCCCGACTATATTTTTGAAGTCCTGGGCAAATTGAGAGAATTGAAGATACTGGTCGTAGGTGAGGCCATAATCGACCAGTACCATCAATGCGAAGGGATGGATAGGTCGCGTAAAAGCAATGTAGTAGTATATAAGTATATATCCGAAGAGTCGTTTGCCGGCGGATCACTGGCCATAGCCAACCATATTGCCGGTATTTCAAAGGACGTTACGCTGGTTACCATAACCGGAAATGACTGTAAATCGTTTGAGCCATTTTTAAATGAGAAGATGAAGCCCAATGTTAATATAATCAATTTCAAGCGGCCTGACGGCCAGACGATAATAAAACGCAGGTTTATTAATTCTGATCAGAAACTTTTTGAGGTCTGCTATTTAAACGATGATCCTATAGACCGCGACCTCGAGAAGAAGGTTATTTCGAAATTAAAAGATATCATACATGGTTATGACGTGGTCATAGTCTCTGATTTTGGCCATGGTTTTTTGACTGATAATTTGACCAAGGCGATATGTAGGGAAGCCAAGTTTCTGGCTGTGAATACGCAGACCAACGGTGCCAACATGGGATTTAATTTCATTACCAGATACTCAAACGTCGATTATGCGGCGCTGGACGAATTGGAGATAAGATATGCTGCCCATAACAGAACCGCAGAACTCAGTAAAGTAATGAAGCAAATAGCGAGGAAAATAAAATGTCAGAATCTCATAATAACAAGAGGGCATAACGGCGCTTTGAGCTTGGCGAATAAAAAGGAATTCTTAAGCGCACCCGCCCTTGCTACCGATGTTATTGATCCTATCGGAGCAGGGGATGCGTTTCTTGCCTTTACAGCTCCTTTGGTTTTTATCGGTATCCCGCAGGACCTGGTTGTATTTATCGGTAACGCGGTCGGTGCATTAGCGGTTCAGATAATCTGTAACCGCGATCCGGTAGATCCGGTTGATTTAAAAAAATTCATTATGACCATCTTGAAATGAGGGCAATAAGGGT
>Ga0315284_10006549_pt1 | contig 16570 bp, 13 predicted proteins | sample YL17G09_16_MG_FD_203696 | JGI IMG/M metagenome (GOLD analysis project Ga0315284, IMG submission 203696) | Sediment microbial communities from Yellowstone Lake, YNP, Wyoming, USA - YL17G09_16 | ecosystem: Environmental > Aquatic > Freshwater > Lake > Sediment | place: USA: Wyoming | collected...
TTTTTATTTTATATTTGTTTTTCTTGTAACATTTCTTTAAGATGATGGAAGAGGGCACAAACACAACTTGATCTCTCCGAGAGAAGCCACATAATATTTCACAACCAGCGGCAAATCGTTTTCCAAATACATTTCAATTTGACTGCACAAGTTTGTGCATTTAATAAAGTATCCGAGGTTCTTTAGAGAGAATTCGCCCTGGATAATTTTATTTGAATCTTGTTTATGAATAAATTTCATGCTGTCGTCTGATTCAACGCGCCGAACTTCCGCCGTTGCAAATTGCCCCGAACAACGAAATATGAGCTCGTTGCCAACCGACTTGATTTCAAGTTTTTCTGAAATGCAAGACAAGTCGCGAATAATTTTTTGAAAATCGGATGACGGTAAATTAATAACGGATGAAAATACGACATTAGGTTCAACCAATTCTTCCGGATCCGGTTCAATGAGACGCAGCTTTTGTGTTTTGCATTGTTTAATGTCTCCGTTTTCGAATTTAAGTCCGAGGTAGGAGACAACGCCGTCATTGTAATCCTTGTTTTCAATATAAATGGTAAGCGTGTCATCGTTGTCAATCGAATTAATCAGCTTGAACAAGTGAAACATGTTTACGCCGATGATGATTTTGTCTTTTTTACACTCGTACATTTCAAAATTCTCGGCAAGAAGGTGCAAATGCGCCAACATGGTGTGCGATTTATCCATGTTGATAATTCGTATGCCGTCCTTTTGAAACGTAATGTTGGTTTCAAGGAGAATGTCTTTTAGCGCAGTCATCAAGGTTCGAAACGGGGCAATTTGCACCGTTTTGATTGTTAAAACATTATTACTATCTGTCATTGTTTGTTATAACTTGTAAAATTCTATAACTTGTAAAATTTATCAATATAAATAAATATTACGCACAACCTTTAAATACTTAATATTTTTATTAATCAAAGTACTTGCTTTTGATTTTTACATTTTTACATTTAGCATTTTATATAATAATTTATTTAATTATAAAAAACATAAAATACATAATAAAAATATTATTATATAGTAATACAATCCAATGAATACATCTAGAGCTAGTAGCGCTAGTAGAGCTAGTAGAGCTAAAACAATAAAAAAGAGTACATTGAAGAATGGTATAAAAAAGAAAAAACCTTCTTCTAGAAAAACGGCAACGGCAACGGCAACGGCACCACAACCAAAAGAAGAAAATATGCAAACAAGAGACATAGAGATGCCTTCAAACCTAATACAAGAGCCAGAAAACATGCCATTAGCAGAAATGCAACCAATGGAGATGTCATTAAAAGCAACAGAAATGCCAGAGATGCCATTAACAGAAATGCAACCAACAGAAATGCCATTAACAGACATGCCATTAACAGAAATGCAACCAACAGAAATGCAACCAACAGAAATGCCATTAACAGAAATACAACCAACAGAAATGCCATTAACAGAAATACAACCAACAGAAATGCCATTAACAGCAACAGAAATGCCAGAAATGCCAGTAGCAACAGAAATGCCAGAAATGCCAGTAGCAACAAAAATGCCAATAGCAACAGAAATGCCAGAAATGCCAGAAATGCCAGAAATGCCAGAAATGCCAGTAGTAACAGACATGCAACCAGAAAATATGCAACCAGCAGTAGCAACATACATGCAACCAGAAAATATGCAACAAGGAGATATGCAACCAGAAAATATGCAACAAAGAGATATGCAACCGGCAACAGCAACAGACATGCAACAAGGAGTAGATGTACCAGTTACGCCTCCACCAATACAAGTATTACAAGATTCAGAAAACACACAACCTCCAGAAATGCCGCCTGGACAAGAACAAGTGCAAGAATCTGTAGATGTGAAACCAGAAGTGGCAGAAGAAAAAAAAGATCCTGTAAGAGACGCTTTAGTGAAACAGTTGGAAGAAATAAAACAACAAACAAAAGTTGTTGAAGATGCATTAAATGAAACTAATCCGGCTGCAAGTGGTGGAATGATGAAAAAACGAAGAAAAACATTTTATAAAAGATACAAATCAAAAAAATCAATGAAACGAAGAAATAAAACAAATAGAAATAATTAAAATAGAATAATATGAAAATATAGTTATAGTTGTTTCGTTTAATTAATTATAGAGAGAATTGGATAATTTAATTTACTAAAAAATCATTAACAAAAAAATTGAAAAATATTTATATATTAATAATTAATAATATTTTTCATTCAAATAAACATAACATGTCAATCGATTCGGCGGAGAAGGAAAATGATCCGATTGCATTAGCACGAATAAATATATTAAGAAATGTTATAAAAATAATAACCGAACGCCAAAAAAAACAAAATTATCATCCTGTTCGTGTTCCTGTGACAACAGTGAAAAATCTTACTAATTATTACGTGTATGTATCTATAACATTATTTGGAATGACTTTAAAAATTGAGCCAAAAACAAAAAAATGTGGCGAAGACGACGATGAATTTACATATTATATTTTTAGTTCTAGTCGTAGTATAGATGTCAATGTAGATTTCAAAGATTTTGATAAATGGGTTAAAAGTCGTGCAGATACTTTTAATTTGGTTAATATGGCGAGGGACTTTGATAAATTGTTAAATCTTGCTGAGCGGTTGAAATTATTCAAGTTTTCAGGGGAATTCTACGACCCCGAAGATGAAAAATCGGAGAACTTTTTAATAATGGAAATTAAAGAGTGGTCGGCGGCCGCCGGAATTACCATTGGTAAAAAATGTTGCGTTTGTGACGATTTAACGGAAATAAAAACACAATGTGGTCACACACTGTGTTACGAGTGTTGGGATTTGTTGACAGAGCTTAACTGTCCTCACTGTCACTCTGAATTGAAAACTCATAGTCAGGATGATGTTGAGTAAACTGATCAATAATATCAATAGTATTACATAACATAATTTAAATCGAATAATGCATAAATTTTACACTTATATTATGCATTATTTTTCAAGAGTATTTTGAGAAAATCGTCAAAAGTTGGTCAATATATGTTGTCTTGTTTGTTAAAAGTTTACAAACGCTGTCCGAAATCGCAAAAGATAGCTCAATCTTACAAAACTCCTTTGAAAATTGAACACCGAATCTGTATAAAATTTTATTTATTTTTATAATATCCTCGACATCTAAAAATCGATGCATTTCTTTTCCGAAATGCCTTTCCGAGTATTTAGAGACAATGTCAATGAGCTCATTCTTCTTTTCGGGAGTCAATGCGTCCTTCGGTTCAACCAAATTGTCAATAATGCAATGTGCTACAACATCATGATTTTTTTCGTATAATCCTTTAAATAAGTGAAATGTTGTGTTTTGCATTTCTCTCGAAAACTTTCCAACAATTCCAAAATCAATGACTCCAAGTTTGTATTTATATTTTTTAAAATCATTATTATTATTGTCGTTATCATCGTTTGCATTGTCGTTATCATCGTTTGCATTGTCGTTATCATCGTTTGCATTGTCGCTACTATCGTAATCGTCGCTATCTTCGTCGTCATCAATAGATGCATTTGATTTCACTTTCAACTCTTTTATAAAAAATACGTTTCCGGGATGAATGTCTCCGTGATACATGGAGTCATAAAAAACGCTCTTGAAGTTGAATTTTGCCAACAGATTTGCATACCTGTCTTTATCTTCTGCATCAATATTATATATTGTGTTTCCAACGATGCGCTCCATAACAATAAGATTCGGAATTTGTTGCGTGATTTCAGAATACACTTTTGGAATTTTAATGTAATCAAGACCCGGCTTGTTCCATTTCGAATAATACATTTCAATATTTCGAACTTCTGTATGAAAAGAAAGCTGATCGACTATGCTTTGTTTATTTTCATTATAAATATCGTGAACATTTAAATTTTTTATATGTGGAACAATATTTGTAAATGAAATTAAATGGTTCATATTAAATATTGCATCTTGAATTTTATCATCAATGCCAACGCGCTTGCATTTTATAATTACCGATTCTTCTCTTTGGTCTTGTCCCGAAGTTAAAGTCCCTTCAAATATGAGAGAAATTGCACCCGACTTGATCGGAACAAAGGGCATTTTTATTTCAACGGAGTGCTCTTTTATTAAACGTTCCAGTGATTCCACGTCTATTTCCGAATCGGTATACGGCGCATTATCCGTAAATGTGTTTAAATATTGTAACACATCATCTGTTAAAAGCGGATGACTTGTTGTGCATATAGCTTGAAAAAATTTAATAAAAAAGATGTTTTCTCTCGAAAATTTGAGAGCTAGATTTTTTATATATTCATTATAAGTACAATAATTACATTTATATCGAATTGTTTCTCTTGATAAAATATAAGCTGCCGATAAATAAGATGCAGTCGCCTTGTACATAGTATTATTTATTATACCATTCTTTAATTTACTCAACATTTTTTTTATTTATACCAATAGTAATAAGTAGTATATAGTAATAGTAATATAGTAATCATAAAAAAAAGTGTTAAAATACTTTTTAATATAAATATTTTATTATTTTAATATATTTATATTTATTACTATTACTTTATTTATGCCATTCCCTCTATAAACCCTTTAAATCTACAAAACATTTTTTTAATCATTAGAGCGACAGAGTTTTCCATATAAATCGGACAACTCGACACTTCTTGATCATTAGAATCATCGCTTAATTCAAATGTAAAATCAAACTGCAAGTCATTCGCAGAGAGAAAATAAACAATTAATTTTGAATGCGTTGACTGAATGCGTTCGTACTTTTTTGGAATGTGATTTACTCCGGTTGAATTACCTAGTTGAACGACGTCAACGCCGTTAAAAATGCATGCTCCCGCTCCCGGTTCGAGATGCATGGTGGACACGGTGTGCATGGCTTTCGGAGCAATTCCAAAATCCTTTCCAAAGGGTTTAAATAGTGTTACCGTTTCAATGGTTGTTTCTGTTTCATTTACAACCTTGAATGTGTGTATGATATCACGATTGAGTTCGTATAACAGCGTATAAAGTTTTAATCCGACGATGGAATGAATCGGAAAATTTGGATTATGTGCATTAAATATTATCCTATAACTGCTGCTTTTGTTATTATTATTATTATCGACATTCTCTCGACGTTCGTCTCTGAGAAGAATCACACCTTCTTTATTGCAAACTATTTTTGAATTTGAGAATTCCGAAGAAATCGTGGATGATGTCAATGTTGCCATTTCTATTTTTATTTACCTTATCTAATATATTTTGTAGAGAGATAGGAGAGATAAATTCGAAATACCTTGATTATTATATCCTTTAATAAAAAAAAATAAGATTATACGCGACTATATTGCGTTGTCTTTATTATAAATATTATAAATATTTACAATGTTTTAATTATGTACATTATATTTTATTTTATTCCTTCGATTACATTTTAAAATCATACTTGTTAAATTCCTTCATGAACCGTGTAGGATAAACACTAGTGGACCCCTTTGACTGTTGCGACCTTACAAACAAGTTCTTATCGCCCACGACGTAAAAGTTGGCCTTGCATCTCGATATTGCCGTGTAGACCAACTTTTTTGAGTTTTCGTTGGTTAAACAGAAGGAATGATCCGGCGAAACAATGAATACAATTGTTGATTTTTGAAGTCCTTGCATTTTATGCACCGTGCTTGCATAAAACGGCACAAATGCATCGCGAACATCTTCCACACTCAAATTCGTTTCTTCGTTTAATTCACCGCCGCCACCGTCACCAATGTACTTTACAGTGTATCGATATTCGTACACGTCTCTTCCAAACTTTTTTGCCTTGACTCGCGATTCGTGAATGGTTCCAACATCTCCGTTGACGCGCACATTATTTTCGTCTTTATAGTCATTCTCCGTTCGCATGACAAGGTCACCTTCATAAAATCGATGTTGGTGTCCATTTTCGTATTTTTTTACAAAAAGCTCTGCACTTTTACCGTTTTTCAATGTCTGAATCACGGGATTCAAATGAAACACGCCCTTGTCTTTTTGAGCACACATGGTGTGAATCTCGGCATCCGGATTACGCCCCAATTCATGACGATATATTTCAGTTACCGCTTTTTCAATTTGGTCGGGTGTTTTTGCTTCAATAAATATAGAACTTGTACCGTCAAAATCGCTTGATGCAAGTCCGTTTGGCGTATTTAATTTTTGAATGACTTCTCTCAAGTTACCGTCCTGGCGTTTAATTTCTGTCAATCTTGTTGTATGAAATAGTTCTGAATTGATAATGGATTCAAATGGTATTCCGGGACCGATGGGCGGTAGCTGGTTTACATCCCCAATCAAAATGAGCGAAGTATTGAACTGTTTGCACGCTTTTAGCAGTTTGTAAAACAAGTCCAAGTCGACCATGGATGCTTCATCCACAATCAACATATCGGGTTCAAACGGTTCAAAAGGTTCACTAGAGGCGAAAGCGGTATCTTCTTTCTGTTTTTTTTGAACAACAAATGTAAAGTTGATGGCTCTATGCAAAGTTGAAAATATAATTTTTTTATTATGCACTGAGTCATATTTGCACGAGATTTTGAGAGCTTTTTGTGCAAGTCCGGTAGGAGCCATGATTGCAATGCTGGAATCGCGGTCTAACTTATAGTTTACAATGCAATTTACAATGGTCGACTTGCCAGTTCCCGGCGGACCCGTAATGTTGAAAAGTTCTCCTCTTTTCAGTGCGCATCCTTTATGAATTGCATCTAGTTGCTCGGGTTCAAATTGAAAATCGTCGCCCTTATGTTTTCTAATGTACGCTTGAATGTGTTGTTCTATTTTTTCGTTAAGATCGGCATCAGCGCCGACATGATCGTCTTCACTATGAGCATCGTCATCATCATCATCATGGTGAAACAAGTCGAGAACCATGTCTCCAATCATTTTTTCATGCTCTATAAATTCACGAGTGGTGTAAAATATTTTTTGCCCGAATTTCATTTGAATGAGTATTTCTCCTCCAAACAATATTTGTTCGGCTTGTGCTTTTTCTTTTACGAATTCACTTAAAAATTCAGTATAAAGTTTTTCAGAGTCATTTTCAGAAATATAGTATTTATTTTGTTTTCCGATAAAGTAGTCATATATCCACGCTACAATCCGAACGCGCAATTCTGGAAAAGTGCCATTCTCCTGGCATATATTCATTGCATCCTTGTATGAAATGAATTGATTCTGAAACGAAATAAATTCGAATGGGTTTTGAAGCAATAATTCCAACGTGAGTGCTGTCTTTTTTCCAGAATTGTATTTTATATAATGAAAATAACGGTATAATTTTTTGGGTCGTATCTTGAAATGTTCTACAACACGATATAACATTTCTTTTACTTTATCTTTGTCTACGACATCCCCTTTTTTTATAATTTTACAGTATGCGTCGCATAAATGGTCAATTTCTGTTTTCTTTTCAATCTTTTTAGCCGGTGGCTTTGTTTCTTTGATGGGTGCGACAACGGCGACAATAGGTGTTGGTGTTGTTATTATGGCACTACTATTAAACAACATGGAACGAATGTCATTTCGAGGATAAGCAGAAGCAGTGACGGTTGTCATGGATGTGATTCGGTCGGTTACGGTTACTAGGTTTAAAAAAAATATAAAAATATTCAATTTTATATAAAATTATATTATAATGGTTTGTATTTATAAATATTATATTTTTTATTTCGACCCCATTCGTTCGTGTAAATATAAGGCGCGCATTTGACGTTTTGCCATGCGTTTTGTTAGCGGGCGTTTAGAAAAACATTTGCGCGTTCCTTTTTTGCACACTTTATACCCCCGCATTTTCTGTTTTCGAAGCGTGTATGGCATTTTTCTAAATTTGTTTACTTGTTTATATACAATATAATATATATAATAATTTTTTATTTTGTTAATTTTTTAAACATTTTTTATATTTTAATTGTAAGAATTATCTATATATTTAAATTGTTCAAAAAATTGATTTATATTTCTGATATATGTCCAACTCCAAACACAAAAGTCATAAACATGGCGACAAATATATTGAAAGTAAATGACATTGTTATTATAGAAAGAGTTGATTTGGGTGGTCAACGAATTCCATTTCATTATAGACACTATATAAACGAAAATACTTATATTTATCGAGCTAAAATAATCAATATATGCGAAAACAAAACTTATCACCGAATCAAACCGATGCCTTTAACAGATAACGAGACAGATAATTTTACCGGAACTAGAAAAGGTTACAAGTCAAAAATTTATATAAAATAAGCGTTTTGAATGAGAGAAAATGTAAAACTCACAAAATAAAAATAAATTTAATTATATTTTTATTATAATGTAATTATATCAAGTTATTTCTTTTTTAAACATTTTTTACATTTTAATTGTCTGATCAGGATTCAGAAACATGGTAAATTCCATTTTTATCCATCTCAGAAAACTTGACTTGTAATGCGTGTCCCTTGACTGCATCCATGAGTTTATCTTGAGCGAATCCCGAAACACAATAATTTCAACAAACGCTTCATCCGATTCTGGATCACGAGGCCAGTCATGTAACGCGTCGACGCATTGTTTGGCCCACCCCTTACAAATTGGCGCTATATCGGGTGCAAATTCCGATGGAATTTATTCAAGTCAACTATTTGTTTATTCTCTCGTCAATTTTTTTCAAGAAATCGTTACTGTATACTAAATGTCCTGTGGGTTTATAGCTCGTAATGGGTTTGTATTCCTTTTTAATTATAACATTTGCATTTTGACCGGGTCCCATTGTCATGGATTTATTTCGGTTTAGTAAAGCGTGATCAAGGTTACCATTATCAGAATTATTAGAGGAATTGGTAATGAGACGAATACCGCCACCACCGTCGGTTCCGTCGATTGCATTGTTTGCATTGTTTGCATTTTCGTCTTTGCGATTTCCGTGTTCGTCAATTGCAATGCCCGTTTTTTTCTTAAATTCGGTTCTCACATAAGTGGGAATGTAGTGTCCCCAGCTTATAAAAATGAGATTAGGGTGCGTGTATCGCACCTGAAAATCGTTTTCTTCCAACTTTGCAAGCATGTATGAAATGCATGCGACGCGGTCATAATTCACGTATCCCAACATGACTTCGGGGACAACGTACCAACAAAAACTGCTGTTTAATTTTTGCCTGGATGTCATTTTTATTTTCTCGTGAACTCGATTTAAGATGCGGTTAAAGATTTGCAGCTTCTGTAAATCTTTTTCCTTTTTTCTGTCATAAAGGTCGTCTAAATTTATTTTTCGCACATTTTCTACATCTTCATCTTCCTCGTCGCGCGAATAAAACAAGTTGTCCATATTTTAAAAACTGTTTTTTCTTTTGTTTTATTATAAAAAATAAAAAATAACAATAACAATAGTTTAATTCGTATATTTATTCACAGATAAAAATATATTAAAAAACTCCGACAATAAATAGTAGTAGAGAGAAATAACTAAATAATTTTATACACATTTGACACAATTTAAAAATAAAAACCATGACAATCAAGCACATTGTGATAAGCGGAGGGGGTCCTACAGGACTTTTATCGTACGGTGCGGCGAAATACCTTGAACAACAGCAGTTTTGGTCCATGGAGAACATTGAATCGATATACGGAACATCGATTGGGGCGCTATTTGGCGTGATTCTTTCGTTACATTACGACTGGAAAACAATTGATGACTACATTATTAAATGTCCCTGGGATACAATATTACAAAAAAACTCTACATTTCATGATGTATTGGGCGTTTATACAAATAAAGGAATCATGTCGGGCGATTTTTTTGATATTATTATGAAACCTTTACTACTGGCAAAAGATTTGTCTTTGGATGTAACTCTTGATGAGTTATACAAATTTAATAAAAAGGAAATTCATATTATGACGGTTGAGTTAAATACATTTAAACTTGTAAATCTGAGCTATAAAACACATCCGTCACTTAAAGTTATGGACGCAATAAAGATGAGTTGTGCGGCTCCAATTCTTTTCTCTCCAAAAATTGTAATTGAAACACACACGAATACAAAGGAAGAATGTGCCGACAAGGAAGATAGAAAAGAAGAATGTAAGCGCGTCTGCTGCTACATAGATGGCGGTGTCATGTGCAATTATCCCGTAAATGTTTGCATAGAAGACCAACAATGCGACCCTGATGAAATTCTTGGATTTAGAAACATTTGGGAGAAATATCACGAAACGATCGACGAAGAATCATCACTCGTTGATTTTTTAAAAATATGTTTCAAACAAATTATACGAAAATTGGAAAATGAAAACTCATATATTAATATAAAAAATGAAGTTTCGTGCGTCGGCGAAAAAATAGAGTATACAAGCTGGTTTGACCTGTGTTCTGATGAAAATAAACGGATACACTACATTCACAGGGGAATGACATATGGTGAAGTATTTTTGCGACTAGTTTCAAAAAAATAAAATTCCAATAAGTTATGAAATAAAATTCCAATAAATTCCAATAAATTTAAATAAATAAAAGTAAATAAATCTGATATACTTTTATAATATATATATATATAAGGTAATATTGTAGTTTATATATATATTATAAAAAGTAAACAAAACAAATAATATGAATAAAACAAGAAAAATAAAAAATAAAACACATGTAAAAAAAAGAATTAAAAGCAACGAAAAACGCAAAGAAAAAGACATTAGTATTGAGAAAATTATAATTGACGAAAATGTGGGTTGCGTTACTGTGAATAATTCATTCGAGGAAAATTTTGAAAAATATTTTAAAAATAAAAAAGGAGACAAGTTGAAAAAAAATGCAAAGTATGATACGATTGGGAAAGAACTTATTAGCGCATTTAAAAAGCCGGTTGCGCCAGAACATATTAGTCCAAAGGATGACTTTTACACATACGTGAATTATGACTGGTTGAAAGAAAAAGAAACGAAACACAAAAAAATGAAAAAATATTATACTCGAGTTGATAGTTTTCGAACGCTTCAAGAGAAAGTTTACTATCAACTTATTGACATTGTAAAGGCGTACACGTCGGAACACAACAGCCACAAATCGAACATGATACAAAATGTTTATGAATCATTTTTGCATTCAGACGAAGCTTCTTGTGAACGACACTGGGCTAAAATAAAGCAAGAACTGGAAGACACTTTCAAAAATAAAACATGCACAGACCTTTTGATACACATGAATCGAAACGAAACCGTGGCGGGATTTTGCCCCATCTCTTTTAGCATCATGACGGACGAAAAAGATTCGCAAATTAACCGGTGTCACATCAATTCTCCGGTTTTGTCCTATTATGATGATGCACTTTATGAATATGAAAACGACGCCGCGAATCATCGTAAAAACGATAAAAGTAAAACCGACGAAGATGAAGATGAATACGAATATAAGAAAGAGTTTAATCAACGGTTTAAAACGTTTGTTTCATCTGCGTTTAAATTAGCGTTTGGAAAAGACGGCGACGAAAGGTTTGATCCACAGGACGTGATTGATGTTGAAAAACAAATGCTTGACGCTATGAATTCGTATGATCCAAGCGTGAAAGAAGCCGAAGACGGTTATAATGTTGTTAGTGCGAAAGAAGCGCACGAAAAATATCATTTGAGTTGGAACGAACTGACAAAAGGTCTTGGATTTAAAACCGCGCCTCGTTTTTTTATAACGGACAATTTGAACTATTTACATAAAATTACGGGAATTCTTAGAGAAAATTGGAACTCTAAAAAATGGCAAACATATTTTTATTACTGTTTTTTCAAACAGCTGATGTGTTTTCATCGGTCGTGGCGGCAAATTTATTTTAATTTTTTTGGGAAATATGTAAAAGGACAAGCAGCCATGTTGCCGCAAGAAATATTTCCGGTGTTTGGACTTTCTTACTGCTTCAACACATTTTTAACAGAGGAGTATGTTAAGAAATATGCAAACGGGGCGTACATTAAATGGGCGAGTAATCTGGCATACGATTTGAAAACGGTGTTTATGCGAATTATCGAGAGAAATAAATGGATGAGTCCGAAAACAAAAAAATATGCACTCTTGAAGCTGCAACATATACGCGTGGACATGGCACACCCGCCTTACCTTGTTCCCGACCCAGATATAACGTATTCTAAAAACGATGCGTGGGGGAACATTCTTGCATGCAACGCGTGGCGACTCAACCTTCTTATTGAGACGGAAGGAAAACACTATGTTGATTTACCAACGGTGGATTGGACCACGTATTTTAGTTTGACTGGGAATCAGGCGTACATTGTGAACGCATTTTATGATCCCACGAAGAATAATATTTATTTGCCGCTCGCTTATCTTCAAAAACCATTTTTGGATGGAGACGAGCGCGGAATAGAATACAATTTGGCGTATATTGGATACACAATTGGTCATGAATTGTCGCACTCGCTAGATGATCTGGGTAGCATGTACGATTATAAAGGCAACTTATTCAACTGGTGGACGCCACACGACCATAAAATATTTCAGTCCAAGGTGAATGACGTGATACAGCAGTATGAAACCTTTGCGGCGCGAGACGGAATAAAAATGGACGGCTCTTTATCGGTGGGAGAGAACTTGGCAGACATTTCCGGGTTGGCTATTATTCAGGAATATTTGAGAGATTATCAGATTACAGATGATTACATTATTCCGATTAAAAAACTTTCCTTTGAAACGCTCTTCATGTACATTGCATACCAGTGGCGTTCCTTTATTTCAAAAGAATCCATTCCAAGCGAACTCAAAATCAACCCGCATCCACTGGACAAGTATCGAGCAAACTGTCCACTGGCACGTTTAGATTTATTTAAAAGCATTTATCAAATTAAAAAAGGCGACGGAATGTATTGGCACAGTGACACGATTTGGTAATTATTGTGTTTATTTAGGCATTTTTTAAAGGCATTTTTTAAAGGCATTTTTTAAAAGGCACATTCTTTGCAATTATTTAGGCACATTCTTTGCAATTATTTAGGCACATTCTTTGCAATTATTTAGGCATATTTTAAAAGGCATTTTTAAAAGGCATTTTTTAAAGGCATTTTTTAAAGGCATTCCTTGCAATTATTTAGGCATATTTTAAATAATTATTATTAATATTTTATAATTGAATTTATTTTTTTTTCTTTAGACAATATATAACAACTAGTATAAAATGGCATCTCATAGCAAATCTAAAACTGCCCGTCGTGGTCGCACTCTTCGTCGTGGTCGCGGTCGTGGTCGCACTGTTCGTCGTGGTCGCGGTCGTGCTCACCATTAAACCTACACAATTAAACTCATTTGATTGTGTAACCCAACACGGTCATTTATGTTTCTGAAATCAAAAATATGGTGTGGTCATATTATTTTTGATTTTAATTCATTTTAATTCATTCATTCTATAGATATTATTCAACAACTTTATCAATTCATAATAAAATAAACTTAAAAATTCAGTTGTAATCTAAATAGTTTGAAAAAATAATGACAACAAGCGAACATAATGAAAGGAATAATGAAAATGACAATGGTGATTGCGAGCACTATTTTCGACGATGCAAATTGGTTTCTCCGTGTTGTGAAAAGGTGTATACGTGTCGTTTTTGTCACAATGACAACGAGTCGCATGAAATCAATCGTTTTGAAGTAAAGGAAATTGTGTGTTCTATTTGCAATTGTAGACAACGTGTTGGCAACGAATGTATTAGTTGCGGAATACAGTTTGCAAAATATTTTTGTGACATTTGCAATTTGTTTGATGATCGCATTGAGAGAAACTACTATCACTGCGATAAATGCGGAATATGCCGTGTTGCAAACGATGAGAAATATAGACACTGCGACGTTTGCAACACGTGCGTGGTTGACACCGGCGACAGCGATAAACCGCACGTTTGCAGAGAGAATGTATTCCATAGCGAGTGTCCCGTGTGTCTAGAAAATTTATTTCATTCGGTAAAACCAAGCTGCATTTTAAATTGCGGTCATCCCATACACGTGGAGTGTCTTGTCGCGTCTATAAAAAACAACAAAAATACGTGTTCTCTTTGCCGGAAAATTGTTTACTCGGGAAATGAATTGAAACAGTACATTGACTACATTGACGCTCAAATTGGTTCGCACCCGTTTCAAGATGAACTGCATTACGACGTGCTGTGCAACGACTGTTCGTTTCAAGGGCAATCAACGTTTCACCCGTTTGGTATGAAATGCGGGGGCTGTGGCGGATACAATACAGTAAAAAAGTAAAACGATTTCAAGGCAGGGGTAAAATGAACCCCCTTCCGGCGGCTTCTTCAATCGTATTGTAATTGACATTGCAGCCGTTGTGAGACAAAGAGTAGGGAAACGGTCTTGCGCACGCCGGAGTTGGCAAGTAGTTATTTTTTGCAACGCCTCCGGTTGTAATATACTGATTTTGCGTTACATAACCTCCAACAAATTTGGTAGTTGGTTTATAGAACATGTATTTTTTGCCTCCAATGTGGTAAAATTTCCCGTTGACGCATTCGCACACTTTTGCGTCTGCCACCGTTGTGTCTCCACTCCTGTCTGCTTGAAACTTACAGGAACCCGCCTTCCAAGTTAGCGACTCAATGTACTGAGATTGTGTGTCGGTAATCCTGTAACTGTTATCATCGTCTTTTACCCAAGTGTTTGGATATGCGCCGTGAAGGATTCCTAAATATTTCTCGTCCAACATTCCTTTTGTATTTTTGGTTGACAGTTTTACAATAGAAGAGTCGTTGGTGCAACAGTTTCCCGAATTTGCAATGTATTGCGGATAAGTTCCGCAGCATCCACCCCATCCTACCGGCGTGTTTCCTCTAAACAGTGTGCGCGTTACATTACTCACCATGCGGAACTGCCCGACTCCTCCAATGTTGCGAAGGCAGCCGTTTAAAGAAAACCCCTTGTTCCCAACTCCTGAAATCGGATCAACTCGCGGATTGCCTCCTCGAAATGTTTTTTTCTTCAACGTTGCGACCGACATTGTTTTTTATTTGATTGTATATATTACGTTTATTATTATACTATATGTTTATTATAATATATAATATACCTATATTATATTCACGTTATAAAATTAATTTCATTATTTATAAATAATGAAATTAATAAACTTAAAACAAATGTAATAATTATAAGAAAGTCGGTTTATTTAAGAAATTAGTTTTGTACTAATTCTCAATGGAAGATTTAGCACTACAGAGAATGAATCCACGTGGTTTACAACATCACGATATGACTTATTTAATGTAATCGTTTTATTCTTATCTTGATAAACACCCATTGTTCTATACGTAATATTTATTACTGTACTTGGTGGATAATATAATAATTTTCCCAAAGTTGTTTGATTTATATCATTTCCAAAATAAATAATATTATTATTATCACTAGTAACCGTACAACTTATGATTAAATCGTTAACAGCTATTGGTTCCTCCTCAGAAATATAAAATGGAGATAAAGCATTAACACTTGTTATTGTAAGACCACCTGCATGAAACGGATTATTGTTTGCACTGTCGTTATAAAATTTATTTAACTCAAATACATTAGGAACTTTCCAGGTTACACCTAAATATGTTATAGATTTATAATCACCTCCTCCTTTTAATATAGATAGAGAATTATGCATCACACTTTGATTTGGTCCTCCACAAAAACATTCATAGTCATTAAAAGAAAATGTATGCATACCAATAACTTTACCATGTATATTAACAATGGGTCCGCCTGAATTACCACTAATTAAAGGTGCGCTTATAAAAATAGATTCCGTAATTTTTTGACCAGACGGATCAGACCATGTAGTGTCTCTAACAATACCACAACTTAATGAATCTTCATCAAGTGCTCCTGGGTTACCCATTACATAACATACATCTCCCGCATTGACAGTTCCAGTATTTATTGTAAGACAGTAATTAGAATGATTATTAAAATTAATATCGGTTTTGATTAGAGCAATATCTGCAATCCAATCAATAAAAATATTATTTACATCTACCTTGAAATAGTTTGAAGTAATGGGATTTTGTATATATGCGCAAGTTACTTTAGTTATAGTTCTTGAACCATTTTGTTCTGTTATTTTTGAAACACAATGTGCAGCAGTAAGAAAGTACCCGTGTGCCAAATCATCAACTGTTTCATAATAATAAAATCCAGAACCAGAATAAATAGCAGGAGTAGTATTAAGATCGGTAATATCGTCAAACGTAAATTGAATTTTGGATGTTGCATTTTTTAATTTTGTTACTAATTCTAATGATATATTTACTGTTCCATTACCGGCGTCACCAGTTGGTCCTTTATCACCAGTTGATCCTTTGTCACCAGTTGATCCATTGTCGCCAGTAGGTCCCTTGTCACCAGTAGGTCCCTTGTCACCAGTTGATCCATTGTCGCCATTGTCGCCAGTAGGTCCCTTGTCACCAATTGATCCTTTGTCACCATTGTCGCCAGTAGGTCCCTTGTCACCAGTTGATCCTTTGTCACCAGTTGATCCATTGTCACCATTGTCGCCAGTAGGTCCCTTGTCACCA
>Ga0315284_10006552_pt1 | contig 16567 bp, 14 predicted proteins | sample YL17G09_16_MG_FD_203696 | JGI IMG/M metagenome (GOLD analysis project Ga0315284, IMG submission 203696) | Sediment microbial communities from Yellowstone Lake, YNP, Wyoming, USA - YL17G09_16 | ecosystem: Environmental > Aquatic > Freshwater > Lake > Sediment | place: USA: Wyoming | collected...
CCTGGTGGCCTGGGATCTGCAGATTTGAACCATCGTACTGAATGCGTAGCGTTTTGCCAAACGTCGGTGAGCTAGTGGCGCCGGTGGCATCGTTGGCAGCGCTATGGGTGTAGGAGATGACCCGAGGTGGATCAAAGGATACTGGCTTGCCGTCGCTGCCGATGAGTCCCTGATAGGCGCTCCATGGGTTTGCTGGGTCGCCAATGCTCCAGGTGTAAGTCACTGTTTGCTGACGGGCCTTCATTACGTCGGTGATGGTAGCTTTTGCGGCTGCGTCGACTAAGTCCATGCTTGGAGCCATGGTGCCTTGAGTAATTGTTTGGCCAGAGGCTAGGGCGATAGTGCCATCGGCGTCAGAGAGCACTAGTTTATCCGAAGAAAAGGTGTAGACCTTCGGTGAAGCCAGGTCGAAAGGTGCGTAAGGGTTGGTCGTGCTCGCGGTGTAAAGGTAGCCCGGTGCTGATTGGGCGCCGCCGCCGCCGCCGCTAGTTGAGAGGTCGGTACTTTTCAAGTTGGGCTTTATGCAGTTTTGCCAGCAATAGAGTGAGATAGTCCCAGCAGTCGCAGTGACGTCTTGATCTTCGTAGTAAGCCGCGCCTGTAGCCTGTTTGCTAGTGTCGAAGGCAATGTCGACCCGTCCACCCAGGGCATTTGAAGAATAATTATTGAAGCCGTTGGCTGGGGTATAGTCGGCAGCTGCACTATCAGTCCAGGTAATTGGAAAATTACGGCTAGTAGCGGTACCGGTAACCTGAAATTTCTGAAGTGTTTTGTTCCAAACGATGCGTTTCATCGTGCCATCGTTGCTGCCTGCTTCGATGTCGATGCCGGCAAGATCGTCGAGCTTGAGGTCATGGCGGGTATGCTTGGTCAGCTTGCCTTTACCGACTTTAACGGTGTAGGTCTCAGCAGCGCCGCCTTTGCTGCCGAAATTTTGTTTGGTAACCGTGGTGCCATCAGCAATTGTCGCACCAACATCACCTGATATGCCGTGGTAGCTGGCCCAGCCGCGTTTACCGCTGCCGTAGGTAAAGCCAAAGCCGCCCTTCATAGTTACGCGATTACCGCTTGGGAGGTCGTAGACTCCGTAGCGCCATACATTCATATTGAAGTCGGACTGGCTACGGCAGCTATCTTTGTTGGCGTTGACGTCATGAGCGGCAAACAGAGAGCGATCAAAAGCCAGACGGTAGTCATTCTTATTTTCCCGGTCGCCGCCTTTGCCGCCTTTTTCTAATTGGTAGTCGTGCATGTTGGCCCAGCCGCCGACGACTTTGCCGTTTTCGACTGAGATTTTGATGCCGACGGCTGTGTCGTTCTTGCGCGAAGAACTTCCCGAGCTCTCTTCGGATTTTTCGACAAAGTTTAGCACAACAGCGCCGCTGCTATCACGCTTGGATTCCATCCAGCCGTGGCCGGTTTCGGTAAACTTGCTATCTACCACGGAGCCCATGATAAAATTCATGCGAAAGATGCCGAGCGGGTTGCCGTCGCCAGGGCCTTCTGCCACGGCGATGCTCATGGCGATGCGCTGATTGCCGCCGCCACCACCACCTTCGTCACCGCCGCCGCCACCTTGGGCCATATCAAACCAAACCTTGGCTGTAAGCGGCTTTTTCTCGGCTCTGACTGAGTCGACGGTAACCGCGGTCATCTGCACCTTTTTCGAACTGCTGTCACCGCCACCGCCGCCACCGCTAGATTTGTCGCAGTTGCCCATGTCGACCATGGCGATATATTTGCCCTTGTTGACCACATGTTCATCGGTGTAACCGGTTGCGGCAAGGAAACAAAGGATCATTTGCACGGTACCCAGTGATTCTAGTGACTTGTCGTCGGTATTAAAGTGGCCCTTATCGGTGGCATAATCGCCGCCGATGTCTGCTAGGTTTAGCGACGCACCGTCGCCGCTGACGATCAGGTTTAACGAGCCGGCGAGTTTCAGGCTGCTGGTGCTGGTGGTTACGACTGCCGAGTCGACATCGTTAGGAGTCGTCGTGGCGGTATCGCCAGCAGCAGTGGTCGTAGTGGTAGATGCCTTCTTTTTTTTGTTGCATGCCTGCATCGCCACCGATGCTGACAATAGACATGCCGCCGAGGCCATTAAACGAATTCGCATCCTGCTCTCCTTGGTTGGTAATCTGACCTTCCAGCTGCGACCAATGGGATGGTGCAAGGAGGTCTTTGACCATTTCGGCAAAGCTTGGGTTGGCTTTAGGCACAACCTATGGATGGCAGTATTTACAGGCCGTTACTGAGGGCGACTGACCTCGTTATTAGCCTGCTTCAAAGCGTATTGCAGCTTAGGGTCGCTAGGAGCTGTGTGCAGGCCGGCTTGGAAGTGCTGAATCGCCAAGGTCGGTTGTTCGTTTTTTAAGTAATAATTGCCGAGCCGGTAATGGGCTTCAGCAAAGTTTGGGTCAATCTTTAGGGCTTGTTGGTACTCGCGGATAGATTCCGGCTCTTTGCCTTGCCAGCGGGCGATGTCGCCGAGATAGAAGTGTGGAGCTGCGAGGCTGGGATTGATGGCCAATGCCTTTTTAAAATTCGTAATCGCATCTTTTTGCTGATGCAGGGTGAAGTAGACTATGCCGATGCTCTGCAAGGTGCCTGCGGCGTCGGGATTGATGGCAAGTGCGGCGGCGAAGGCTGTCGCAGACTTACTGTACTCCTTGGCTTCTGCGTAGATTTTGCCCAAGGCATTGTAAACGACGAAATCGTGGTCGCCCCCAGCGACCGCATGTTCATAGCGGCTGCGTGCTAAAGCAAATTGGCCTTGGGCAAAATGGATGTCACCTAGGGCGCGGTTGGCTTCACGGCTGTCGGGAGCTAATTTAAGTGCCGCCTCCAGGTGCGCCTCAGCCAAGGTAGGCTGTTGGGTGTTGCGTAGGGCAAGGCCGAGGAGCGCATGGCTTTCGGCGCGCTGCTGTGGGGTAGCGTGGCCATGGTCGCCGAGCTGAGCCGCTTTGGTTAAATGCGTCACAGCTTCGGCGTAGGCACCCCTGCGGACTAGCAACATGCCCAATAGTCGCAGCGACTCCTCATTGTCCGGTGCTTGCAGCACTGCTTTGGTGAGGTTGGCTTCGGCCGCCGTGCGGTCATTGAGCTTTAGGTAGGTTGCGCCCAGGCGCTCATAGACTTCGGGCATCGTCGGTGCCAGATGCAAAGCTTTGGCATAGAACTCGGTGGCGGCTTTGGCGTCGCCATGCAGCCGTTCGATCTCGCCAAGGTTGAAGTACACAGCGGGCGAGAAGGCGTTGGAGGCCAAAACCTGCATATAGTCGTCCCTGGCCTTTTGCCAGTCGCCTTGGCGCATGGCAGAGTCGCCGAGGGCAAGGTGGGCGATCGGGCTAGCTGGGTTGATGGCCAAAGCATGGTGCCACAGACTCTCGTTATTCTGCCAGTGTTCCAGTTGGCGCTGGCTGAGTACAGCGCAGGAGATTAAAGCTAGGATCATCGCTGCAGGAACCCAGACCCGGCGCGCCCGCGCGGTAGCGTAGGCGGCTAGCAGCGCTGGACCGAGGATGGCGAGGTATGCGTAGCGGCCCGCCACCGTCGAGGTCGTCTGGGCGGAAAAATAGATCAAGCCCAGCATCGGAGCAAGGGCGGCAAAGAAGGTCAGCAACGGCGCACTATGCCAGGCGCGATCCTTGCCCCGGGTCGTGTTTGCGATCAGGATCATTGCGACTGGGATGATCCAGGTCAAGTAGCCCCACCAGTGTGTTTGGAGCACCAGCGGTGAGCGACCATAGTCGGGGCCGATCCCGGTGGGCACCAGGGTTTTAAATAGATAAAAACTAAGCGCATCGCCCGCGACTACAGGTTTCATCCAGAGCGGCAATATTTGCGCCAGGACCGTAGTATCCTGGCTCCGGATCGCCCAGACAGCGGCTGGAATACCCAGCGCAAACCAAAGGCCTAAACGCCAGGCTGGTGCCTTGGCCTTATAAAGCGAAGTTTGTTTTGGTAGGAGCTGGGTAAGGAGCCAAGCCAGCAGCGGAGTCACAACCATGGCTGCATTGGTACAAATCGCTAAAACATAGGCGAGCGTCCCAATGTAATAAGAGCGCCGGCCCAGTGGGCGGCGAGGCCCTGCTTGCAGGCCTTGGGCAAAGATCAAGTACTGCCAGATGGCGATCAAGGCAAAGCAGGCCCCGAGCACGATCTTAAAAGCCGACGCATAGGCCACTGCTTCGGTCTGGAGAGGGTGAAGTGCGAAAAAGGCTGCCCCGATAAAGGCCGCCCCTTCGGCTTGTAGCAACAAGGCGAGGATGAGAAACACCACCAAGGTGGAGCCCAGGTGGGCAGCGAGGCTGGCATTATGCAGGGTACGCGGCGGCATGGAGCTGGCACTACCGCCTGTCGACAGCTCTGCCAAGGCGCGCCACGCTGCTGGAGCGAGCGGTTCATAGCGCTGGTGCGATTGCGGTTGCCATTTGGCGAGCTCGGCGGCTTTGATGGTAGTTTGATCCTGCCACACCAATTCAGCCTTGTGCATGGACCAATAGGCCCCGCTGGTAATGGCCAAAAGGAGGACCGCGTAAATCAGTTTGCGCACGTTTACCTCATCGCTCACGACAGACCCCAAACGGGGCGGATTTTGAGATCATTTGGTCTTTATTGGGTGTATCACAGCCGCGCCGGGGGCCGCCACCAGGAGCTTATTGACGGTCGCTAGGCGTGTGCCGCGAACTGTAGGAGCACGCTGAATTTGCTGCCGATTCCGACACTGCTTTGGACATGAACCTCGCCGCCCATGGCTGCGGTGAGGTGTTTGACGATGGACAGGCCAAGGCCAGTCCCGCCCAACTCGCGCGAGCGGGCCTTATCGACGCGGTAGAAACGCTCAAAAATCCTGTCGAGGTGCTCAGTCGGGATACCGAGCCCGGTATCTTCGACGGTAAGTCGCGACCAAGTGTCTTTAGTGCTCAGGCCGACGCTGACGTGACCTCCCTCAGCGGTATATTTGATGGCGTTGGTTAGCAGGTTGTCCAGGACTTGGGTCATAGCCTCGCGGTCGCCCCTAACGAGCTGCGGTAGGTTTGTGCCGCTGATGGTGATGCGCAGACCCTTATGGGTAATGACGTCCTCGTTGCGGGCAATGACTGAGTTGATAACCTCGCACCAGTCAGTGGGCGCGAGGCTCAGTGAGTCCTCGGTCGCCTCGATTCTGGCCAGGCTCAATAGATCTTGGACTAGATTGCCCAAGCGATTGGAGTTGCGTTCAATCTTTTCGAGAAAGCGCAGGCTGGTGCGTGGTTCGTTGATGGCACCGCTGAGCAGGGTTTCGACGTACCCTTTGATCGAGGTCAATGGTGTTTTGATCTCATGCGAGACATTGGCGACAAAATCCCGGCGCACTGTTTCCAGGCGGTTTAGCTCGGCAATTTTACCGGTAAGTTCGGCACCTAGGCGGTTTAGGGTGTCGCCGAGTTGGCCGAGTTCATCGTCGGTGATGGTGCGGACCTTTTGCTCATAGTGGCCGTTGCGCATGGCCTCCGCCACCTGCACCATCTCGCGGATCGGGATAGCGACGCGGCTAGCTAGGTTCCAGCCTATGCCCAAGGCAAGCAGGACCCCGAGGCTGGCGATAAGCAGCATGGTCCAGCGCAGCTGGGTCAGCTCACCGTGAATTTTATCAGTCGATAGCGATACCCGAACTACACCAAGGACTTTGCCGTCGGCTGCTCGCACGGTCTTAGCTAGGTAAAGGAGCGGCTGGTCCATCGTCAAACTGTGCCTTTCGGCGAAACCGAAAGGTTCGACTAGCGCCTGTTGTACCTCAGGGCGCTGCCAATGGTTTTCCATGGTGCTAGCCTGGCTAGATGAGTCGACCAATACCTGCCCATCTGGGGCGATTAGGGTGATCCTTGTCTTGGTATCGGCCCCGAGCTGTCGCAGCTGCGCCTCGGCAGCGGGGAGCTGTTTAGCAAATACCTGACGTGCCGTCGGCAGGAGGAATTCGGCCTTAGCGTGCAGGTTTTCTCGGATGATACCTTGAATGGTCGATTGAATGCGGTAAAAGCCAATCGAACTAACCAGAATCGTCGTGATAAAAAACAGTACCGCGAAGGTGAGGTAGGTCTTCCAAAAAAACCGCGATTGGAAGGCACTTATTCGCGGCATTTATAACCCACGCCCCGTACCGTGATGATGAACTCGGCCTCATCGCCGAGCTTTTTGCGGATGGCGCGAACATGGACATCAACGTTGCGGTCGATGACGTAGGCCTCTCCTCCCGTGATCTTTTCGAGTAGCTGCTCGCGGGTGAAGACGCGGCCTGGCCGTGAGATAAGAGTCGATAGCAGGCGGTATTCAGCAAGAGTGAGGGCCAAAGGCTCATTAGACAACCAAACTTCGTGACGTTCTTGATCGATCGTCACCGGTCCGACTGAGCGCGGTCCGCTGCCGGACGGGGCCGGAGTTTGCCGCGGACGCCGCAGCACGGCGCGGATCCGGGCTAGCAGTTCCTTTGGGCTAAAGGGCTTGGTGACGTAATCATCGGCTCCCATTTCGAGGCCGATCACGACGTCGCTCTCCTCGCCCTTGGCAGTTAAAATGACGATCGGGATCTCTTGGGTCTGCGGGTGAGCGCGGAGTTTGCGGCAGACGCTGAGGCCATCGAGTCCGGGCAGCATTAAATCTAGGACGATCAGGTCTGGCACCAGCTGCGCGGCCTGACGCAGTCCCAGCTCGCCGTCGCCGGCGATAAAGACTTTGTAGCCTTCGCGTTCGAAGTTGTACTGCAACAGCTCGGAGATATCCGCATCGTCTTCAATCAAGAGAATTTTTTCTTCAAGTAGCTGCATTGGGGGCTCCGGCCTGCGTCGCGAGTCGACGATAGAGATGGCGGTCATGGCATCCTCCTGGAGTTGGGCCCTAGGCGCGGGGCTCGCAGCGCGTTAGCCGAAGCGGCCGGACACATAGTCGCGCGTTAGATCTTGCTTTGGCGTTTCAAAAACGCCATCGGTGGGGCCGAACTCGATGAGTTCGCCCTGGTACATAAAGGCTGTATAATCCGAGACCCGCCGTGCCTGTTGCATGTTGTGCGTGACGATGACGATGGTGAAGCGCTCTTTGAGTTCCAGCAGCAGATTTTCGATCTTCAATGTCGAGCCAGGGTCGAGGGCCGAACAGGGCTCATCCATCAGGATCACATCGGGGTCCATAGCGATGGCCCTTGCAATGCACAGGCGTTGCTGTTGGCCACCGGAAAGAGCAAGGCCGCTTTCGCCGAGTTTGCCAGCGACTTCGTCCCAGAGTGCCGCACGGCGCAGCGATGATTCGATCAGCTCGTCGTAATTGCCCTGGTAGCCATTGATGCTAGGGCCCCAGGTGATATTTTTTCGGATTGAAGTCGGGAAGGGGTTGGGCTTTTGGAAGACCATGCCAATCTGCCGTCGCAACAGCACTGGATCAGCGTCTTTGCCGTAGATATTGCTGCCGCGAAATAACACCTCACCAGTGACCTTGGCCGCAGTGACAAAGTCGTTCATCCGGTTCATGGAGCGCAGCAGCGTGCTCTTGCCGCAACCAGAGGGGCCAATCAAGGCAACGATGGTATGCTCCGGGACCTTTAGGTTAAGGTCGAGCACAGCGCGGCTGGTGCCATAGCAGACGTTGATGTCGTTCACTTCTAGGGCATACGGGGGCGAGGGCTCAAACAGCGCTGGCTGGCCTCTGTTGGTCGTTACCATTGTGCCTTCCTCTGGTAGCGCATCCGCAATAAGATCGCTAACGCGTTGACCGTGAGCAGCAAGGCCAGCAGTACGATGATGCCGGCGGCAGCTGCGACATGGAACTCGTCTTGTGGACGCGTGCTCCAATTAAAGATTTGAATCGGCAGGACAGTAAATGCGTCCTGCAGAGATTCCGGCAAAAATGCCATATAGCTTAGCGCGCCGATCATTAAAAGGGGTGCCGTTTCACCGACTGCGCGTGACAAAGATAGGATAATTCCCGATAGGATTCCGGGAAGTGCAGCGGGTAGGACATGGGCACGGATGGTTTGCCACTTGGTCGCACCTAGTCCAAAAGCGGCATGTCGGATACCCATCGGGACGGTCTTCAAGGCTTCGCGGGCGGAAACGATGATGATCGGTAGGATCAACAGGCTCATCGTCGCAGCGCCAGCGATCAAGCTGCGGCCGAAATTGCATAGACGGACGAAAAGCATGAGGCCGAGCATACCGTAAACGATGGAAGGGACGCCGGCCAGATTGGCGATGTTGATATCGACAAAGCGACGCAGCTTCGAATCCGCGGCAAACTCTTCGAGGTAAACCGCTGCGCCAACGCCGATCGGCACAGCTATGGCCGCGGTAAGTAGCGTCAGGTAAGCCGAGCCCCATAGGGCGGCTTTGATTCCCGCCTTGGCGGCGAAACGCGAAGGAAAGCTAGTAATAAAGTCCCAACTTAATCGTTCGAGGCCTTGCCCAGCGATGCTATGCAACAGGTAAATCAATGCAGCGATGGCCAGTAAGGTTGCTAAAAACGTACTTATTTTGAATAGCTTGGAACTAAAAGCTCGCCAGCGGTGCCTGGGCTGCCAGGTTGCCCGCGCTTGGTAAGTGAGCGCCTTTTTTTCGCCTTGAATTCGCAGAGAGCCCCCGAATATCGCGGAGTTAATCGGAGTCATGCCGTGCGTGTTGCTCATTCGTAAACGCTCCGAAAGCGTTTGACCAGGACATAAGCCAACATATTAAACAGCAGCGTGACGACAAGCAGCAGCATACCCACAGCAAAGATGGATTTGTATTCAATACTGCCCTGAGGAGTGTCGCCAGTGCTGACCTGGACTATATAAGAGGTCAGCGTCTGGACGCTTTGCAGCGGATTTAAGGTGAGCCTAGGCGTCGACCCGGCTGCCAGCGTCACCGCCATTGTCTCGCCAAAGGCCCGCGATAAGGCCAAGATAAATGAAGCGATAACCCCAGAGAGGGCCGCTGGCAGGGTCACCTGGATGGCGACTTCGCACTTGGTCGCGCCCAGAGCATATCCGGCTTCCTTGACGGAGCGTGGTACGGCGCGTAAAGCGTCATCACACAGCGAGGCCACCATCGGCAGCACCATGATGCCAACGACCACGGCGGCACTGGCGGCATTGAATATCTCGGTGTCTGGCAGCAATTGCTGCAGCGCCGGAGTGATGACGGTCACGGCGAAGTAGCCGTAGACCACCGTCGGAATGCCGGCGAGGATTTCCAGCAAAGGCTTGATGATGGCACGGACACTGGCAGGAGCGAATTCGTTAAGGAACATGCCGACCCCCAGGCCGCCAGGGATGCCGATGAGGCCGGCACCAAAAGTGATCAGGAAGGTGCCGCCGACCAGTGGCCAAATGCCGAACTGCCGCGGCTCGAACATCGGCGCCCAGGTCGCCGTACCGAAGAACTCGCCAAGCGACACCACCCGGAAAAAATCAATGGTCTCGCCGAGCAGCACGGTGATAATGCCGATGGTGACGATCACCGATAAGGCAGCGCACAGGAACAGCGCCTTCTTGACGAAGGCCTCTTCTATGTGGGCGATTTTCACGCGGCTGATGTTCAGAAAAACTCCCTGGTTCATGGCGGTCTAGCCGCGGGTCCGCAGGTAAGCGATCAATGCGAGCTCTGCCATGCGCCGACTGTACGGGCTTGGTAGCGGGCTGCGGCGGATTCCGTCATCTTCTGTGGCGCAGCAGTATAGCCGACCGATTTGGCGATGTCCTTGGCATTTTTCAGGTAGTACTCAACGAAGGAGTTGACCTCGGTGCGCTCGGCGGATTTTTTATTAACCGTGATGAATAAGGGACGTGACAGCGGGTAACTGCCATCTTCGATCGTCTTAGCTTCTGGGAGGATCGCTGCAACCTTGGCGTCTTTGTTAATGGCGACGGCTTTCACTTTGTTTTTACCCTCAAAGTAATAGGCGTAGCCGAAATAGCCGAGGGCAAATTTATCGCCAGCGACGCCGCCGACTAGGGAGTTGGTATCGGCGGCCGCATTGTAGTCGCTGCGGGAAGCTTTGGCTTTGCCGATCACCTCCTCAGTAAAATAATCGAAGGTGCCATGCTCGGAGCTTGGTCCGAAGAGTTTAATGGGTTGGTCTGGGAAGGAGGCATCCACGTCTTTCCAGCTTTTCACTTTGGAGCCTGGTTCCCAGATCTTCTTTAGTTGGGCAAAGCTCAGGCTCTTGACGAAGGTGTTAGACGGGTGCACGACGATGGTTAGGCCATCGTAGGCCACTGGTAATTCTATCAGTTGAATACCAGCAGCGGCGCACTTCGCCAGCTCGTCGGCCTTAATGGCCCGGGAGGCGTCGGCGACGTCGAGCTCGCCAGCGCAGAATTTTTTGTAGCCAGCACCCGTACCGGCAGAACCGACGGTCACCTTGATGCCCTTATTGGCCTTTTGGAACTCCTCAGCCATCGCTTCGCTGATTGGGTAAACGGTGGCGGAACCATCCACCTTGATGGCGGCGGCTGCCTCAGCTGCGGACGTATGGCTGCCGTGCAGCAAAATTGCCGAGGCCGTTAGGGCCAAACCGGCACTGCGAAGGAATTTAGGAGCAAACATCATGATCAGTCTCCGTTGAAATTTGGGCCAATACGGTCGAGGCAGGAATTGGTCGAACGTAAGACCTGCCGTTGCTGATGAGCTACAGAGTAATTAGAGAGGGCTTATAAAGATATTGTAAAGATCAGGTAAATTTGCAGGCTCAGCGCCCCTTTAGTCGCATCTATTAGCTCGCTAGCCAGATTTTGCGGCTGATGAAGTCTAGTGGTAGGCATGACAGGCCTTTGCGGTCACGGTATCATAGGTAAATCATGCCCTACTCAGGAGGCGCCAGCGCCTCACCCTTGTCTCTTACTCCTTTCTGGAGGCATCTATGATCCGGTCTGCCCCTGCTATCGGTCGCTTGGCGTTGGCGCTCCTAATCTGCTTAACCAATGGATGTGGCAGTAAAAAAACTGTGGGCAGTGGTGATGACGGGTCGCTGACGCCATTGGCTAGGGCTTTCTCCAGGGCGGCTCAGGACTCCGGCGTACCACTGCGTCTGCTCCTGGCCACGGGCTACCTTGAATCGCGCCTGTCGGCGCAGAACGCCACAGCCAATTACGCCGCCATCACCGGTGGCAAGGAGGCGGTCGCACGTGGCACCCTGCTGACTCAAACGGCTTTTGGCAAAACCCTCAAGGACTTGGGCCTAGATCCGGCGAAGCCGGAGACCAGCCATTTGGACGTCCAAGTGGCGGCCTATGCCCACTGGGTGCAAAGCAAGCTAAAAACTGCCGGGGCTAGTCTAACGACCGAGCCGGTGACGCCTGACGACAAATATCATTGGCTCGCCAACATTGCCCAGCTGCAACGCGAGGGGCTTGAGGAACGTCGCAACGTCCAGATCCTGTTCGCTAGGGAGCTGATTCAAATCCTCAACACCGGTTTCGTTTGGCAAGATGAAGCCAGCGGCGAAAAGCTTGAGCTGAGCAAAGAGGCTGCGCCCATCGCCGTTGCGAGTTTCCCTAGCAATGGGCAGGCCTGGTTTAAATTGTCGGAACCGACCAGTCCGATCTTTGGTGTTAGCTTCTTACCCTTGGTGACTGTGCCGCTAGGGGAGTTCGTTAACAAACCAAAGCATATCGAAGTCATCCATTGCCCGCTGACCTTGTCGGCCTGCTTGGAGCTACAGACCCGGTCCAAGGAGAGCGACGTTCACCTGGCGGCGCACTACATCATTCCCCCGATCGACCCGGCCGTCGATGCCACGCTAAACAGAGTCTTGCAGGTCGCGGACCATAAACAAGTCCTCGTTGTTACCGATCATAAGGGTGCCAACACCCCAGTCGATGACGCCATTGTCATTATGCTGGTCGGTAATTCTGGGCGGATGGTGGCGGGCACCCGGCAGCCGGCGCTGCCGAATTGGTTTAGCGACCTCCAGCTTAGGGCGATGGGGCAGTTGGTCAACGACGTTTGCACGCTGCTGTCGCAGCAGGATGCAACGGTCAATCGCGATCTTTGCCGCAGCCCTAGCGACGACCAAGGCGTGCATTTCCGATTTCAAGACAAAAGCGAGGAGTACCGCTGGGGCGACGTCGCCGACTTTGATCCGACTATTTTTGCCGCTTACGTCAAGAGCCCAGGTGGGCTAGGCACCGAGATCAAATTTGACTTTCCACCGGGCATTCACCAAGCCCGGGCCGGTGACCAGCTCTCTTTGTCCATGCTTTTTGATTCGACCGTTCGCACGCTTGAGCTCGAACGCCTCAATCGCTGCCCTTCCGGCAAGGTGGTTTGGGAACCGTTGCAGACTCTGCAAGTGCGCGGTGTAACGGCACTGGCGTTGAGTCAGGCCTTTCACGACAGTGGTCCGAATCGCAGCGGTGCCCAGTACTTTCGCATCCGCGCCTACGGTAAAGACAGCCACTTGATCGGCTGGTCGATCGATGAGGTCTTGCAACACGACTATGAGTCAGAGGTGACATTCGCCTCGGACAAGTTTTGTGGGGCCTGAACATTGTCTCCTAAAAATAATAAACAAAACCATACCTCCCATGTCATCTTGGGATTTTAGGGAGGTATGGCGAGGACCACTAAGTGATATAGCGACTATGCGAGCGGTATCTTTTTGGCTGGTATTTGATAGTAAACATCGCAGTCTTCGACCTCGAAATCGATAGCAAAATCCTGCAGTGCCTGCCAGCGCTGGTCAATGAAGCCATAGTAGAAATAAACTCCCTCTACCTTCTTCTTGCAAACAATAAAATCTGCCGTATACTCCCCAGCGTCAGCATGGCCGCCGCACGGGAATGTGAGGGACACTAATGAAAACGCAACGACTCCGAGAACATTTGCGATGCATCTTTTGGCATTCATAACACCCTCCCTCTGTGAGTTTGATCTTGCGAGTTTCTCATCGTAGTGAGCACCACTCTTTGCCCCATTAAAACTATCGGTCACCCCATAGGGTTTCTCAATAGAACCGGGGGGCTGAATTTTGGTGAATGTTGGCAATTGGGTCGGGCCTTCACAGCAGTAGGACCATTGTCGAATTGAATTAATCTGTTACGATTAATTCAATCGTGTTGAGTCAACTCTGGCGCCTGAGCCTGAACGATAAATTAGAATTTAAATCCAGAATCACTACTGATGAGTGGTAGTGACACCGGGCTTTGAAAACGCGTGGCTCACGCTGATACTACGATAAATCCATTGATGAAAGCGTAGTCATCGCGATTTGTTTGCCGTGGTGGAACTGCTTGACGAGCAGTCGCATACCGACGACGAACGTCAATAGTCCTGTCAGCCTGACGAGATAGTGCGGTTGCAAACGGCCACTCGCGCCGAGGCGGCTGCCGATCTGGCCTCCGATCAGAACGACGCAAAACAAAGGCAAAAAGTCCACAAAGCTAACGGTGCCCGCGCCGACCTTAGTGAATTGTCCGAGTAGTCCAGCGACCGAATTCAGGAGAATGAAGCCAGAAGCCGCCGCAGCAATCTGTTTTGGTTGCCCCCAGCCCAAATTCAGCAGCAGCGGCGACAGAAAAATGCCGCCGCCAATTCCAGTGACCCCAGCCACTAGGCCCAGGACGCAGCCGATAGCGAGCTTTCCGGTGAAGGAGCACTCACTAGAGGTAATTCTCGGCGCGGGTCCACCCATCAAAAGTAGGCGAGTGGCTGCAAGCATGAGCGTGGTGCCGAGCACTATATAAAACACGGCTTCTGATATTTGCAGGCGTCCGCCGAGGTAGGCGCAGGGTATAGACCCCAAAATAAATGGCCAGAGCAGGCGACCGCGAAAATTGCCCGTTCGCCCAAAATTCCAGGATCCAGAAACCGTCACAATTAAATTACAGATAAGGCCGATCAGGGGGATTGCAGTGTATGGGACGCCGGCTAGTGCCAGGAGTGCTATGTAGGAGGAGCCCCCGCCAAAGCCCACGGCGGAATAGGCTAAGGCTACGACAAAGAATGATGCGACTAAAAATGGGTAGGTTACAACCACCGGTGCTCCTCGCTTGTAACCTGCTCGTGACGGTGTGACTTGCAGCCAGGGCAGTCCACCCACTGAGCGTCGCCGGTAGCGTAGTGTTCGCGTTTCCAGATTGGGAGTCTGGCCTTAATTTCGTCGATGATATAGCGGCATGCGAGAAAAGCGGCATCCCGATGCGAAGAAAAAACGACGATGCAAACGGCAATGTCCTTTAACCCGAGTTGTCCATAACGATGGACAGCAACGGCATCTATGATAGCGAATTTCTCTTTTGCTTCCTCTATGATGCAATTTCCTTCGCTTGTAGCGAGCTCGCTATAGGCCTCGTACTCGAGGCCAACGACACTTCGTCCGAGATTATGGTCGCGGACGCGCCCCTCGAATGTGACGGCAGCGCCGGCTGAAGTGCCTACGAACTCAGCCGACAGGGCGCTAGTCTGTATTTCTTGAGTGGTCATTGCAAACATGCTAACCCCCTGATACCGGCGGAATAAATACAACCTCATCGCCATCTTGAATGGGACCATTCATTGCAGAGAACTTGCCGTTGATCGCTACGCGTAATTCGTTCGCAGCGAGCGCAAACCCATATCTCGACTTTAGCTCGCGGTAGAGGTCGAGTGGCGTTTCATGGGCGCATCGCCATGTCTCGGTCGCCTTGCCGGCGTGATCACGAAGTGAGGCGAAGTATCGTACGTGGAACTCCCGAGTTTTTTGGTCATGGGATTCAGGCATGCGCAGATTTCCTCTTGTTTGCTACTTGGTCGTATTCGGAATAGGTATTTACATTCGTAAGTTCATCGACGACGTTGCTTTGACGCATAGTCTTGATGCGGATACTCGCCAAAATCCGCATCGGACATCGCAGGCCTAGGCCAACCAAGGTCATAAAAATAGGGTAACATTTAGGCTCATAGATAGCGCATAACGGTTCGATAAAATCTGCATTAGAGGACAAATAGGCTGATGCGAAGCGACTGGGGTCGCGGTCAGACATAAGATTTTTGAACGTTTGTGTGTTGAGATATGGCAAATCTATTGCGGTCACGAGCCATGCTGCGTCGGGATACTTGCGCATCGCGGAAAGAATGCCTCCGAGCGGTCCCATGTCCAATATCGAATCAGAAATGCAGCGATGCTTGGCGTAATCCTTGTTTGATTCGATCTGGTCTTGGCGTGCCGAGACGAAAACCTGGTCACATTGTTGATGCAGCATTGCTGCGACATGATCGAGCTGAGTGGCATCTCCCCAATATTTGAGCATGGCTTTGTCTTGCCCCATGCGTTGGCTGCGGCCGCCCGACAAGACCAGACCGTATAGTGGACGATGAGCATTTTTGGCTTTGAAGTGGTCGTTGACTAAGTTGGCAATAGCGTCGACGTCGTCACGGTAAAAGTACGGTGCAGTGAGGGATTCTACTATCATTGGCGGCGGGACACGCCATGGTCCTACATATGCAAGCAAAGATAGGGCTGGTTTGTCACGGAAATGCGCGAGTATGGACCCGGCCTCGTCGATCATGATGATTTTGGGAATACTAAGGTCCTTGTAGCCTTCGACCACCACAAAATCACATTCGAGCAACAGCGGCTTTGCTAAACAGCCATTGCTGGCTTTGCTGAGGATCGCTTGGCGCGCAGGGTCGTTGATGATGCTAACCTGAGCTCCTGCGGCGGTAATGCGGTAAGTATCCTTTCCTGGTCGGTCCATGTCAAAATGATGGGCATCGTGTTTAATGTAGCCGAAGTGCGATCCAGACTCAGACCAGCGTCGCGCCAGCTTCTCGATTAGGGTGGTTTTGCCGCTGCCGGAGAGTCCGCAAAATGATATTTCGAGTGGATTGAAGCTGTATTTATTGGTCATGTTGGAGTGATGGTCTTGCGAAGTCACTTTTGCCTCCCGACTTTTCGATTAACTGAATCGGTCCAATTGTGATGTCATGGGTCAAGGCCTTGCACATGTCGTAGACGGTGGTCGCAGCGATTGCCGCACCGACGAGCGCTTCCATTTCAACCCCGGTAGGCCCACGAGTTTTTACCGTGCAGAAAATCTCTAGGCTCGAAGCGGTCAAGCGCTCGACGCGAAATTTGCAGCTGTCGATACTGAGTGGGTGGCAAAAGGGAATGAGGTCAGAGGTCTTCTTCGCAGCTAGGGTGCCAGCAATGATAGCCGTCGCAATGATGGGTCCTTTAGCCGTATCCGCATCGGTGCCCGCGTGAAATACCGGGTAGGCTGCGGGGAGCGCGACCACGGCCCGCGCGGTAGCAACCCGGTGCGTCTCAGATTTAGCTGAGACGTCGACCATGGTCGGTCTGTTTTTAGCATCGATGTGCGATAAGTCAGTAGCCACTTTTTTAACCTCCGATTGCATGCATCATGGTGGGCGTCTTGACCGCTCCGGATGCGGGTTTCATCGCTAAACTGGCGTAGCAGAGTTCCCGAATTCGGTCTTCTGACTGCCCAGCGAGCAAGACGCCCTTGGTGGCCATAAGGCAAGCCTTTAGGCTACCATCCGCACTCAGGCGCCAGCGTGAGCATGTGCCGCAAAACGACTGGGTAACGGGCGCAATGATGCCAAATTGCGCCCCT
>Ga0315284_10006553_pt1 | contig 16567 bp, 11 predicted proteins | sample YL17G09_16_MG_FD_203696 | JGI IMG/M metagenome (GOLD analysis project Ga0315284, IMG submission 203696) | Sediment microbial communities from Yellowstone Lake, YNP, Wyoming, USA - YL17G09_16 | ecosystem: Environmental > Aquatic > Freshwater > Lake > Sediment | place: USA: Wyoming | collected...
ATGAAGATCGTGCTCGGGTCGGTCAGGGAGGGGTTGGCGGCCATGATGGACACCACACTCACGCCGAACTTCTCGGCAATGGTGGCCAGCACGTCGCCCGCCTGAACGATGTAGCTGGTCGGCCCAGAGGGCGTATCGGTGGGCAGCATGGGCGTGATACTGGGCGTGATGCTCGGCGTCTGGCTGGGGGTGAAAGTGGCGGTCGGTGTGGGCGTGACCGTCGAAAGGAACGGCAGGCGGATCTGGACCGGGCCGCCGACCCAGACGATGATCAACACAATTCCCACCAGGGCCAGGACGGCCGCCACCGCGCCGATGAGGATGTTGCCGATTCGCTCGCGGCTCCGGCGATAGCTTTTGATGGTGTGACCGATATCATGATCCATCGGGTTAGACATGCGTGCCTCCCCCGCGAGGCGAGGGCCCCTGCGCTCATCTCGCCGCGCTCGGCATTTCTCCTCGCGAACTGCAATTCTACCCTGAACCTGTGACGGGCAGACTGCATCTCAGCGGGCGGCGGCGCGGGCGAGGTGATCCAAAGCATGCCGCATCGCCGCCCGCGTCTGGGCATCCGTTTCGGCCTCAAGCGCCGCCCGCAGCATGCGACCGGCCGAGGTCCCGCCGATCTGGCCAACCGCCCATGCGGCGTGGCGTCGCAGCAACGGGTCGGCATCCGCCAGCGCCCGCTCCAGCGCCGGCAGCGCCTCGGGCCGGCCCGCATTCCCCAGGGCGATGATCAGGTTGCGCTTCCATCCAGCGCGCTTGGCCCGCCGCAGCGGGCTGCGGCGAAATCGGGCGGCCAGGGCTGCTTCGTCGGCCAGGAGCTCTGCGCGCAGATCTCGCAACGGGAAGTGCGGGCGTGCGGCCAGCGGGGAGGAGGGGGCCGGTCCTGCGAAGCGCACATTCCATGGACACACCTCCTGGCAGATGTCGCAACCGAAGGCCCAGCGCCCTACCCTTTGACGCAACGCCTGAGGGACATCACCGCGTTTCTCGATGGTGAGATACGAGATGCAGCGTGTTGCATCCACGGTGCGGTCCGGGAGGATGCACGCGGTGGGGCACGCCTCCAGGCAGCGCCCGCAGGACCCGCAGCGATCGGTTTCGAACGGCGGGTCGGGCGGCAGGGCGAGGCTGATGAGGAGTTCAGCCAGCAGGAAGTACGACCCGCGCTGCGGCGAGATGAGCATGCCGTTCTTGCCAATCCACCCCAGCCCGGCGCGCTGGCCGATCTCCCGTTCGAGGAGAGGGGCGGTATCGCTCGCGGCACGCCACTCGAGGGGCGCATCGACCTGGGCGATGATGAATTCGGCCAGCGTGCGTGCCATCGCCGGCAGGAGGTCGTGATAGTCGTCGCCCACAGCATAGGCGGCGACGCGCCCGCCCAGCGGGGAATCCGTTGGCGCAAGCGGCGCAGAGTACAGACAACCCAGAACGATGATTGTCTGGCACGCAGGCATCAGCCGGCGCGGATCGGCGCGCGTGCTGCGGGCGCGCTGGGTGGCGAGGTAGGCCATCGCGCCGTGCCGTCCGGCCGTGAGCCACGCCCCGTAGGTTGCCAGGTGAGCCGGAGGATCGCACGTGGCGAAGCCGCACAACGCAAAGCCGAGCTGCTGTGCCTGCGCGCGAATGGTTTCCTTCAGAATCCTGGGCGAGGGCTTTCCCATTGGCGTCCGCGCGCCAGGCCAGGGGCGCCAAGAATGATCTCGGCCACCACCTGGACCTGGGCGGGCTCCCATTCTAATGCCGGCCGCCACACCCGCGGCCTTGCCGCCGGGCCGGCCGCTATAATGCCCACACCATGGATGAATTCATTCGCCTTGAGAATCTGAGCAAGGTCTACCTGCAAGGAGAACAGGAGCGCCCCGTGCTGCGCGGCGCGAGGCTGACGGTGGGCGCCGGCGAATTCGTTTCTGTTCGCGGGCGCTCAGGCAGCGGCAAATCCACGCTGCTCAATCTCTTGGCCGGCCTGGACCGGCCCACCCAGGGCGAGATCTTCATCGACGGCGTGTGCCTCGGCCGGCTGACGCCGTCGCAGCTCACGCGCTTTCGGCGCGACACCCTCGGCTTCGTCTTCCAGTTCTTCAATCTCATCCCCAGCCTGACGGTGCTGGAAAACGTCCTCTTGCCGGCGGAATTGACGGGGATGAAGGCGGCGGAGGCGCATGCGCGCGCGCACAGCCTCCTGGAACGAGTGGGCCTGGCCGACCGCGGGCCCCACTTCCCCGACCGCCTCTCCGGCGGCGAGCAACAGCGCGTGGCGCTGGCGCGGGCTCTCATCCACGAGCCGCGCCTGATCCTGGCCGACGAGCCGACTGGAAACCTGGACCGCGCCACCGGCGAAGAGGTGATGGATATGCTGATGCGGCTGGCGCGCGAGAAGGGCACCACGCTCGTTTTGGCCACGCACAGCCGGCGCGTGGCCTCCCTCGCCGACCGGCACCTCTCCCTCCAGGACGGGCAACTCGTGCTGGACGGCGACGTGCCGCCGGGGCGGCTCGCGGGGGATTAGCGCCATGCTTATCCGATCACTGGTGCGTCTGGGAATGCGCGACCTTCTGCGCCGTCGATGGCAGAGCGGCTTGATGCTGGCCGGGGTGACGCTGGGTGTGGCGGTGGTTATCGCCATCGACCTGGCCAACGGGAGCGCACAGCGCGCGTTCCGGCTGAGCACCGAAACGGTGGTGGGGCGGGCAACGCACCAGGTGCGCGGCGGCCCGAGCGGCGTGCCGGAGGACTTCTACCGCACCCTGCGCGTGGACTGGGGGATACGCGACAGCGCACCGGTGGTGGAGGGCATCGGCCTGGCGGCCGACTTCGGGGCTCAGCCGCTGCACCTCGTGGGGATCGACCCGCTTGCGGAAGCGCCGTTCCGCGACGCCCTCTCGCGCGCGGTGCTCGGCGGCGCAGGCCTGGCGCGCTTCCTGACCGAGCCGGGCGCGGTCGTTGTCGATCAGTCGCTGGCCGATCGCTTTGGCCTGCATGCAGGCGAGGCCCTCCACCTGCAGGTCAACGGACGCATCGAGACCCTCCACGTGCTGGGCATCCTGCGCCGGACCGGCGCCGAGCCGGTCGCCGGCCTGGACGACCTGCTGCTCGTGGACATCGCTACCGCCCAAGAAGTGCTGGGGACCCCGGGTTACCTCACGCGCATCGATGTGATCCTTTCGCCGCAGGCGGCGGCGGGCCTCTCCGCCCGTCTGCCCGCCGGCTTGAGCTTGCGCCCGGCGAGCGAGCAGGCCCAGACTGCGGCGGAGTTGGCCTCGGCCTTCCAATTGAACCTGAGCGCGCTCAGCCTCTTAGCCCTGGTGGTCGGCATGTTCCTTATCTACAACACGGTTCTGTTCGCCGTCGTCCAGCGGCGGCGTGTGCTGGGCATTTTGCGAGCGCTGGGTGTCACCCGTGAACAAGTGCTGGCGCTCATCCTGCTGGAGGCGGCAGTGGTTTCGCTGCTCGGGTCGCTGCTGGGCCTCCTTCTGGGCTGGCTCTTGGCGCAGGGTGCAGTTCGCCTCCTCTCGCAAACGATCAACGACCTGTACTTCGTGGTCACTGTGCGCCAAACCGGCCTGAGCCTCCTGTCGGCACTCAAAGGGGTGGGCTTAGGGCTCGCAGCCGGCATGGCGGCGGCGCTGGGTCCGGCCTACGAGGCGGCGAGTGTTCCTTCCATCACGGCCATGCAGGCCAGCACGCTCGAAGACCGCCTGCGGCGGTACGTGCCGGCACTTACGGCGGCCGGTGTGTTGCTCTTTGCCCTGGGCGGGCTGTCTCTCATGGCGACCCGCTCGCTGGTGGCCGGGTTCGGCGGCATCCTGGCGATTGTGGTGGCTATCGCGCTGCTTTCGCCAGCAGCCACGCTGGCCGTGATGAGGATCAGCGCGCGGCCGTTGGCCGCGCTGATGGGCAGCCTGGGGCGGATGGCAGCGCGCACCGTGGTGAACGCGCTCAGCCGCACCAGCGTCGCGATCGCCGCGTTGATGGTGGCGCTCTCAGTGACCATCGGGGTCAGCCTGATGATTTCCAGCTTCCGCGCGACCGTCGTCAATTGGCTGGATCTTACGCTCAAGGCTGATATCTACGTATCGGAGCCGGCCGCGGGCGGCGCGCGGCCGGCGGCCTCGCTCGACCCCGGCCTGCAGGTGAAGCTTGCTCAGCTGCCGGGTGTGGACGAGGTCGAGACTTTCCGCGCCGCAGAAGTGGAAAGCGAGTACGGGCCAGTGGCGCTGACGGTCGTGGAGAGCCGCCGCACGCGCGACGCGAAGCTGTATCGGCTGGCCTCGGGCAGCGCGGAGACCGTCTGGCAGGCGGTGCGTGAGGGGTCGATTATCGTGAGCGAGCCGTTCGCCTACCGCCATGCTCTGCCGGCCCGCGGCGCGCACGTGACTCTCACGACTTCCCGCGGGCCGCACGACTTCCCGGTGGCCGCGGTCTACTACGACTATGCCTCCGACCGCGGCACGGTGCTCATGGCCCGCGAAGTTTACAACCAGTATTGGGAGGACCGTGCGATTTCGTCGTTGGGGGTCTTCGTCAGCACCGGCTCTGCGGCGGGCGATGCGGTGGCGACGATCCGCGCTGCGCTGCAGGGCACAGGCCTCGAGGTTCGCGACAACGCCGCCGTGCGTCGAGAAGCACTGAGGATTTTCGATCGGACTTTCGCGATCACCGCCGCGCTGCGGATCCTCGCGGTGGTTGTGGCTTTCATCGGTGTGCTCAGTGCGCTGCTCGCGCTGCAGATCGAACGGCGCCGCGAGTTGGCGACGATGCAAGCGCTCGGGCTTACACCGCGCGGGCTGTGGGTGCTCACGCTCACGGAAACCGGGCTGATGGGGCTGACGGCCGGGTTGCTGGCCTGGCCCACCGGCACTCTGCTCGCGGCGGTTCTGATCTACATCATCAACCTGCGCGCCTTCGGCTGGACGATCCGCATGGTGGCTGAGCCGCAGGTCTATCTCGAGGCGCTGGGGGTGGGGGTGGCGGCGGCGCTCCTGGCAGCGGTCTACCCGGCGATCGCGCTCAATCGTTCGCCTGTGGCCGAGCATCTCCGTTTGGAGTGACCGAGGGACCATGAGCCGAGACACGTCGCCAAATTCGATAGCCCATGGGAGGCGGGGCGGAGTGCGCACCCGCTGTGTAGGGTTGTGGTGTGGGGCGTTCGTGCTGGCTATGCTCGCCTTGTGGATTGGGCTGCGGCCTCATGCTCCGCCGCACGGCGAGGCCGCTTCCCCGCTTGAGCTGGCGGAGACGACACAGGCGCCCCCGGCCTTCGCCCGCGCGCTTGCGCCGCGCAAGTTCAGCTTTCCGCGGGACCATGGACCCCACCCCGACTACCAGACCGAATGGTGGTACTACACAGGCAACCTGGAAACGAGCGAAGGTGCTCTTTTGGGCTATCAGCTAACCTTCTTCCGTCGCGGGCTCAACCCGCAGGCGGCCGCGCGCGTTCCGCGTCTTGCGGCCAACGAGGTCTACTTCGCGCATTTCGCGATCAGTGACATCGCGGGCGGGCGGCACCCATTCTTTGAGCGTTTCAGCCGCAGCGCGCTGGGCTTGGCCGGCGCGAGCGGAGATCCTTTTCGCGTTTGGCTCGAGGACTGGGAGGCGAGGTCTCTTGATCACGCGGGCGGGCAGCTGCGACTTGTGGCGCGCGAGGGCGGATGGAGCCTCGACCTGCGCCTGGAGGCGCTCAAGCCGGTTGTCGCCCACGGCCTGGGGGGCTTGAGCCCCAAGAGCGAGGCTCCCGGCAATGCCTCTTACTACCTGAGCCGCACCCGCCTGCGCACGGTGGGCGAGGTGACTCTGGACGGGGAACCCCTCTCGGTGAGCGGCGAAAGCTGGTTCGACCACGAATGGAGCACGAGCGCACTCGGGCCGCAGGCGGTAGGCTGGGATTGGTTCAGCCTGCAGCTCGCGGACGAGCGCGACTTGATGCTCTTTCAGATTCGCAACGCCGATGGCAGCCTGGACCCCGTTTCGGGAGGCACGCTGATTGAGGCGGATGGCCGCGCGCGCGCGCTCCGCCGCGACCCGATCGAGCTAAAGGTGGAGACGTGGTGGCGCAGCCCCTCCACTGGCGCCCGTTATCCCGCCCGCTGGCGGGTGGCTATCCCGGGCGAGCTCATCCAGCTGACGGTGGAGCCGCTGCTGGCGGATCAAGAGATGCGAGTGAGCTTCCCCTACTGGGAGGGAGCCGTGCGCGTGAGCGGGACAAGCCGAGGCCGGCCGATCCAAGGCCAGGGCTACCTGGAGATGACCGGCTACGAACGGAGCATGCAGGGGGTGTTCTAAAGGCACGCGCCCGGCGCGGGGAGGGTCGTGGCGCTGAGTTTGAACTAGAACTTGCGAAACGACTCGTGCTTGGCGCCGCACACCGGGCAGACGTCGGGGGCCGTGCTCTCGACCGTGAAGCCGCACGCACTGCACACCCACATATCCGTTGTGGCGATATCCTTGCCGCCCTCGACGGCGCGCTTGGCCGCCCCGTACAACGCGGCGTGCACCTTCTCGGACTCGAGCGCCCAGGTCATCGATCGCAGGGCCTTCTTCTCCTCCTGGCGCTCGGCGACCGCGGTGAAGGCCGGGTACATTTCCTCCACCTCGTAAGTTTCGCCTTCGATGGCTTGGCCCAGGTTCGGCGCCGTGCCGGCGATACCCTCCAGCGCGCGCAAGTGATTGCTGGCATGAACCCGCTCGGCGAAGGCCGTGGCCTGGAACAGGCGCGCCACGTTGGGCAGCTTCTCCTTCTCGGCTCGTTCGGCGAAGTTCAGGTACTTCATGTGGGCCTGGCTCTCGCCCGCGAAGGCGGATTTGAGATTGGCCTCGGTCATTTTCTTCATTGTGTCTTCTCCCCGTGGCGGAACCCGGCCACACGGGCAATCGCCATGACGTCTCTTGTCGCCGCGCGGCACCTCAGGCACACGATTAATCAATATCCCCCCGCGTGCGGGGCCTCGGCAAACCCGGACGAGATCCTCGGCTTAGGCCTGGAGGATGCAATCGACAGGGCACACCGACTTGCAGTGCGGCGAGTCGTAGTGGCCTTTGCACTCGACACAGGTTGCCGCATCGATGACATAGATCGTGTCGCCCTCGGTGATGGACTTGGAGGGGCACTCCGGCTCACACGCGCCGCAGGAGATGCACTCTTCGTTAATCTTCATTGCCATGGGGTCAGGCCTCGTATCTAGGATGGATTTGTCTGGCTTCGGTAGGCTATCATGGCGAGATTGGCTCTTCAATGGACGAAACTAATGAGAGACCAATACGAATATCCTGGCGAAGCCATCGTAAAGAGACAGCCTTTGTCTGGTTGGGTCCCGGGCAGCGCGAGGCCCATTGAATTCGCGCTCCTCCCCTGAGATCCACTTCTCCACGGCCGGAAATCGTCCACCTCCCTCCGCTTGAAGGATCGCGCCGTTGACCGACACAGCCCTCAGCGCCTGTAAGGGCGCGCGCGAGGCCGGCGGAGGGTTAGCTACGCTCTTGAGGGTAAGCGGAAAACAACGTTTGAGGCGGGGTGGACGGCAGGCGGTCCATTAGACTGAGACGATCTGTGCCTAGAGTGCCGGCTAAGGCTGCGCCCAGAAGCCGGACGGGGCAAAAAGCGCATCGATGAGGGACGGAAAGATACCGGCCTCGAAGCCGAGATCGAGAGCGGTGTAGCGCCGGCGCAGCATGCGCACGCGGTTGTAGTCCCGACGCAGGTCGGCGCGGGTAAGGCCGACCGCCTCAGGCGTGGTCGGGCACCCGGCCTTGGCCAAAAGCCGCGCCAGCTCAGCCGCCGGCATCAACTGGGCGCGCAGGCGTTCGCGCATTTCGGGCCAGTGCTTTTGAATGTAAGTTAGGTGCTGCCCCACGCGGCCCGGATCGTCATACTTGGCGAGCGCTTCCTCCGCGGCGCTGTCGGACAGGGGCGCCAGTGCAAACGCGCGGCGCACCTCGGCCTGCAGGTCGTGGGGCGTCGGCCACGCGCGCACGCGGGCCGCAACATCCAGTGCAGAGAAGTCCATCGCGAGCAACATCTCGTGGAACGCCGCCGAGGCCACAGCGCCCAGGGCTACCTTGAAGCCGTGGCTCACCTCGCGCCTGGCGTGCGGCAAGCCTTCCATTTCCCACAGATGGCTGAAGAGATGCTCGCTGCCGGAGGCCGGCCAGGATGAGCGCGCGGCCTGCATGGCCAAGCCGGCCATGACCAGACCGCCCAGCAGGCGCTCGAGCGCGGGACGGTCGCCGTAGGCCAGACGCTGCGGCTCCGCAATCCACTCGCGCAGCTGCGGCTGAATGAGATCCCAGGCCGGGCGATGTATCGGATCCGATCCGAGCGCAGCGGCGATCATCCAATCTGCGCCGGAGATGACTTTGCCGGCCAGGTCACCGTAGCCGGAGCTGGTGAGTTCCGCCGGCGCGTCAGCCAGCACCTGCACGTCGGCCACCAGCGCGCGCGGCGCCGGGCACGCATCCACGCGCTTCACGCCGGCATGGGTGATGGCTGCGGCGAAGGAGGTGTAGCCGTCCATCGAGGCGGCGGTGGCCACGACCATGTAAGGGCGCCCCACCTGATGGGCGGCCAGCTTGACGATATCGTTGAGCGTGCCGGAGCCCACGACGAAGGGGATGGCTTGCGTTGAGCTGAGCAGGCGCCTCACCTCCTCCACCCGCTCGATCTCCGGGTACAGGCGCGGCGAGCCTGGGAATACGTGCGTAGCGTCGAGGCGCACGCCCGCCTGGAGCAGGACGTCGCGCGCCTTCTCGCCCGCGGCGCGGTAAGTGTTCTCATCGGCGACAAGTGCGGCCGTGGCTTCGCCGAAGTTGCGGCGGAAGACGTGAGCGCTCTCACCCAGCACGCCCTGCCCGATCAGGATCTCGCGCGTGTCGGTGGCCTGGCGCAACGCAGCGGCGATGGTTTCGGCAATCATGCTCGTTGGCCTCGCAGATCGGTCGGGATGTCATTCAGGGTGCCCTCCGCCAGAAACGCGCGGGGGCAGGCCGCAGCGTCACCAGCCGCTCTCGGCGAAGAGCTGGGTCAAGAAGGCGGTTCGTTCCTCGGCGGTCATCGGCCGTGGGCGGGCATAGTCTTCCAGCATCGCCGTCAGGAGTTCGGTGCTGATGTGCCTCCCGCTATAAAAGACGTGCCGGTCGATCGTCTCCCAGCGTGTGCCGGGCACCGCCTGGTCGAACGGGTTGATGTAGTTCATCTGGTCGAAGAAGAGGTTGCCCAGACCGTAATGAATGAGGGCGCCCTTCTCGAAGGCCAGCGCCTGCGGATGGTGCGCCTGGCTGCCGCTGACGATGACCGCGCCTGCATCGATCATGCCCTTGAAATCCCGCTCCTGCCATGGCCGCGGCGGCATGGTGTAGTACTCAAAGTACTGGAAGGTGGCGATGGGCAGGAAGCCTTGCGCGCGCAGGCGCGCCGCCTCGGCGTGCATCCATTCGTAGTCGCAGGGCAGCGAGCCCGGCCGCGTGTCGGTTGCGTAGTCGCTCTCCGGGCCGGCCGGGTTGCAGCCGAGAAAGGCCAGCTTGTTGCCGTTGTGCTCCACGAGCGCCGGCTGGCGGGCCTGGCTGAGGTTGGCCCCGCCGCCGAACACCTTCCAGCCCTTCTGGCGATAGAGATCCAGGGTGAAGAGCATCGCCGCCGATCCCCAATCCTGCATGTGGTTGCCGGTGAGCTCGATGACGTCGGTGCCCACGTTTTCCAGGAGTTGGATGTAGCGCGGATCGCTGCAAAAACGGAGCGCTTCCTGGCTGGGATCAGGCGCCGGGCAATCCGGTGAGAAGGCGATCTCATTGCTGATGTGGGTGAGGTCGGCCTCCGACAGCCAGGCGCCGATATCGCGCGCCGGGTAGGTGAGGCCTTTCTGTTCCATGGTCCAGGCCGTGGCGCGCACCAGGGCCGTGACGCCGGTCATCACAACCGTAGTGAGCTTGCCCGCATCGCGGTTGGTGGAGGGCACGTTGCCGCGCAGAGCCTCGGCCAGCGCCTGCGCACGGCCGCTCTCGCCCTCTATCGCAACAGGCAGCGTGAGCGCGTAGGCTGCCGGGTCGAACGCTTTCCACAGCGGTGACTGTCCCTCAACGGCGAGGACTTTCCAGCGCGGGTCGAGTGCCTCGAAGGGAACGAGCGCGAGGGATCCCGGGTGCGCCCAGGCGTAGTCGAGCAGTTCCTCTGGCGGGAGAACCAGCGTGGCGCCGGCTGCGGGCGCTTCCCACAGGATGCTAAAGGCCTCCAGGGTCGCCTGGTCGAGGAGGATCGGCTGGGCGCCCATCGCCGCCGGAGGCGGTCCGCGCCACGCGGCACGCAATTGGTCGAGCGTGAGGCCGTCGATGACGGTCGGGAAGCGTGCTGTCAGGGCGTACACCCATTGCACCAGAGGCTCGCCCGCGCCCGGGTGAATGCGCAGCGCAGCCGCGGGGCCGTCGCCGGCCGCAATGTATCCAGCCGGGAGTGCGATGGCCTGGCGCACCTCGCCCGGAATGGCCGGGTCGATCCACACCGTCGTGGGCGCGGTCGTCGGCGTCGCGGAGGGCGCGGGCGTGGGGGTTGGCTCCGGCGTCGAGGTTGGCATCGCACCCGGAAGCGTGCAGGCCCCGAGCGCGGCACACGCCAGGGCCAACTGCAGCGCCTGGCGTGCCGGGTTGTGAGTCGAGGAATGCCTCATGAAAGCGCGACCGCCTCCATTTCTTCCCAATTGCTGCCGGCCTTGGCTTCGGCGCGCGGGCGCACGCTGAGCGGGTCGGCACCTTCCATCACCGCCAACGCGGCGCGCGCCAGGTCGCGCACCTCCTCGGTCGGGCACTCGAAGACCAGCTCATCGTGCACTTGCAGGATCATGCGCGCCGTGAGCCCGGCCTGGGCGATGGCCCGCGGCATCGCGATCATCGCGAGCTTGATCAGGTCGGCCGCCGTCCCTTGAATGGGGGCGTTGATCGCTTCGCGCTCGGCACGGTTGCGCGCGGCTACATCCAGATGCGCACCGGGCTGCAGTTCAGGGAAGTAGCGCCGCCGGCCGAGCAGCGTTTGCACGTAGCCGAGCTCGGCCGCACTGCGCTTGGTTACTTCAATGTAGGCGCGAATGCCCGGGAAGCGCTCGAAGTAGGCCTTGATGAAGGCCTCGGCCTCGGCCAGGGTGAGATCGGTAGAGCGCGTCAGGCCGTAGGCGCTCTGCCCGTACAAGAGGCCGAAGTTGACCGCCTTGGCGTGGCGGCGCATGTCCGACGTGACCTCGTCCAGCTTCACCCCATACACTGCGGCGGCCGTGGCCGCATGAATGTCCTCGCCGCGCTCGAAGGCGGCCATCATCGCCGCATCCTCCGCCATGGCCGCCGCGATGCGCAGCTCGATCTGCGAATAGTCGATCGACACCAGCACGTGGCCCGCCTCGGCGATGAAGGCGCGGCGGATTCCCCGCCCGTCATCGCTGCGGGTTGGAATGTTCTGCAAATTCGGGTCCGAGGAGGAAATGCGGCCGGTGACGGTGCCGCTCTGGTTGTAGGAGGTGTGCACACGGCCGGTCCCCGGATGCACCGCACTGGGCAAGGCCACCACGTAGGTTGAGAGCAGCTTGGAGAGTTCGCGGTGACGCAGCACCTGCTCGACCACCCCGTGCTCGTGGCGCAGGGATTCAAGCACGTCCGCGGCGGTGGAGAACTTGCCGGCCGCCGTCTTGCGCGAGCGGTCCGGGGGGCGCAGACCGAGCTTGCCGAACAGGGCATCCGCCAACTGCTGGGTGGAGTTGAGGTTGAAGGAGTAACCGACCGTCTGGTGAATCTCCTCCTCCTTGGCATGCAGGTCGGCCTGCATGCGAGCCCGCAGGTTGTCGAGGTAGGGCAGGTCGAGCCTAACCCCTGCCATTTCCATGTCGGCCAGCACCGGCACCAGCGGCATCTCGAGCTCTTCGAGCAGAGCGAGCTGTCCCTTGCTCTCGAGTTCGGCGCGCAATGGCGCGACCAGGCGCAGCGCGATGTCGGCATCCGCGGCGGCGTATTCGGCTGCGACCTGGGCGGGCACCCCGTCCATGGTGATCTGCTTGGCGCCCTTGCCGATGAGCGCCTGGATGTGTGTCATCTCCACCCGCAGCCGCACGAAGGCCAGCTCTTTGAGACCCAGGTTGCGCGAGGCTGGGTTGCACAACCATTCGGCCAGCATGCTGTCGAAGCGCAGCGGCGCCACCTGCACCCCCATGCGCTGCAACATGGTGTAGTCGTACTTCACGTTGTGGCCGGTCTTGGGCAGGCTGGCCTCCCCGAGCGGGCCGCGCAGGTGCTCGACGACCAGCGCCTCGGGCAGGTTGGGCCCGCCGGCATGGCGCAGCGGGATGTAGTAGCCGGTGCCCTCCTCGATGGATACGGCGAGGCCCACGGCCTCGGCGCGCATCGGGTCGGTGGAGGTCGTCTCCACATCGAAGGAGATGAGCGGGGCGCGCGCCATGTCCGCGGCCAATGCGGCAAGTTCCGCCTCGCTCGTCACCAGCCGGGTCTGCGTGGCAGGCTGGGAGGTGCTGTGCGCGGGTTCGGCAAACATCGCCATTTGCCGGCCCGGCGCGGCCGGGGCTGCGGAGGCCGTTCCCGGCAAGCGCGCCAGCAGCGAACGGAATTCGAGTTGGCCGAAGAGCTCGACCACCTCTTCGCGCCGCGAGTGGCCCACCCGGCAGCGCTCTAGGTCGAGGGCCAGGGGCACGTCGCAGCGGATGGCCGAGAGCGTGCGCGAGAGCTCAGCGATGGCGCGCCCGGCTTCGAGCTTGGTGCGGTAGCGCGGCGCCACATCGTTCAGGTTGGCGTAGATCGCCTCCAGCGTCGGGTGCGCGCGCAAGAGTTCCACAGCCGATTTCTCGCCGATGCCGCTCACGCCGGGGATGTTGTCGGATTTGTCGCCGACCAGCGCCTTGTAGTCGACGAATTGCTCGGGGCCGACGCCATACTGCTCGCGCACCATCTCGGGGGTGTAGTCCGCGGCCTCCGCCAGGCTGCGCCCCGCCAGGCGAATGCGAATTCGCTCATCCACCAGCTGCAGCAGGTCGCGGTCGCCGGTGAGGATCACCACTTCCCAACCCTCGGCGGCGGCCCGTTTGGCGATCGTGCCCAGCACGTCGTCGGCCTCGAACCCCTCGGCCTCGAGAATGGGCAACCCGAACGCTCGCACCACTTGACGGATGCGCTCGATTTGCGGTCCGAGGTCCTCCGGCATTTTCTCGCGGGTGGCCTTGTAGTCGGGGTAGAGGTCGTCGCGGAAGGTGCGACCGGTGTCGAAGGCCACCGCCAGATACTCGGGCTGCTCTTTCTCGATCAGCGAGAGCAGGATGGAGGTAAAGCCGAACACGCCGGCCGTGGGCTCGCCGGCAGAGGTGATCCAGCGCGCGGGGGCCGGGCCCGCGCCGCTCAGTGCGAAGTAGGCGCGATAGGCCAGCGCATGTCCGTCAATCAGATACAGTCGTGGCGACATGGTGCGTGGGCGGGGCTCAGCCGGCGGCCGGCGCAGAGGGCGGGGCCTGCGTCTTGCGAGTCTGGGCGATGAAGTTGGCAATCTGCCCGGGCGTGGGCGGCTGCTCCTGGGTGGTGAGCAAATGGGTCGCCGTCCAGAATTCTCCGGCGGAGGGCGCGCCGCCGGCCGGCGCCAATCGGGCAAGAATGTGGGCGGAGGTCTCGCCGCGCAGGAAGCGGATGATATCCGAGGGCGGGCTGGAAGCCGGCGCCGAGAGCGAGATCAGACAATGATCGGGGCGCACGGTGATGCGCTGCGCGCGCCAGCCGCGGCCGACGATCAGGCTGCGCAAGAAACCCTCCAGGTCGGCCGCGATCTCGGGCAGCATGCGCTGCGCCGGGTCGGCAGGCGTCAGCACGATGTTGTAATTCAGGCGTACGCGTGCCACCTCGCTGGCGGTGGGAAGGCTGGCCGGAGCGGCCGCAAGCCCGGCGGAGGCAGGGCGCGCACGGGAGGCGTCTTTGGCGGGGGCGGCGGGCGATGGGGGCGGGCTGGCGGCGGATGCCCGCGCTGCCTTGCGCGAGTCGAGGCGACGTGTCTTGCCAGGCACCGCCACCGCCTGAACGGGCTCCTCCTCCCGCGCGCGCAGGACAGCGGTCTTGCCCGCGCGCGCCGCCTCGAGCCGCTGCTCTTCGGCGACAGCCGGGCCGCTGCGATACAGACCTTCGATTACGGTATGGGTCGCGCTGCGCGCCTCGCGCACCGAGGTCGGGCTGGGGAACACCAAGGCCAGGATGAATTTACCTCCCGCGGGCGTGGAGTAGAGCAACAGATCTTCCTCAGTCCCCGCCAAACGGAAGTAGCGCAGCCACACGCCGCGTTGATGGCGGTTCCACCCACCCGCCACCAGGCGCGCGGCCTGAGCGGCATGCTCCGCAGGAAGCTCTCCGGCGAATGAGAACAACGTGCCTTCAAGCACCAGGAGCGAGGCGCGCGTTGGCGTGCCGGCCATCAGCCGCGCCATGAGGGCCGATGCGTTTGTTGCGTTGGGGAAGGCCAACTCGCGCGTGGCAGGCTCGCCCGCGGCTGCGGGGAGCTCGGGCGTCATGGGCGAAACCGGTTTCTGCGCACCGCCGATGCCGAGCATTTCGAGCAGTTTCTCCTCGGCGGCGAGCAGCCCCGGTGTGGCCGCCTCTTTTTGCGCCGCAGACGGTTCGCTGAGCAGCGTCTTGAGCTGCGGAATGAAGTCGGGCATGTAGAAGGGCTTGGTGAGCGTGCCCTGCAGCCCGAGGCTGGGAACCTCGCGGGCTTTGGCCTCGTCTTCCGGAAGGATGCCAAGCAAGATAACGCCGGGCGAGGCACGCCGCACTTCGGCGACGAACGCCGCCGGCACTGAATCGGGCAGATCGAGATCGAGGATGGCCAGGCTGACCTGGGAGGAGGAGGCCATGTTGATTGCCTCGCGTGCGGTAACGGCAATCTGGCAGGGGAAACCGGCTTCGACGATGGCCTGTTGCAGCATGCCGGCGAAGCCGAAGTTCGAATCCGCGATCAGGACGGATCGAGGCATGGGCTTAGTTTAGCACAATTGCGGGCACGAAAACCCCGCGGCGGGGTGCGTTGGGGCACGCCATGGCATACCCGAGCGGTGCGCACCCTCACGCGGAACGCGTGCTGCGCTCTTCCAGTCTGCCTCTGTAGAGGCACGCCATGGCGTGCCCCTACAGAGGCAGCGCGCGACCCGTCGGAGCAGCACGAACGGCGTCTATCGCCCACGGTCAGCCCGCGATTGCCGTTCGAGGGCCGACAACTGCAAGGCAGGCTATGCCCTCTCATATGTTGGGGCGGGTCTGGACGTGCCCCTAGGGCGAATCAAAAGGGGGCGGATCAGCCGCGCCCTTTTGGCGTGCATGCATTCGCGCGCTATCTTCCCTGTCGCTTCTTGAGCTCCGCGGTCAGCGCCGGGACGAACTTGTGCATGTCGCTCACCACGCCGAAGCGCGCCAGCCCGAAGATCGGCGCCTCGGGATCTTTGTTGATGGCCAGGATGTTTTTCGAGGTGCGCATGCCGGCCTGGTGCTGGATGGCGCCTGAGATGGCGCAGGCGATGTACAGGTCGGGCGAGACCACCTTGCCGGTCTGGCCCACCTGGTTAGAGTAGGGGATGTAGCCCGCATCCACAGCGGCGCGGCTTGCGCCCACGGCCGCCTTGAGCACGCTCGCCAGCTCGCGAATGAGCGTGAAGCCCTGCTGCGCCTTCCATACTTCCTTCTGCTTCTCATCAGTGATCTCAGCCGGGGGCGTGATGGCCGGGTTGTTGGCCACTCCGCGTCCGCCGGAGACGATGATCTTGGCATCCGTCAGGCTCACGCCGACTTCGGCGGCCGCATAGCCGGTAACTTTCGATTTCAGGTCGCCTTCAACCACCGCCGATTGCACCTGGCTCGGGCTGCCGCTCTTGGAGGCGTCCGCCTCCGGCATCGGGAAAGCGCGCAGGCGCAGCGAAACCACGTTCGTTTCGCCGCCGGTGAAGGTGACGACGCTGAACAGTTTGCCGGCATACACCGGCCGGGTGATATGCAGCGTGCCGTCTTTGACCTCCAGCCCGGTGGCATCCGCCGCCGCGCCGCAGCCAAGTTCGGCCGAAACCATCGCCGCCATGTCCCGCCCGCGCGTGGTGGCTGGGATGATCACCAGCTGAGGGATCTTCTCCTTGGCCAGCTTGGCCACGGTCAGCCCGTAGGCTTCCGGCCGGAAAACGGCCAGGGTTGGGTCGTCGCCCCACATCGCCGCGTCGGCGCCGAAGTGGAATGCCTCGCCCGCCAGCGCTTGCGCGCCGGGGCCGAGGGCGAGCGCCACAACCGATCCACCCAGGGGGCCGGCGAGGGTCTTCGCTGCCGCAAGCGATTCCCACGAGGCCGCCAGGGCCTTGCCTTTGAACTGATCGATGTAGACCCAGATCTCTTTGCCCATCAGATCACCTTCTCCGCGATCAGTCTGTCGACGAGCGCCGCGGCGATTGCCTCAGGCGTCTCGCCCTTGATCATTTCGCACACCACCTGGCGCACCGGCGGGGCATACATCTCGGCCCAGCCTACGCGCGCGCCCTTCTCGCCCACCTGGTCGGCGGCCACACCGATATCCGCCAGCGAC
>Ga0315284_10006554_pt1 | contig 16566 bp, 15 predicted proteins | sample YL17G09_16_MG_FD_203696 | JGI IMG/M metagenome (GOLD analysis project Ga0315284, IMG submission 203696) | Sediment microbial communities from Yellowstone Lake, YNP, Wyoming, USA - YL17G09_16 | ecosystem: Environmental > Aquatic > Freshwater > Lake > Sediment | place: USA: Wyoming | collected...
GAGTCCGCTCATGGGTCCCAACATCTCTTCTATTGTCTCTCCCTTTCCTTTGGGCGGCGGCGGCGCAACGACGTGGGCCAGGGGCCACTGGAAGGATTCCATGTGGACTGTTGGGCCCGGGAACGTGATGGTGCAATACAAGGTGACGCGAGACTACTCCACCGGAGGCGGGGGGTACATCATTAAGACCGAGGGATACAAGGGCGTTGGTACGGCGGGGAGAAGCTACTCTTCGAAGCTATCGCAGGTCTTTGGTACGGGCTCAAGTACCCAGGTCTATCCCGGCGCTATTTGCATTCCGGTTATCTTCTATGATTTTCACTCTGGGCCGGATACGGTCTCGCCGCGCAAACCCAATCTGGATTTTGAATACTGGCCGCCTAGCTGGACATGGCCAGGATTCCCAAAGCGGGGGCTTGTGCAGAACACGCTTGATGCCAACAGGAAGCCCGTGCCTACAGCCAGGGCTGTTTCTGACTCCAGTGGAAACTACTACATCGATCGCTGGTTCCGTCCCAGCGGCGCTCCGGAGAATGTGAGTTCCGCCGCCACCCAGTTCGCGCAGAACCCCGTTGACTCGGTCTGGCGATGGAATAATGTGGTCCCCTACCTCGGCCGCACCGGCGAGTACGTGGCCTCCGACTTCAGTGCGAACAATTTCATGTCCAACGTCGTGATCTACGACAGTCTGGTCTTCATTCGCGACACTGTTGGCCACGGTCCGAACTCCAGCTTCTATAAGTGCCGGTTGATGGGTGACGATTGGAGGGAGAACATGATACTGAGCGGAGTTGGGTGGAATGACTCTCCCCCGTTCTTCCCAATTGACAGAAGAGGATTCGGGAACACGCTGCTCAAGTGGGGCAGAGGTGGCGAGATCGGCATGAGGGATATGCCGCATGGTCTGCGCAACTGGAGTTTCACCATGGAGATGCACAAACGCTTTCAATTCCAACCGGGTTTGGTCTTCTACTTCGAGGGAGACGATGGGCTCTACGTCTATATTAATAACAAGCTGGCGGTGGATCAGGGCGGGATCGGCCATAGCAACGGGACCACCATCGCGCTTGATACCCTGTTCCAAGGCATCGGCCAACTCATGACCCCGGGAACATGGTACAATTTCGACCTGTTCTCCTGGGAACGGTGTGGGCCGAACTCACAAATCCATATCGAAACCAACATTCCGTTCTACAACACCGCTGCCAAGCCGCGTCGGAGCTATCACCGCAATATCGGGCAGTAGTTTCATTTCTTGCTGAACCGGTCGTGGGCATTGTGCCCAGGCCGGTTGCTGCCATGCTCGGAGCCTGGGAGGCACCCCGACCAATCGATAGAGTGTGTTCCTCCGGAACGCCTCCACAAGTTCGTCGAAACAAATTCTCAACACTTCGACAAGCTCAGTGCAACGCTCCGCACTCCGCATTCCCCACTCCGCACTTGTTTCATCCATGCCACAACACCCGGCAAATCCCCACTGCCGCCAGCACGCCCACAACATCGGCTATGAGCCCCAACGGAAGCGCCCATCGCACCTTCTGGATGCCCACCGCGCCGAAGTAGATGGCCAGGATGTAGAACGTTGTATCGAACCCGCCGTACATGGTTGAGGCCAGGTATCCCACAAAATCATTGGGAAACCGGTTGACAAGCTCGACGGTGACTCCGAAGGCTCCGGTCCCCGAGAGTGGCCGCAGCAGCGCGACCGGCAGCACATCCGGCGGCATGCCGATGAGTGTGGTGAGCGGCTGCACAACCATCACGAACACGTCAAACGCCCCGCTTGCCCGAAACATGCCGATACCCACCAGAATTGCCACAAGGTAGGGGATGATGCGAGTGGCGGTGGAGAATCCGTCTTTGGCTCCATCGACCATGACCTCGTAGACCTTGACGCCACGGTAGTAGCCGAAGAGCAGCAGCGTGGCCATGAAAATGGCAACGAACCAGAATGAGAGGAACTGCTGCCCGAATGCGCTCAGGGCCTCCCGCGACGCAATGCTGCGCTGGAGTTCCAGACCGAATCCCGCAATCAAAACGCCGATGAGAGCGGCGAAGATGTACGCGCCGACTCTCCCGGGCTTGACGAGCTCGGGTGCTGCGATGGTGGCGGCCTCCGACGCGGACGCGTCCTTGGCAACCGGCGCTACCGCAGGGACCCGCGACTGGCCGTCCTTGCTCCGGCGATACAGGAACCACCCGATGAGAATGGCTGCGCCCGTCGAGCATGCGGTGGTGAGAATCGTGGGAAGGAAGATCGCGGCCGGATCGAGACACCCGGCGGATGACCGTATTGCCATCACACCAAGCGGAAAGATCGCCAGTCCCGACGTGTTGATCGCCAGGAAGTAGCACATCGCATTGGTAGCAGTGCCCTTCTCGGGGTTGAGCGTGTCAAGCTCCTGCATGGCCTTGATGCCCAGGGGCGTGGCTGCGTTGCCTAGGCCGAGAATGTTTGCCGCAAAGTTCATGATCATGGCCGACATGGCCGGGTGTTCGGCGGGAACATCGGGGAAGAGCCGAACCATGACCGGTCGCAGCCAGCGTCCGAGCACCTGCATCAGTCCGCCGGCCTCGGCGACCTTCATTACGCCAAGCCAGAGCGCCATGATGCCGATGAGTCCGATGGCGAGCGTGACCGCGTTCTTCGCAGAGTCAAACGTTGCCTTGGACATCTCCTCCATGCGGCCGGTGAATGCTGCTGCAGCCAGACTCGACATGATGAGAAAGAGCCAGATGACGTTCATGACGGAAGGCTTTTGCTTCATGGGAGGGGGCTCCGTGGTGGTGCGGGCAGAGAAGAAGTGCGGAGTGCGGAATGCGGAGTGCGGAGTTATGGAAGTGGCCCGACTAACCGGTGAGCGCGTTCCGCAGGAACGCCTTCAGAAGTTCGTCGAGATAAGCCATCAACTCCGCACTCCGCATCGGATCCGGTCCTCAGCTCATCGTCCTGCGTCTATCGCAGTCGCTTCTTCCAATACCCGGGCTTGCGCCGCAAAGGCATCAGTGCAAGAATGAGAATCTCGCCATTGAAATTCTGGTAGATCACGCCGTAGGGGAATCGGTTGACGATGCAGCGGCGGATCTGCCCTGACAGACGGGTCCAGGCCTGCGGGAATGCCAGAATTCGCTGGATTGCCGAGTTCACCTCAAGCGCGAATTCATCTCCGAGCCCTTCCCGGCACTCTTCGTAGTAGTCAACAGCAGACTGCAGCTCTGACTGCGCCTCTGGATGAAACACGTACCTCATCGGCGCTTGGGCTTCCGTCTGAGGCTGGCGAACACCTCATCTCCCGGCACGGTCCGGACGCGGCCCTGTTCGACGTCCCTGAGACGCTTCTCGGCCTCTTTAACCCAGAGCGCCTCGACATCATCCTCGATGGGTACCGCGAGGCTCTCCAGCAACCTGCCCGTAATCTTCGCTCTCAGGTCATTGGGCAACCCGAGGACGTCTTCCATTAGTTGGTCTGCTCTTGCCACCATGTCTGCCTCCGGTCTTGCGTCAATTGTGCCACGAACGAGGGAGTGGGGATTGCGGAGTGCGGAGTTGTGGAAGTGGCCCGACTAACCGGTCGAGTACGTTCTTGCCGAACGCCTCTGGGAGTTCGTCGAAAACAGTCCTCAACTCCGCACTCCGCATTCCCCACTCCGCACTGCTCCTACGGCAGCCCCACCACTCCGTCGGTGGTAATCACCTTGCGTGGCGCGAGTGCCCGCAGGCTGAACGCCTTGAGCGTGTCAGCGGCGAAGATGCCTGCGGTGTCGCCGACAACCACGTAGGTCAACGAGTCGGGCTTCAGGTACTTCTTCGCAACCCTCAGCACATCATCGCGGGTGAGTCTGCGGATCTCGGCTGGATACTTGACAAAGATGCTATCGGGCCTGGCGTAGTACTCGTTCCAGGCATACTTCTCGACAACATCGCCCACATTGCGGAATGAGGAGGGGAAGCCGTCGATAAGCGTGGCCTTGGCGTCGGAGAGTTCCTTGTCGGTAATGCCGTCCTTGAGCAACTTTCTGACCTCTTCGAGGCACAGCTCGATTGCGCGTGAGGTGGTAGCTGTCTTGGTGAAGAAGGTGATGGTGAGGAGTCCGGGAAATGCGTAGTTGGATTCGGCGTTGGAGTGAATGGAGTAGGTGAGTCCTTCGTCGGAGCGAACACGAGTGGTGAGTCGCGAGGTGAATCCACCGTCTCCCAGAATCAGGTTGAGCACTGTGACTGCGTAGTAATCGGGGTTGGGGCGCTTGAAGAGCGGCAGTCCCATACGCACATAGGCCTGCGTGGTGGTGCGCTGCACGATCAGGAGCCTCTCTGCCGGTCGAGGCTTGATGTCGGTGACCAGTGACTCTGCCGGCGCGGTGGCCTTCGGGAAGATCGCCGAAAGCCTCGACGCGACGGTGTCTTTGCGCAAGTCTCCGGATACGGCGAGGATGATGTTCGCGGTTCTGAACGCACGTTTGTGGAAGTCAACCAGGTCGGTACGCACGATGCCAGTCACCGATTTCTCGGTAGGCAGACGGCTGTTCGCCTGCGAAGGGTACATGGCTTTGGTTGAGGCTGCACCGAGCACCGGCTCCGGATTGTCGAACCGGTGGCGGATATCTTCAATGGCGAGGGTCTTCTCCTTGACAACCTTCGCCTGTTCGAACGCCGGATGGAAGAGCACTTGTTCGAGAATGCCCAGCGCAGTGTCGGTGTAGTCGGAGAGGAATGCCATCCGAAATTCGATGACCGACTGTTGCTGGCCAAGAGAAAGCCGGATCGCCAGACGGTCAAGCAGGGCGTCGAGTGAATCGGCGGGGTACTTCTTCGTGCCGCCGGTGCGCATGAGACCAACGGCGAGGCCCCCGAGTCCTTCTTTGCCTTTGGGGTCGAAGATAGTGCCCCCACGCACCTCACCCACGATTTCGACCATGGGGAGCGTGTGGTCTTCGGCGATGTAGGTTCGCAGACCGTTGGAGAGGGTTGTGCGGTATGGAGCGCCGAGCGGGGCTTGCCAGACGAGGGAGTCGTACGTCAGCTTGCTGGGGTGAGATGGCGGCTTGGCATCGCGAGCCTGGACGGAGCCTGTAGCAGTCAACGCGGTCAGAAGTGATATGGTTGCGATGCGGCTGATCATTGCGCGAATCCTCACTCTTCGAAACGATGCGTGATGGGTGCGCAGCACGTGTTCGGATACATGGTCCGGATCAGGGCTTCTTCCCTGCGGCCTTGTTGTCGGACTGCGGGCTCTTGCTCTTTAGAATGCCGATGGTCATGACCGTGGGATCCAGATACTTTGTCACCACCGCCGGAATGCTCTGTGCGTCAACTGCGGCAATGCGGTCGGGATAAAGAAACATGTCTTTCCAACTGTCCAGGCGTTGAAACCATGCCAGACGGTCGGAGATGCCTTCGAGGCTTTGCAGGCCCGAGACAAATCCCATGCGGATATTGTTCTTGTTGCGCTCCATCTCGGCCGGGGAGGGGGGCTTTGCGCCAAGCTTGGCCATCTCGTCGATGATCAGCTTTTCGACCTTGGCAGGGTCCGACGAGTTTTTGAGCGTGGCCCACACCTGAAACTCGCCATTGTGCAGGCGGAAGGAGTTGGACGCACCTGCGTCGGTGCACAACTGCTCCTTCTCGACGAGGCGCTGGTACAGACGTCCTGAGCGGCCATTGAGGATTCCTTCGACAACATCAAGCTTGAAGAGATCGTCGCTTGGGTAGCCGGGGATATGGAACATCATGTCGATTCGCGGTTCTGCATCTTCGGTCATGACAAATCGCGTCTGACCCACGGGCGCGGGTTCGCGCGTGACCACTTCCTGCTTGGGCGGATTGGCGCGTGGTATGTGCGAGAAGTATTTGTCCACATCGCGCACGGCCTTCTGCGGGTCGATGTTGCCCACGAGCACAATCAGGGCGTTGTCGGGCGTGTAGTATTGCTTGACGTGTGCCTCAAGCCGGGCGCGCGTGAACGATTGGATGTCCGACGCCCACCCAATGGTCGGGTTGCGGTAGGGATGCGCAATGTAGAACAGTGCGTTGAGACGCTCGAAGTATCGGGAGATGGGTCGGTTGTCGTAGCGCATGCGGCGCTCTTCCATTACCACATCGCGCTCGGAGGGGAATTCGCGCAACACTGGATCTCGCATGCGGTCTGATTCGATCCAGTAGAAGAGGTCAACCTTGTTCCTGGGGAGCGTGACGATGTAGGCCGTCATGTCGTCGCCGGTCCAGGCGTTGAGGTTGGTGCCACCGTTGTTCTGGTAGAGCTCCCAAATTTCGTCTTTCTTGATGAATGCGCGTTGCTTCTCCAGCGTCGAGGATATCTGTTTGGAGAGCGACGCGATTGTGGAGTCGCTGGGCGTGCGTTCCTGTTCCCGGAGCGTCTCAATGCGTGTTTGGAGAGAGTCCAACCGCTCGATGAACGGTTCCTCTTTCTTATAGTCGGTAGTGCCTAGCGTGCGAGTGCCCTTGAACATCATGTGCTCGTACATGTGCGATAGGCCTGTGGCGCCCGGACCTTCGTACATGGAGCCAACGAAGTAGTAGAGTCTGCACGAGACCACGGCCACGTTGGTGTCGCGCACGACAAGAATTTTCAGGCCGTTCTCCAGGCTGTCGTAGTGGACCGTGAGATCGATGGGAGCGGCTTGCAGCACTGCGGTCAGGCAGAGCACACCGAGGAGGCCCTGCACACTCATTCGTGCGGCATGGAAGGCGTCTGGCGAGGGGTGTCGGTGGAGCATTGTTGAGTTCGCGGACGGGCGGTGAATGGGCGAGTGCACGTTGCCCTCTCATGAAGAAAATAGTTCGTGGCTTCGCCGGCACAGCCCGCACGCCCGGATGTGTCTGGGCGAGCGGATGCTCGGGGTTGTCGGGATGCGCATGCGACTGTGGACGTCTGTTGCTATCACTGCTCGCCCGAGAGCTCAATCGTGTACGATTCGCCGCTCTTCAGGTCCAGACTGGAGCGCCACGTCGTGGGCGTCGAGGTGGCCCCGGACACCAGATATCCGCTGATGTCAAAGATGCCGTCGCTGGGAATGCGGTCGGGGTTGACTTCCCGGTAGTCGGACGTGTCGCCGTATTCGATGGTATCTGTCCATGATGTATCGAGAGTCGAGAGGCCCCTGACCGAATACACTGTGACAGTTCCCTAGGTATCAACGGTGCGGTTCATGTTCACAAACCGAAGCATGGCCGGCCCTGAGCCCCCACCCCCTCCACCGCCAGTCGGGCCATCGCAGCCGGGGAACACCCCAATCGCTGCCAGCGCGACGACTCCCATCAGCCACGCGCGAAGATGTTGGTTCATGGATTCCCCCCTCTGTGATTGTGATACACTGCGGGGTCGGCACAGACACCTCGACACCGCGCCCCCCTTCCATCACAATATAAAGCGTGGGAAGGCCGTATCGACCGGATGAAAGTGCTTGCGGACGAATCTCAGGCGCGGCGGCAGACTACACGAACGGGGGGAGGCGTTGGGTGGCAAAGCCGGGCGCCGCACTGAGCCTGCCGAATGTGTGGCGCGTCATGCGGCTGTGAAGCTCCGGTGCACCCGGTGCGCGACACCCTCGAGCATCGTGCCCGGCCAGCAGGACTCATTGCTTCGTCAGGACCAATTCCCGTCATGGCTTGACGCGTATGCGCCATCGACGGGGCCCCGGTGACACCAGCCCTTTGGGTTTGACGGGAGGTGGCGCTCTTCATGTCGATTCCTGCGGAATTTCCAGAAGGCGTTGCCAGCCTACGCCACGATGTCCTTCATCTTCTGGTAGCCCCAATGTGCGATCAGATGATCGAGCAGCACCAGCGCCGTGTAGTTCTCAGCCACGGGCCAGATGCGCGCGACAATGGTCGGGTCGCGACGGGTGATGGCTGCCAGAGCCTTGTTTTCGAGCGTGTACTTGTCAATGGTATTCTGCGGCTTGTCGATGGTCGGGGTCGGCTTGACCGCGAGGCGAACCACGATCGGTTGCCCGGTTGAGAGCCCTCCGGTGATGCCGCCCGCGTTGTTGGAATCAAAGACGACTTTGCCGTTCTCGGAGTGCATGCGGTCGTTTGATTGGTACCCGGTCATGTCCTTCACGCGCATGCCCGCGCCCACCTCTACCGCTTTGACTGCGCCGATACCGAGCATGCGTCCGAGCTCTGCGTCAAGCTTGTCGAAGACGGGCTCACCCAGTCCTGCCGGACATCCCAGTGCCACAACCTCGACAAGGCCACCGGTGGAGTCGCCGGTGGCAGAGACATTGTTGGCTGCCTCGACCATCTTCTCGGCGGTATCGATATCAGGGCAGTTGAGCACCCAGTGACAGCCATACTTGCGCATGACTTCCTTGCGGTTGAATGCCGGAGCCTTGTCGCGAATGGCGTCGATCTCCTGCTCGATCTGGGCGAAGACCGCCATCTTCTCAAGAAATCGCATGTCCATGGTGACACGGTTCTTGACGTAGGTCTCCTGGTAGAACGGGTCGAAGTCGTGGCGCATGCTCTTATAAGCATTGGCCATCTGCAGCGCCTTCTCATGGTCGACATCGGGGCAGCGTACGCCCGTCAGTTCCTTGACGTAGGCAAAGACGCGGATGCCCGCCTTTTCGAGGATCTTCTTCGCAACGTAGCCGGCGGCAACAATGGTGCTGGTGTAGCGGCCCGAGAAGATGCCCGCGCCGATGGCATCGTCGGCCTGTCCGTATTTCATGAACGAGGCGTAGGATGCGTGGCCCGGGCGCGGCGTGCGGTTGGTATCCTGGTACTGCTTGATGTGGATGAAATGCCGGTCGAGATTGGGAATGAGAATGGTGAGGGGCGAACCGTTGGTTTGGTTGCGATTGCCCGCGCCTTCGATGGTGTCGGCAGCATTGGTGCCGGTGTAGATGACAGGAAGGTCGGGCTCCTTGCGCGGCGAGGAGAGTTCGTCTGCCCCGGGCTTGCGCAGAAGAAGGTCGCCGTAGATTTCTCGTTCGGTAAGCAGCATGCCCGGGGGAACGCCTTGCAGCATGGCTGTGAGACCTTCTTGATAGGAACCGCCGGCAACCGTCACTTGAAAGAATCTGCCCAGAGAACACCCGATCATACGTGGTCACCTCGTCAGGATGGAGTGGAGTTCTGTCTTCGTTTCGGCAAACCATGGAAAGATACATTCTCGGGGCAAGGACCATCGGTGTCGTGAGCGGAATCTGACGCGCGATGTGCACGGCATTCGGAGAAGGACCGGGAGGCTTTGCGCGGCGTCCTATCTCATGGTATATTAGCGGAGGGAGAATCGCTCGATCATGCTTCAGACCCAATACCTGTTCATCCGCGGCGACGAAGCGCTCTTTCGTGAAGAGGCCCAGCGAGAACGCATCGCTTCGTGGGTGCGCCTCTTCATCGGGGTGGCGGGAGCACTTCTCTTTGCCGGTGAGTTGCTGCTTGGCCGGAGCACGCTCACGCTCTTCACGCTGCGGCTCATCTCGATCATGGTATTCAGCGTGTACAGTGCGCTGTTCCTCTTCGGGTACAGCAAGCCCGCTGTCAAGGGGCCGTACCTCTACCTGACGTCCTTTCTCGACGCCACGATCGTCACGCTCATTCTGTGGTCGTATTCACTGACTGGGTCGACGACCTTCTTTGTCAAGTACTCGGTCTTCGCCGTCTACTTCCTCGTCATTTTCCTCACGGCTCTGCACCACCAGCCTTTTCTTGGCCTCTTTGCCGGGGCAGTGGTGTCGCTGGAGTACAGCGCGCATTTCTTCTTTGCCGCGCAGCCCGAGCCCGTGCAGTATGGCGATTGGGTGAGTGGGTACAGTATGCGACTGGTGTGCCTGATGACCGGAGGCGCGCTGGCCGGGCTCGTGTCGTGGAAGAATCTCAGCATCTTTCGCGAGGTCGTGAGCTCGCATGTGCGCTACCATGATCTGGTGGGCAGACTGCCCGAAATGCTCTTCACGCTTGACCGCAGCGAACGGTTTGTATGGGCGAATCGGGCCGCAAAGGCCATATTCGGGCTTACGGCCCAGCAGATAATCGGCAAGAGCATTCGCGAATCGTTGGTAGATCCCGACCAATTGCGGCTCGACGCAGAAACGGTTCGGGGCACCTTTGAGGTGCGAGACGTCGAAGGAAAACGCAAATACGTTGACTGCACGATTCGTCGAGTCGACGGTGATCCCAATGGCGCGTCGTGGGAGGGGTTGATGTCCGACTCAACCGACCGCGAAATCGCCATGGCCCAGCGTGAGGAGATGGCCAGCCGGCTCTTCACCTATCAGAAGATGGAATCGCTGAGCACTCTGGCTTCGGGGATGGCCCACGACTTCAACAACATCCTTCAAACGGTCAACGACATAGTGGGAACCGTGCAGAAGGAGAGCAGCGAGACCGACACGAAGCGTCGCATGGAACTCATCTCCGAGACCATGGTCGACGCAAAGTTCCTCATTTCCGAGCTTCTGGCCTTGGGCCGCAAACAGCCGCTCAACTATACCACAGTCAATCTCTGCTCGTTCTTCGGGACGGTGGCGCCGTTTTTTCAGGAACAGCTTGGCGCCAACTACCGTGTCAACTTCCAGTCACAGCACGACCAGCTCTGGATCCAGGGAGACCCCGACTATCTCAAGCGCATCTTCCAGAACCTGGTGGGCAACTCGCGCGATGCCATGCCCGGTGGGGGAACCATCTCCATCGATTGCTCTGCCCAGCACGAAGACGGCAAGCTCCGTACCGTGGTCATCCGCTTCTCCGATAGTGGCACCGGTATTCCGCACGACATCACCGAGAGAGTCTTCGATCCGTTCTTTACAACCAAGAAGCCGGGCAAGGGCACGGGCCTGGGCCTGGCACTGGTTCGGCAGATCGTATCGCTGCACAACGGTCGCGTGACAGTGGAGAAAACCGGGAGTTCCGGCACCACGTTCCGAATCGAGATCCCCGAGGTGGAGAAGGAAGATTTCGATTTGGACACCAAGCATATCATGCTCAACCGGCAATCCTCGACTGTCTTGCTGCTCGAAGACGATGCGAAGATTCGTGAGATCCTCAAAATATTCGTGTCGGGGTGTGGCTACCCGGTGTGCGAGGCCTCAAACCGGTCGGAGGCGCTCTCCCAGTTGCGCAAGCACGTTGACGACTGCCAGGTGCTTATCATGGACTGGAAACTGGGCACCGACGACCCGCATGAGGTCATCCGGGCGGCGCGCGAGGTGAAAAAGAATCTCATTGTGATCGTGGTCTCGGGTTACCCGCCCAGGCAGAAGAGCATCGAGGCCATGGGCATCTACAAATGGGTCACCAAGCCCTACGACAAGAACCTCATCGATCTTGAGATCCAGCGTGCCTTGTACCGCCAGGAACGCCCTGCCGAGTAGTATCCTGCCTTCGCCGTCCCTGCGGCTCCCTATTGACACAGATGGCTCCATAGGCTATGTTTACTTTACCGGTAAACAATGCTGGTGTCCGCGGGCAACGTTCCTTTTCGTCTCAATGAGGTCAACTCCATGAAGCTGTCAACGCGATGCAGATACGGAACCCGGGCATTGGTCGAGATTGCCCGAAACTATGGTGGCGGGCCCACCAAACGCAAGGACATTGCGCGTGCCCAAGGCCTGTCACAGGCCTATCTGGAGAACATTCTGAGTGTGTTGAAGTCCCAGGGCCTGGTGAAGACCACGCGCGGCGCGGATGGCGGGTTTGTGCTGTCGAAGGCGCCAACGTCAATAACCATGCTTGACATTGTGCAGGCACTCGAGGGATCGATCGCGCCGGTAGATTGTCTGGACGACCCGACCGGATGCGACCGCGCCGGTCGCTGCGGGGCGCGCAAGGCCTGGAAGAAGCTGCACGACGCGCAGGTCAAGGTTCTCTCGGGTATCACACTCATGGATCTGGTGAGTATGGACGACGGCAAGGACGGCGGGGACTTTGCGATCTGAGGAGATGCGTCGATGACTCTGACGGTGAACGGAGAGACCCGACACGCACCCGACGGCCTCCCACTGCAGGTACTGCTTGACGAAAGGCATCTGTCTGCCGGCCGGGTCGTCGTCGAGCTCAACGGCGCCATCATTCGGAGCGAGGCGTTCCCGACCATCCGACTTGCTGCCGGTGATGTTCTGGAAATCGTGCAGTTCGTTGGCGGCGGGTAGCACGCCCGCGCTCGCTCATTGGCGATGACACACACACACACACCGTGAGGTATTCCTTGACCCCATCTACAGCACCACTGCGCGAATCATTTCCCGGCATCGGCGACGATCTTGTCACAAAGGTCGACGCGCTTGAGGCGCGCATCCGCGCGTTTCCCAACGCCGCCCTGGCCTTCTCCGGCGGAGTTGACAGCACGTTTCTTGCGTGGGTGAGCGCCCGGGTTTTGGGTACCGACGGTGTTTTGCTGGTCACGTCAATCTCCGAAACATACCCGCAGTTTGAGCGGGATGATGCAGCGAAGCTCTCCACTCACCTCGGGTTGCGTCAGGTCGTCATCCACACCGAGGAACTCGGAATCCCCGGCTTCAAGCACAATCCATCCGACCGCTGTTACCACTGCAAGAAGGAACTCTTCTCCAAAATCAAGGTCCTCGCCGGGCAACAGGGCTTCGGCTTCGTGTTTGAGGGTGGGATTGCCGATGATCTGGGCGATTTTCGACCCGGCCGCAAAGCCATTGCAGAACTGGGCATTGCCTCGCCGCTCTGCGACGCCGGTATCACCAAAGATGAAATCCGCCGGATGTCTGCGCTGGTGAGTCTGCCCACTGCCACCAAACCGTCCTTTGCGTGCCTCGCATCGCGATTCCCCTACGGTGAGGAGATCACCCTCTCCAAATTGACACGTGTGGAGAGTGCAGAGGCGGCCATCCGCGCCCTCGGGTTCACGCAATTCCGGGTGAGGAGTCACGGAGACGCCGCGCGCATCGAGCTTGCAGCCGAGGAAATGGATCGGGGCTGGCAGAAACGCTCCGAGCTCGATGCCGCGTGCCGACAGGGCGGGTTTGTGTACGTCAGCCTCGATCTGCGCGGATATCGTACCGGCGCCATGAACGAGGCCATCGGCAAGGGGCGAAGCCAGTCGTGAGGGGCTCGTCGTCTGCCCGTCCTCGACCGCCCGCCGACCATCACCGCCTGGAACACCACCAATGAGTAAGATCCTTGTTGCCATGAGCGGCGGCGTTGACTCGTCGGTTGCAGCGCTTCTGCTGCGCGACCAGGGGCATCACGTCGTTGGCGTCACCATGTGCCTGGGAATCCGTACCCCCGACGGCGCAGGCTCGCGCTGCTGCGGGACCGAGGCCATTGACGACGCGCGCCGCGTGTGCGACCGGCTGGGGATTCCGCACTATGTCTTTGACTTCGCGGCACTCTTCCAGCAGCACGTGGTCGACGATTTCTTCGCCGAGTATCGGGACGGACGGACGCCCAATCCCTGCGTTCGATGCAATCAACTACTCAAGTTCGGTCTGCTGCTGGACAAGGCCCGCTCCATGGGTTTTGACCGGCTTGCCACGGGGCACTATGCTCGAATTGGGGAGCGACAGGGCCACGCAGTCCTGTCGCGCGCAGCAGATAACTGCAAAGACCAGACCTACTTCCTCTACTGCATCAAGAGAGCCGATCTATCGTCGATCGTCTTTCCTCTCGCCGACATGGTGAAGGACCAGACCCGCGTCTGTGCTCGTGACGCAGGTCTGCCGGTTGCCGAGAAAGCCGAGAGCCAGGATATCTGCTTTGTTAATGAAGGAACCTATCGCGACCTGATGGGCGCCTCGTCCCCGGGCGAGATCGTGGATACGTCCGGCACAGTTCTGGGCACGCACAAGGGCATTGTCAACTACACCATCGGTCAGCGCAAGGGGCTGGGCATTGCGGCAGGCCGTCCGTTGTACGTTGTTGCCCTCGACACCGCCCGGAACCGGGTTGTAGTGGGGGAGGAGAGCGACCTCAGTGCTCACGGCATGGCAGTCGGTCAGCTCAACCTGCTGGTCGACGAACTCCCATCACGCGTAACTGTCAAGATCCGGTATGCGCACGCGCCAGCGTCTTGCCGGGTGCGTCGAGACTCCGACGTGCTCACAATCACCTTCGACGAACCGCAGAAGGCCGTCACACCCGGGCAATCGGCTGTGCTGTACGACGGGGACGTGGTGCTGGGCGGGGGCATCATCCAGACGGCGGTGAAGGCGTGAGGCAGCAGTGGTGACCGGCGAGGCCCCCCCCCGATCGAGGATGGTCGTACTGGTCGTCGCAGCAAACGGAGTCAGCAATGCCACACACAAGCAACAGAGCAAGCCGGTTCAGCGAGTCCATCATCCGCCGCATGACGCGCATCTCCAATGCGCACGGTGCAATCAACCTCTCGCAGGGATTCCCCGACGTGTACTACAGCCGGCTCCTGACCACTTACACTGCGAAGCGTGAGCAGTTCCTGGGATACCTGGAGAGTGCCGGGCTGCCCTATGCGGCACCGCAGGGAGCCTACTATGTGATGGTGGATATCTCGCAGTTCGGGGCATCCGGAGACGTGGGCTTCTGCGATTGGCTGGTGCGGGAGGTCGGGGTTGCCGCAGTGCCGGGCTCGAGCTTCTTTCGGGAGCCGGTGCGTCACCTCATCAGGTTCCACTTTGCCAAGAAAGAAGAGACACTTGTCGAGGCCGGCAAGCGTCTGGCCACAGTCCACGATGCCTGGAAGCGGGCTGGTGGCCGAAATTTCGTGGCCGCTCCCATCGTAGTGAATTCGAGAGTGCCCGAATGCCGGGGAGGAGTTGCATGCGAACCTTTGTCGTCATGATCGCAATTGCGTTGGGAGGAACTGCCATGGCAGCAACAGCCGACTCGCTGAGCACAGCACCGAAACAGCCCCTGGACACGGCAACTTTCGCCGGCGGGTGCTTCTGGTGCATGCAACCGCCGTTCGAAAAGACGCCTGGTGTCGCAGCAGTCACTGTGGGCTACACGGGCGGTGGCGTGCCCAATCCCAGCTACGAGGATGTCTGCACCGGGACTACCGGACATGCCGAGGCGGTGCAGGTGGTATTCGACCCGTCCAAGGTCACGTACCGGCAACTCCTCGACGTCTTCTGGCGCAACATTGACCCAACGGCGCAGAATCAGCAGTTTGCCGATCGGGGCACGCAGTACCGCACTGCCATTTTCTACCATGGAGAGGCACAGCGCGCAGTAGCGGTCAAGTCGCGCGATGCACTTCAGGCATCCGGCCTGTTCGACCGACCGATCGTCACCGAGATCACGCCCGCAGGCCCCTTCTACGCAGCCGAGAAGTATCACCAGAGGTACTACGAGAAGCAGCCTCTTCGCTACGGCATGTACAAGGAAGGCTCGGGGCGGTCGGCCTTCCTCAAACGGGTGTGGGGGAGGAAGTGAGTGCGGAGTGCGGAATTGTGGATGTCGTCGACGAACGCGTAGAGATGTTTCGCGCAACGTCTCGTCTTCGCGTGACATTGGTACGGATGACGGAGCGATGCCCAGCCCCGACTGTCAAGGAGGGGTTGGGTGTTGCGGTGGGACATGCCGCGTCGACGATGCGCTCCGGCGCCCCTCCTTGACAGGCAGGTTGCTCCATGGCGCAATGCCCCGCGACGGCCTGGCCTCGACAACCCCTCCTTCATCGTCGGGGCTCGGCATTGCAGCGAGACCCTTCAACAAACGCAACCACTCAGGTTCTCGATGCTCGTCTCGATACACCTCAGCCGGTCGCCGAGCGCTGCACTGAGCCCCGTCGAAGCGTGGCACTGAGCCTGGTCGAAGTGTGTGGCCCGTCGACATCTCGACAAGCTCGATGCGGCGCTGAGACGGGCTGTACTTGCACTGAGCCCTGTCGACGTGTCCTGGCGCCCGGCTGAGGGACCCGACGAGCGTCAAGGAAGTGACCGTCAGAGGTACCTGAGTAGTGGCCCACAAAAGAGAAAAGGCCGAACCCCCTGGTTCGGCCTCCTCCGCTCGGCCCGGACATCTGACGGGGATCAGTTGACCTTCACCTCGATCGCCTTGGGCTTGGCAACCTCGGTCTTCTTCAGCGTGAGTTCCAGCACCCCGTCCTTGTAGTGCGCATCAACACTGCTCGTGTCAATGTTGTCGGGCAGCGAGAAGGATCTGGCGAACGCACCATAGCTGCGTTCCAGATGGCGATATCGACCGTTCTTCTCCTCGCGTTTCTCCACCTTCTTCTCTCCACTGACGGTCAGCACACCGTCCTCAACCTGAATCTTGATATCCTCCTTGGCGAGGCCCGGCAAGTCTGCGTGCAACTTGAAGTCGTTCTCCGACTCAACAATGTCGACTCTCGGCCAGGTGGTTCCGGTGAGTTCTCTGCCTGATCGGGCAAAGATCGATTCGTCGAACATGCCGTCAAACAGATCGGACAAGCTGAGAGCAGGGCTCTCGTAACGGATGAGGGATGACATACAGGCCTCCTGTGGTTAGTTGTTGTTGATCAGTCACTACACCAGAGCGAGGAAACCCTCCACGCTCGGTGTGGTGTTTAGTGCTAGCTGGGTATTTACCTGACTCAGGTCGGTACTATATCTTGTGTGCCCAAGAACCACCGTCGGTCGCCCTAAGTCGGGACTATCAGCTCCACCCCG
>Ga0315284_10006557_pt1 | contig 16564 bp, 18 predicted proteins | sample YL17G09_16_MG_FD_203696 | JGI IMG/M metagenome (GOLD analysis project Ga0315284, IMG submission 203696) | Sediment microbial communities from Yellowstone Lake, YNP, Wyoming, USA - YL17G09_16 | ecosystem: Environmental > Aquatic > Freshwater > Lake > Sediment | place: USA: Wyoming | collected...
ATCAGGTACTCGTGGCCCTTCTGGGCGAAGCGGCGACGCTCCTCGGTGTCCAGGTAGACGTAGTTGGCCCACACCTCGAACACCGGGCTGGAGGAGCCGAAGTAGTTCGAGAAGGTGCTCGTCAGGTCGAAGTCCAGGCGGACCTCGTGGTACTGCAGGGCAATCAGGGGCAGGTACAGGCCCGGGTTGCGGTTGAAGAAGAACAGCAGGGGCAGGTACACGTACGTCTTGTTGGTCGCCAGGTCCGACGCGGTGGAGACGCCGGTCGTCAGCTTGCCGTAGTTGATCTTGTCCGACTCACCCAGGAACACCTCAGCGTACAGGCGGAACCACGCCTGGTAGTGCTTGTCGATGCGCTGACCGCCGATCGTCAGCTCCACGGCCGCGATCGCGCGCTCAGCCACCCAGCACTGATCGTAGACCACGTTGGTCGACGTCAGGATGTTGGACACCGGGATCAGACCCACGTACATGTTGCCGACCAGATCGCCGTTGCGGGCGATCGTCACGGACACACGGCCGCTGTTGGAGGGCGTGCCGTTCACCGTCTGCTGGATGTTCTCCATCGCAAAGTTGGTGTGGCGCTTGTACACCGCCTGGAAAAAGGTCACCTTGGGCTGACCGGTAAGGTAAACATCCTGAGCACCATAAGCAACCAGCTGCATAAGACCACCCGCCATTTGTAATAGTACTCAAGAAAATAATTTGGAGCGGAGGACGGATGCTACGCAACCGGGACTTAGTTCGAGAAGACCAGACCGCCCATACCCGACGCCACCTTGAGGACGTTGTAGTTGATGGCGAACATCTTCTGGGAAAGGTTGGCGCCCATGCCCGTCTTGAGACTGACGGCCACCTGGGCCATGTCGATCCGGCTGAAGTTGCACGTGCCGCTGGGCTGGAGTTCCTCGGGCTTGAGAGCGAAGGAGTATGAGTAGATGCCGACGTAAGGCGCACCCGAGTGATACTGGTACGGCTGGTACTGGTTAAAGTACTTGCCGGGTTGCTCGATGAAGCGGTCCGTGCCGTTCAGCATCAGCTTGAACTTGTGCAGAGGACCGGTCTCGTACCCGTAGACCGTATTGGCCGTGCCGTAGTTGGGCAGGCCCGACTCGATCCAGAACACGTTGCCCGTCTGGACGTTGGACTGGAGGTTGATGCTGGAACCAGCGGTGATGGTCGCGCCTGTAATAACGGAGCCCGTGGTGGCCGCCACGAACAAGTTGGAACCGAGCAGGGGCGGGGCAAACAGACGGGGCACACCCACCTGATTCGGCAGGAGGTTCATGCCGTTCTGGGGAAGGATCTGGGGGTTGACCGTCACGTTCACGTTGGCCGTGCTGGAGCTGAAGTTCCACATGGCGTTCAGGTTCGTGCTGGAGCTCAGCTGATTGTTCTGGTAGCACCAGATCAGCTCCTTGACCGGGTGGTTGAACTGCAGACGGATTATGCTCGCGGCATTCTCCGAGCTGACGCCGACGGCGTCCGGGGTCACGTACTGGACCTGTTCGATCAGGTACTCGTGGTTGTTCTTGGCGAAACGGTCACGCTCGGTGGTGTCCAGATACATGTAGTTGGCCCATACCTCGATACCGTTCGTGCCGAAATAGCTCGAGTAGTACTGGCTCATGATAAAGTCCAGACGGACCTCGTGGTACTGGAGGGCAATGATGGGAAGGTACAGGCCTGGGTTCCGGTTAAAGAAGAACATGAGCGGCAGGTAAACCTTCGAGGGGCTCGTCGTGCCCACGTTGTTCACGACAGACGACGAGGTCAGGCGGCCGTAGTCCATCTTCTTCGTGTCGCCCAGGAACACCTCGGCGTACAGGCGGAACCACGTCTGTTGGTGACGATCGATCAGCTGACCACCAATGAAGAGTTCGATGCGCTCGATGGCGCGCTCAGCGACCCAGTTCATGTCGAAGTTGGCGTTGGTCGACGTCAGGGCCGCAGAGGACGTCTGGGTCGGCTGCGCCACCATGAACATGTCACCGACGAGATCTCCAGAGCGGCTCAGGGTCACGGAAAAGACGCCACCGTTGCCACCCGACCCGTTCACGGTTTGCTGGACGCATTCCATCGCGAAATTGGTGTGACGCTTGTAGCTCGACTGGAAGAAGGTCACCTTGGGCTGACCCGTCAGATACACATCCTGAGCACCATAGGCCACGAGTTGCATGAGTCCGCCACCAGGCATTTTAATATAGGTCGCGAAAAAGTTCTAGCGCGAAAAACCCAAGCTCTTAATTTCTGTTGGAATATTACAAATGTCCCGTGCAAAGATTCAGGAAATTCCCGATGAAGAAGAGGAGATGGATGAGGAGATGGACGAGGACGACATGGACGAGGGTATGGATATGTTCGAGGCCCTTGGGTCTCTGCTCGCCACCGAGGAGGGCGAGACGATCGCCACGACGCTGGTCGGGCTGAAAGACGCGACCGAGAAGATCGCCCAGTGCATGGAGATGCAGAACAAAATTCTGGTGAAAATTCTGTCCGCCATGCAGGCGGCGTGCCCGTGTGCGCAGCCGACGCAGGGTATCGCTGCTCCCGCTTAAAAAAGTCGCGGCCAGTTGTATCAATGGCAACCAAAGGCACCACCACAAACAAAAAGGCGGCTGAAGGCAGCGCTTACCAGAAAGAAATCAACTCGTGGACGCCTGCGGACCTAGACGCAAAGCTCGTAGATTGTGAGCGCAATCTCCATCTGGAACTCCAGAATGGAGACAAGCGACAGGAAATTTTCAAATTACTCGCGGCCAAGTGGCTCCCGGCAACGCCCAACCGGGATCCGAACGGCCTCCCCGTGGATATCGACAAGGAGGACCTCGAACGCCTGCTTGTGAACAAGCGCCGAATTATCGATATCTGTGGTTACATGCTTGCCCGGGCCGACTTGCTTGAGATTAGCAAGACTGAGACCCAGGACATCAATGGGAACAAGATGACCTTCGAGCGCCGTATCAAGCGCTTCAAGGAGTGCTACAAAGCCATCGTCAATAAGTTTATTGAAAATGATGCGGAATTCAAGATGTTTAACAAGCCCATGGCTGAGAACCCCGACGTCGACATGGACATCGAGAAGGATGCAACCTCGTATCAGAAGCTCCTCATTTTCCTTCTGAAACAGGCGTACCGTAACGGATACCGTCGGTACCGTGATCAGTGCTGCAAGGAAATCCGAAACACGCGCGCCTGGAAGCCGGTCAAGGAGATCAAGGACTTTGTCTATGACGAGACCCAAAAGGAGGACAACGCCGAGATGTGGCTGAACCTCACGAACCGCGGCAACATGGCACATGACGTCATCCGCCACTTGTCGAACTGCAAGGATATTCAGTTTTCTGAAATCAAAAAGGATCGTCACGTCTGGTCTTTCCAGAACGGCCTGTTGGACGCCCGCCCACTCGAGATGGTCAAGGATGCCTCTGGTTGCCGTCAGATGAAGTTTTACCAGTACGCCACCGACGAGTTTGCGGAGCTCGATCCGACGCTCGTGTCCTGTAAGTACTTTGACCAGCCTTTCGAGCCTTACGACGACCTGGACGACTGGTACGACATCCCTACGCCTCATATGCAGAAGGTGCTGGACTATCAGCGCTTTGAGGAGGACGTGGCCCGGTGGGTCTATGTCTTCATGGGCCGTCTGTGCTTCGATGTGAACGAGCTGGACGGCTGGCAGGTCATCCCGTTCCTGAAGGGTATCGCGCAGTCGGGCAAGTCGACGCTGATCACCAAGGTGGCCCGTCGGTTCTACGAGTGCGAGGACGTCGCGACCCTCTCGAATAACATCGAGAAGAAGTTTGGCCTCTCGAGCATCTACAAGGGGTTCATGTTCATCAGCCCCGAGATCAAGGGTGACTTGCAGCTCGAGCAGGCTGAGTTCCAGTCGCTCGTGTCCGGTGAGGATGTCAGCATCGCGCGCAAGTGCGAGACGGCGCTCAGCATGCAATGGACCACCCCCGGAATTCTGGGTGGAAATGAGGTGCCGAACTGGAAGGACAACTCTGGTTCGATCCTGCGTCGCTTGGCCACCATCAATTTTGGTCGCCAAATCGCACCTGACGTGGCTGACCCGCACCTCGAGTACAAGCTCGAGGCGGAGATGCCCGCTATCCTGTGCAAGTGTCTGCGGGCCTATCTGGACTATGCGTCAAAGTACGCCGACAAGGATATCTGGAACGTGCTCCCCAAGTACTTCAAGACGATCCGGAGCCAAGTGGCGACGGTCACCAACTCGCTCCAGCACTTTCTGTGCTCTGAGAAGTTCAAGTTTGCTCCAGACGCGTTCGTGCCCCAGAAGATCTTCGTGGCCCAGTTCAACCAGCACTGTCGTGAGAACAATCTCGGCACGTTCAAGTTCAATCCGGACTTTTACGCAGGGCCGTTCAGCTCCAAGGAGCTCGAGGTCCGCGTCGAATCCCGGATTTACCAAGGACAGGCGTACGCGACGCAGCCTATCATTTACGGTCTCGACTTCAAGGGTGAAGAATAGACCAGACCCGAAGGGTCTGTGGGGCCGCGGCGCCGGGGCCCGCTACGCCGGCCCGCCGAATAAAATATGATTCAAGAGTAGAAATGCTGGGCGACACCCCCAGAACCGCGGCCGCGCGGAAGATTCAGAAGATCTTCCGGGCGAGGCGCGTTTTTACGAACAGCCAGGGAGCCTACAAGGTGGCGCCGTCTGCGCTCACGGCCAAGATTGTAACCTTCAAGTTGCCTACCAATTTCCGTTCTGTATTCGAGTCGGAGCCCAAGGGTTTCTCGGAGATCACGGGCTACAAGGCGAGCTTCAAGAAGCCCGTGGTCCGCTGGGTCCAAGGTCAGGGTTGGATAGGCGACTCTGATGGCGTGAATAAAGTCATCGCCAAAAAGGGCCAACAGACCATCGTTCTGACCGATAAGTACTTTGACGTCATGGGCCTCGGCAACTACGAGGCGGCTCTGCTCGCCATCGTCAAGAACGGGTGGGCCCCCAAGGTGCTGCTCAAGGCGCCGCCCACCTACAAGAAGATTGATGGAATTTTCTACGTAAATAGGCCGTTCGTTCTCGATGACCTGCGTGACGAGCTCAAGAAGCTCCCTGTGTCAATGGTCGAGAGCATTGGTCGATACGACGAGAAGGTGGGCGGCGTCCCGGCCATAGTCCTCAAGCTCAAGAAACCCAAGTGGACCTACCAGTTCTTCAAGAACGGCACCGTCCTATTCACAGGCATCAAGGATCCATCCGAGCGCGACGCGCCCCGTCAGCTTTTCAAGGAGTTTTTCACCGACAAATACGACCTTGTGGCCCTACTGGCTTTGAACCTGGCCAAGTCGCCTGCGATCCGCAAGCCCGGGGCGCAGGCTGCCAACGCCAAGAAGGCTAAGCTGGCCAATCGGAACCCTCTGGCGGCATCCTGGAATGCGAAGCCGCCCATGGGATTTTATATCCGCCCGGGGACTAACGGCAAGCCCCGTCTTTACAAGTGGCGCAAGATGGAGAAGGAGCCACAGACTGGTCAGTGGTTGAACCGTGGTTCCCTGAACATGGCGGGTGTAGGGCCCAAGGTTGTGAAGGCGTACGCCAGCGCAGGCGTGCCCATTCCGCACGCGACACTGAATGCCTTTATCCGGGCAGGCCACCCGCTTGCGAATGGTGCGAAGAAGACTCCCGCGGCCGCCAAGAACCGCCGGGCGCCTTCTTGGGACGCCATGAAGGAGGGGTTCTACGTGCGTCCTGGACCCGGTAAGCAGCCTTACTGGTTCGCCGTGCCATCTGGAATCGCGGCGGGTCGCAAAACGGTCATCAAGGCTTACACCGATGCTGGCCGCAACATCCCTGCGACCGTCCGCGCCATCTTCAAGATCCCGGCCAACGTCAAGACGAACATCATGACTCTCGGCAACGCCGAGTTTAAGCCGGGCCTGCAGCACGTCGTGAAGATGGGCCTGAATAGCGTTCTGCGCATCAACAACCGCCAGGCGACCCGTCTCACCAAGGCTGAGCTCCTGGCCATCGCGCGCAACATGAACATCCCCGAGGCAAACGCCAAGATGGCCCCGACCCGCCTCGTTGGTCTGATTCAGAACAAGGCGGGCGTCACGAACAAACTGAACCGGACGTATGACGTGCTTGTGAACGGCACATTCTACAAATTTATGAACAATGGCCGCGTAGAGAAGACAACAGGCGAGGGAGTCCAGACGCGCCGGGCGTGGGCGACCATCCCCGTGGCCGAACAGAACAAGATAGCCAAGAAGCTCTTACCCGTGAATTTGCACACGGAATACAACGCCACGGCAAAGGCTAACCGGTTCAACACCCTCCGGGCCCACGTGGCGGGCAAAAAGCCGGCCAAGGCGCCGAGCCCTCTGCGTCCCCGCCCCCCGACACCGAGCCCTTCCAATTCTAATTCCAATGCGAATAACGCCATGGCCCTCGAGTTCGAGTACGGCCTGCGCCTCTCACAGAACCTCGGTAATCTTTATCGTAATGGAAATGAGGCAACTTTCATCAAGTCCTATGGTAAGTTGCCTGTGGGTGCGCGCGGCAAGCCTCTCAAGGCGAATGTGAATCGGACGTACAAGAAGTTCGTGAAGGAGACGGCGGGCATGCGCACCAATGAGCCATCCAAGGCCCGATACGTGACGCGAATTCAGATCCCAAATTGGATCCCGGTCAACAAGGTACAGCGGTACAAGAACTTGGTGACTAACCTGGCTTTCCAGAAGCCCAAGCCCAAGGTGGCTAATATGAAGGTGGCGATAAAGGCGTGGCTCGAGGCCGAAGTACCTCGGAGTCCCGCGCGCGCGGCACGTACCGTCGAGAACGCCATCACGGGTGAGATAAAGCACCTTCCGGCATACGTGCCCAAGGCGCGCAAGACGCCCAACATCCCCAAGAGATCCCCTCCCCCTAAGAAGAGCCCGAAGCCCAAGAAGTACAACGCGGCAAAGAGCCCCCGACTCCAGAAGGAGTACGCCCTCCCGGTAAACCGGGCCAACCTGGCGAACCTGAATAACGCCCTGGCTAATATAGGGCTACCGACCGGTCCACGGAATACATACACGTGGGCGGGTCTGGTGCGCGCGGGTCTAGACCCCAAGTTCCGTAACGTCTGGCTCAACAAGGTGGCCAAGAACTAGACGCACTTGAGGAGGTCGAAGATTTTATAAAGTAGGTTGTACATGGTGTCCTGATCGTTGACCAGCTCGGGCTTGATAATTTCAAGCTCAATTTGGTAAGTCGTGTCCTCGTCCGAGTCGGGGTCGTCCGGGTTACCCTTCACGATGGACATATCGATCGAGAGATTCTTGCGAACAAAAGACCAACGCTCCTTGGTCTTTTGCTCTGTGCTCGTCTCTTCACCATCGTACTCGAACGGCTCCTCTGTCGAAACGCCCAGACGCACGTCCAGAGGCTTGCCGTCAAGCACAAAGTCGTCCACTCGGACGCGCTTCTTGATGTGGCCAACTTGCTCATCAGTCTCGTCATCGACCGTGAGGCGCTTGGACCCCGCAAAGTAATACACGGTCGACTTGGTATGCTTGGTCTGCTCCCAGCCGTCGTAACGCTCGAGAGCTCGCAGGACCTTCTTGAACGCCACCTGACCCACGTTAGTGTCGAAGCCCCCACGGGCCGAACGGCCGAACCGGATCTCAATCTCGGTCCCAGGGTTGTTCTTGTGCGCATTGATGATGGGCGCCCACTTGTCGTAAATCGGGTGAGCCTCCATTTTTGCTTTAGAGATTACACGAGCCTTTCCTCTAAGAGGATGCGCGGTCTGGTGAACCTGGGCAACACGTGCTACTTCAACACTGCGGTTCAGTGTCTGGCTCATGTTCCACCCTTGAGCAAGTTTCTGTTCGAGGCTGACCCGTACGACGGCTCGTGTGACGTGACGCGAGAGTACCAGAAGGTGGCTCGGCAACTGTTTATGAAAGATTTGACTGATCCTGTAGATCCACGTGATCTCCTTGCGGCCTTCAGGACACGTTTTCCTGCATTCACAGGCGGGTCTCAACACGACGCCCAAGAGGTCATAGTACTTCTGATCGATGTATTTGAGAAATCAATTGGTCAGAAGTTTATCAAGTCAATCTTCAACGGTCAGGAGTGCCAGGAGACTGTGTACCCCGGCGGCGTCTCTAAAAAGACGAACGAATTTGTAACCTTAATTCTGAACCCCATGGAACCCACGAACCTACCTGAATTACTCGAAGAAAAGAACAAGTACGTAGGGATCGAAGGGTATGTCGATGACGACGGCCGGCGCCATCACGTCGCGGCTGTCCGGACGGTCGTGACTCAATGGCCCCGCGTTTTCGGGATCACGTTCTCCATGTATGATCACAAATTTCCAATTGAAATTCCTACAGAGTTCGAGGGCCACAAGCTGTTCGCGGCCGTGATTCATCATGGGATTCAGTGGGGTGGGCACTATGCGCTACTCGTGAGACGATGGGACAAGTGGTACATCAAGGATGATGAAACTGTTACTGAATTAAACGAGGTGCCTAAGTGCGCGCCGTTCTACATGGCTTGGTACCGTTCCTAAAACTCGGTCACGAGGATGTTCTCACGCAGATTCACCAATGTCCTGAAGTAGGTCCTCCTGTTATTTGCGTGCATCTTGTCGGTCCTGATCTTCTCGACGAACCACCCGAGATCGCCGTAGCCACACTCGACTATTGTTCCGTTGGCCAAGTCTGGTCTTTGGTGGCGCAAGTGCAACTCGGCCTCCTTGTAGGGCTCCCCACGATCCTGTACAAAAAGCTCCTTCCCATTTTGCAAACAAAAATCGATCGTGATGCGCTCTCGGGGTTTCCACTTGAACATGGTCTCGTGGGTGCCCATGCGGATCGGCTCTTCTATGGGGGTGAAAACCAGACCGTCCGTCTCGTACTCGAACGAATTTAGATCGGGAAAGGGGGTTCCCAAAGCCCACATGGTCTTGACCCGGATCTCGAATGGGGCGTTGGCAGTCTTGATGATACCCTTGAGGACCGCCCGGGCCTTCTCGAGCCGTTGGTTCAAAGGCGCCCGCGTGAGGTCCTCACCCTTGACCCGAACGGCGTCGTAGACCATGAAGAGCATCTTCCCTGACTTGGCCTTGACGAGTTCTCCGTCGAGCAAGGTGTCCTTAGGCATCCTGATCTTCACGGTCTCTGTGCGAAACGCGCGATTCACCAAGGCCACAGTGCCCTCTGGGGTGCTCACGAGCAGGTGACGCACGCCGTCAGTCTTTTCACACACCAGGTAGGGTTGGCGTTTGAGGAGACAGAAGTGCCGACGCTCTATCGACACTGGTTGGGGTCCGGGAAAGCGGCTCACGTCAGAGGATCCCCACGAATCCTGAATGAACCGCTCTACCATTTTTGATTATAAATTAGACGCGCCCAGTCTCTAAGGGGCCAGTTCCACACCTGACGCCTCGAGGATATTTCCAAAGCATTCATGTACGAAGTGACAGATCACCGTTGCCTCGGACGCGACACCAATTTTTAGTTCCAGACTCATGAGGCGGGAAAACATCGCCTCATTATCCGTCAGAGGCAGTACAACGTTCACCTTGCCTCCACGAAGCTTCTTGTCGACCGGCTTGGCGTCCATGAGCCACACGCGCGCGGACGTCTTGATGGCCTCGTAAATACCATCGGTGAGTTTGCGACCAACCTCGGTATCGAACGCGAGACCACGCTGATGACTAGGCTCCGTCGAACCAGCCTTGGTCTTCTGGGCAAACTGATCCCAGTTGATGCCCTCCTTGACCGACGGGAAGACGAGGATAGACGTGCCCTTGGGCATGGGCTCGAAAACCTTGGGCAGAATTTCATTATTTAGGTTAGTTCCGTACTCCATCCAGAAGATGCGCTCACCCGTCTTGATCATCTTGGGCAAGCTCGCCTTGTCGTCAACAAAGTGAATCTCGAGGTGGACCCCGCGCTGCATGCACTGAACGTGGATGTTCATCATCGTGTGTAGGGTCGTGGCGACGATGGCCTTGTTGCGGGTCTCCGCCACGAGATGGATCATGGTGGCCATTGATAAACTATTGATTAAGATCCTTAAGTGGAACTGGTAGCCTTGATCCGCTCCTCGAGAGACCCGAAGAACCGAATGTTGCCTACATGGCCTAGGGTCGTCATACAGTCGGCGAAAATCTGACCACCCATCTGCTGCCAGCGGCGGCAGAACGCGTAGTCCTCCGAGAGGTACCGGCGCGAGACCGGGTCGATCATACAGTCGAATACTGCGTGGTACGTGTCCAGGTCCTTGTTTTGGTGGTCGTTGACGCACAGAAGCTCTGGGTAGCGCTCGTGCATCTTAGTAAATACGTCACGCTTGATCAACATGAACCCCGTGGGGCCGTCCAGCACCTCGGCGAACCCGTCACGGATGGGGGTGTTGGCCGCCTTGAAGTTCATGACGAGCGACGCCGCCACGCGCGCCAGGTCCTTGCGACCTGCACCCGACTTGACGTACGCCTCGGCCTGGTCCCACATCACGCACTTCTTGGGGTAGCACGCGACCGACACCTCATGATCCGCCTTGATAAGACGGATGACCGAATCAGGATCAAAATGGACGTCTGCGTCGATGAACAGGAAGTGGGTCGCCTCCGTCTTCTGATAAAAGCGGGCCACGGCAAGATTGCGGGCACGATGGACAAGCGACTCATTTTCGGTCGTGTCGAGCATCATCTGGATGCCGTTAGCTGCACACGTGCGCTGGAGACGAAGCATAGACTCGGCATAAGCCTGGAGACACATACCCCCGTAGCATGGGGTGCTAGCAAATAGTACGATCGGCGTGCTCATTAAATTATAACAGGCCAGAATCCTTAACTAACGTCTCGATCTTCCCCAATGTAGGGACGGACACGTCACAAATTCTGCAAATCTCCGCCTTGCTCGGTTTGAGGCCCTCGAGAGACAGGATGTGGAAGATGACGGCGCACGCCACCGCCTTGGGTGTCCGCCCCATAAGCTCCACGCACTCATTGAGTGCCTGGCACCCCTTGACGATCTTCATCTTGATCCGACCGCGCGCACCTTCAGGGATGCAAGTGATTTCGTTCACGAATCGTGCAATCAGGTCGGCCGGCGTCGTGACGTGCACCTTCTTGTCGGGCACCTGCTCTTGAAAAATCTCCGTCGTCCGTGAAAGGTCCCGGGCCGGTATCCCGAACGCGTCGGCGATCTCCTTGGTCGTGCGCGCCACGCCAAACTCCCTGCAGGCCTGAAAGATGCAGTTGGCCTTGATGCCGTTGCGAACAGCGCCTCGAGTCAATACGGCTTCGTTGAAAGCCTTGTACTTGATTTTGGCCTGATACAGGACCGCCTCAGGCAAGTTCAGAATCTGCTTGCCAACCTTGTCGAGTGATAAGTACGCATGAAAAAGTGCCCGGTCTCGGTGGTTCATGGTGGAGTGTTGATGAATTCGGGCCATGCGCATCTGTTTGTACGTGCTGGGTGAGTTGGGACCTCGCCACGCCGGCACACGGATGAGAGTCCCTTGCCCCCAGGCGGCCGAGAAGTGATCGGTGTTTACCGGGGCGCCGATCCGGGACGGGTCCGACGCAACACCCGATTCATCCAGGCCAGAACGCCATTCAGGTTCGTCCGACACGTACGAGTCATCGACCTTCCCACAGTCCGTACAGACTGGCAGGTCGTCGTACACGTCGAACGATTTGCGGCCGCCACATACATTGCAGTGGTACTCGGCCAGTTTGTCGATGACGAGGCACGGGGAATCGTCGGATTGAAACAAATCGAATGCCGCCCAAGCGGCTTGCTCAACCTCCATTTAAGTTGAATTAGGGTCAGGGTGCGGCACCCTGGCCAGAAGAAAACATGTTTTCTTTGTAATGGCCTCCGTCGCGCCCGTCGTTGATCACGTGAAGCGTTCGACCATCCAGGACCTTGCGTCCAAGTCCCCGTTCAATGTCTTTAACGTGGCGGCCGTGGTGGCCATCCTGGTCATCGGCTATTTCCTGTACAAGAAGTTCAACAAGAAGTTCGCCCAGGGCGCTATTCGCATGCCGGTGATGGCGGCCCGCCCTGTAGCGCAGGAGTCCGCCCCCGTGGTCGTCGAGGCGACGGGTGGCGACTCGGATGAGGTCCCTGACGCCAAGGAGGACTAGAGACCAGTTGCGCAGCAACTGTGACCGCGCAGCGGATCACGAACCAGGAGTCGCCGAGCGACTCCCGACTCGGTCTCAAACCCACAACTCATCCACCACACCCCACTTGAGGCACCGCCTCGAATCCATGTACACGTCACGTTTCAGGATCTTCTTGAGCTTGCTCTCGGGAACGTTCGTCTCTTCAAGATAAATTTTGCTAAATCTCTCCATAAATTTCTCGAGGTTACCCATTTGGTCCTTGAAATCCTCAAACTTCCCCCACTGCCCGTCCATATTGAGTTGATGAATCAATACGTACGAGTTAGGAGTCATATACCGGGTCCGACCCCCCAAAAGGATGAAGGTTGCGGCCGAGGCACACACGCCATCAGCGATCGTCCGGATCTTCACGGACCGAGAGAGGCTCGTGAGACAGTCCATGGCGCTCAGTCCCGAGTGCATGTCTCCACCCTCGGACCGAATGAAAATGCGAATATCAGGCTTGACGTGATCGAGTCCTAGATCCAGATGCTTGTGGCGCAGCTCTGTGGCTAGCTTTTTCACTTTCAAATTGAGCTCGAGGACCGACTCCTCGGACACGTCGCAGTGAAAGTAAATGTCCGAACCCTGGACCTTCACGAACTCAAACTCGGGCTCGACGACTGGCTGAGCCATTTCTTGATTGTACTGAGGGCCTTGGGCTTTAACTTGCGCAGAGGGCTCAAATGGCTCATCACGTCGACGTCCTGTGGCTGGATCCCATACTCTTTCAGAAGTTCGTAATCGCCCGCCTCAGCCTTGTCCCTCAGAAGCAAAAGGGCGTCGATGTCCAAGTCGAGACGTGGAACCCGGTGGGACATGGCCTTGATTTTCTTATTTCGCATGCAAATGTTTTGGTATTTTGTCCAGGTCGACCCTGGTTTGAGCGGCGGCTTGAGTGTGTGGCCTATGGCGGCCGCGGGCAGGATACACCCGAACAGGTTGAAGTACGGGAGCAGATCCCATGATCCCGAAAAGACCGCGTCCTCGATCACATCAGCCTGACTAAAGTAGTCGGCAATCAGGGCAAAGTCCAACTTGTTCTTGGCACCGTCTATGTAATTTGCATTCAAAATTGAGGCCATGTTCCCTGGCTCGCACACCGGATGACCTATGAATTTCACGGGATTGGTTTTGGTCCATACGGAGACTAGGTCAGTAACGAATTCTCGAGGAGAATTGAAGTCGTCCCGTGTGTCCGAGTTGATCTCGAGTGACATGAAGACCCGCCTCAGGTCCCCCTTGGACGAACGGATATTCTCATCGGTCGCCCCAGGACACAGAGTCTTGATCTCCTCAAAAGTCTTTGTGGGAAATACAAGGACCTCAATTTCAAAATCAAATTTGGGGACGACCTGTGAAGTGACTATGAACTGACCCATGGTGGGGACATCGGCCAGGTCCCGAAGTCCTACCAGGTCACTCAAGGTTTCGTACTCGTCCAAGAGTACAGGAATATTTGTTCCTCGAATTTTCTCCAGAAATTCATTCGTGTCATGGCGGGACCTCAGAATTTCAGATGTTAATTCGACGAGGTTGGGGCCAAGGGCCTTGTGAGCCGCCCACGTCTTGCCGATGCCCGACTTGCCCACAAGACACACGACCCTCGGGAAATCATTCTCAGATTTTTGTACGTTCTTCGTAAGGTATCTATCCATGGCTACGAGTTCAGAAAGTGGTGATGAGTCAGAGGAGACTCTTACGAAGCAGGTGCTAAATATGATCCTCGAAAATCACGCACTTCGGGACAGCGTGTCGCCTTACCTTACTGGTTACCTTGTGTTTAACGTCTTGATCTTGATACTTCTGATTTACATTAGCGTTAAGATATCAATTAGATGAGGTACTCGGGGGTTTTACGTAATTTCATTAACCCTTTGTTCCCTAATCGAGAGTACTATGAAAAGAAGTTGCTTGTAAAATACAATAATATATAATACCACATGGTACCTGGTCGTTCCCGGGTTGATGAAATTACGTGAAACTTTTTTCTCAGGCCATGATAAGATGGGGCGTCCCAAAATTATCGGGCTAATATGCCCCCAGTGTAAACGGGATTTTTCAAAAGAACACAGCGGTTCTTCGGCGTATGCCAGACACGTGGCCAGAAAAAACCCGTGTGGGTCAGCCGAGCCTTACTCCAGGGTGCCGCCCAAGTTCTTCGAGGGAGTCAAGCGTAACGATTATGATGACGTAAGTCTCATGCATGTAAGGGGTCCAATTACAGATAGCGGAGGGCATTCGTGGATACGGAACATGCTCCAACAAACTTTCAGCATCGAAGATAATAAATGCATAGTATTGAAAAATATCGAACAATTTCCAAATGAAATCTACGTCAAGCGCCAAGGCGTCACCAAGGTTATGAATATCCACAATCTCACGATATTGACTCTTCTCATAATGCATGAGCGCTTATTCCCTTTTCTCGAACTCTCGTGTTGGGAAAAATACAATGAGTTCGAGGAATGGGTGGTCAATGTGTCTGGTGTGGCTCTTAAGGATCGCAATTGGAACGGAACCATCGAGCCATTATCATATTATTATATAGCCGTCCGTGACTTTTTGAGTAATTACCTTTTGAAAATGAAGCACAGACGGCATGAGACTTGGATGCTGGCAAGTGCCACATGGTCGCCTTAAAAGATGGTGCCTATTTATAGAATAATGGATGCGGAAAAATTAGCAGAGAAGGCTGCCAAATTTTTCCCCAAGGCGAAAGATTGGCCGCCACCTGATCAACAAAAAACCATAAGCCCAATTGATATGGTGACCTCTAAAAAATCTAAAAAACATCTCAGTAAGAATTAGCCTACGATGAGCGTCACACTGAAGCGTGCGACCAATGGCGTTCACAAATTCATGGTCCAGTTCCCAGACGGGGGGCCGACCGTCAGGTTCGGCCGCAAAGGCTACTCGGACTTTACGATCCACAAGGACCCGGTGCGTATGAAGCGGTACCTGACGCGTCACCGTTCGAGAGAGAACTGGACACGGGCCGGCGCCAAGACTGCGGGTTTTTGGTCGCGGTGGCTCCTATGGTCCGAGCCGAACTTTCAGGCGGCCCTACGCAAGACCCAGAAGGTTTTGGGTCGGAAAATAGTCTATGCCAAGTAGTAGATGTGGCAAGTTTTCGGTATAGTAGGCTTGGTTCTACTCGTGGCGGCAATAGTGATGGCCGTGTTCGCCGCCAAGGAGAAGAAGGCTGAAACGCCCAACAGAGCCAAGCTGATAGGTCTGATAATCGGCACCATCATTACTGGCCTTTTGGGATTGGCGGCGCTCGCCTCAGCTTTTAAAAACAGATCGGGTGGAGAAGGCGACCAGTCTGTACAGGAGACGGTCGCGAATCAACAACTAGGAGAGGCTCAGGCGGCTGCGGCTGCGGCGGAGGTCAAGGTTGAAGAGGCCAAGGGGATCGCCCTTGGTGGGAACGCGGCTGGCGCGGCAAAACTCGTAGCCGAGGCCCGAAACCTCGAGGCTACTGCGGCCGCACAGGTCGCGGCGGCTGAGTTGGCCGCTACACAGGAGGTGGCTTCTGCAGTTCCGGAGGCCGAGGCGGCTCTCGAGGCGGCGCGCGCTGCAAGAGCCGCCGCCGAGGCGAACGCAGCCAAAGCGCTGGCGTCCAAGGCGGCGACCGAAGTGGCGAATGCTACAGCCGCCCAGACGAAGGCTCGGGCGAATGCAGTCAGTAATACGGCTGTAAAGGCGGCGGCGCTTGGTAAGAAGATTGAGGCGAATGCAGCGTCTGCTGCTAATCGGGCCGCTAAAGTATCATCGGCCGCTGCAGCCGCAGCTGCATTGGCTTAAAATCAATAACCTAGTTACTCATAATGATCATCGGGCTCGTGGGCCGGGCCCGATCCGGTAAGGATACTGCGGCTCGTGCTCTCGTGCCCGAATATACAGTCAAACGACTCGCTCAACCCGTAAAGGACGCTTGCAAGGCCCTTTACGGGTGGACTGATTACGCCTTGGAATCTGACGCCAAGGAGGTCGTTCACGATTTCTGGGGCGCTTCGCCACGTCAGACTATGGTCCATTTGACCCAAAAACTCAAAGATCATATGGGTCAGGATTTCTTCACCCGTAGGTTCTTCGCCGAGTGGGACGGCCAGACTCCGATCGTCATCCCGGATGTCCGGTACTCACCCGATGTCGATGAGATTCACAGACGCGGAGGCGTCACGATCAAAATCACCCGACCGGGCGTCCCCCTCCACGAATTTGAAAGTGAAATTCCCCTGCTCCAAACGACATGGACTATTGAGAATACGGGGACCGAGGACGATTTGCAACGAAAAATAAAAGAGGTGCTTAAATTAAAGGCATGATTTCGCCACCGATGCTTCCGGCTATGATCTCGGCCCTGTCCGGACTCCTGCTTCTGCTCTTGATGGTGGTCACATCTA
>Ga0315284_10006558_pt1 | contig 16563 bp, 15 predicted proteins | sample YL17G09_16_MG_FD_203696 | JGI IMG/M metagenome (GOLD analysis project Ga0315284, IMG submission 203696) | Sediment microbial communities from Yellowstone Lake, YNP, Wyoming, USA - YL17G09_16 | ecosystem: Environmental > Aquatic > Freshwater > Lake > Sediment | place: USA: Wyoming | collected...
TGGGTCTTCTTTGGCTCTCGCCGCCCCTGGAGCGGGCCCTCTTTCGTCGCGATCCCGAGATCGAGCGGCTTGAGGACCTCGGCCGCCCTCAGGCGAGTCGCATTCTTCGCATGCTTCGGTGGAATGTTTCGTTGTCGCTTGCCGCGTCGCTGGTCAGCATTCCCCTCATCGCCAATTGGATGCACATGGTCGCCTGGCTGGCCCCGGTCGGCAGCCTCCTTCTGTCCCCGCTGGTCTTTGTGTTGATGGCGAGCGGCCTGGTGCTCGTGGCGCTGGGGTGGACGGCGCCATGGCTGGCGGACCTCCTGGCGGCGGTGCCCGACGGCGCCGCCCGGGCCACGAGCGGCATCGTCCGGGCGCTGGCCGCAGTCCCGGGCGGGCATTTTTACGTCGCGCGGTTCGAGTGGCCGTGGCTGGCCGCGACGTATGGACTGCTTGCATTGTGGGTCCTCCGCGAGCGGATCGGCCTGTCGTCGAGGCGCCTGGCGATCCTGGCGCTCGCGGCCGCGGCGCTCTTTCTCTGGACGGGCGGCCACCGCGCGCCCCGGCAGACGGTTGCTACATTCATCGCCGTCGGGCACGGCAACGCCAATCTCCTCGAACTGCCGAACGGCCGGACGATCCTGTACGACGCGGGCTCGTCGCTCTCGTGGGCCCGCGCGGCCGACTGGGCGACGGCGCCGGCGATCTGGTCGCGCGGCATCGGGCGGCTCGACGCGGTCTTTCTCAGCCACCCGCACTTCGACCATTTCAAGGACCTCCTGCCGCTGGCCGAGCGGTTCGGCATCCGCCGCGTGTTCGTTCCGCCGACGTTCATGCGAAACCGCCTCGAGATCGACGGCATCGTGGTGGAGGCGCTCGCGGCGCGCGGCATTCGGGTCGAGTTTTTCTCGGCCGGCGACCGGCTGGGCGGGACGGGCGAGGCCGAGGTCCGCGGCCTCTGGCCGCACGGGCCGGTCTCGCAGAGCCGCAACATCAACGACGGGTCGCTTGTCCTTGGGGTGTCGGACGGCGGGCGGCGGCCCTTCGACGACGCTCAGGGCCGCCGTGAGCGTGTCGAACGGCGGCTGCTCCTGGCGGGCGACATCGAGGATGCGGCGATCGGTGTGCTCCTTGCGGCCGAGCCGGGCCTCCGGGCCGACGCGCTCCTCTGGCCGCATCACGGCGGCTCGCCCGAGGCCGTCGGCCGCCTCGCGGCCGCCTTAGGCTCCAAGGTCCTGGTCGTGTCGGTCGGCCGGAAGTTGCCCGAGGAGCCGCTGCCGCCGTGGGTCGCCGAGCGCCGCATCGCGTGCTACCGGACGAGCGAGCGGGGGACCGTGACGCTGGACCTTCGGCCGGAGGGGGTCGTGGCGAGCGCGTTCCTTGAGGCGAAGACCGCGCCGTCGGCTGATGCCGCCTGGGAGGCGGCCGACGAGGACGAGGCCGATCCGCCGTAGTTCGGCGGCCGGCTCACGCCGTCAGGACGAGGTTGTCGGCGTGAATGACTTCGTCGTAGAGGTATTCGCCGAGCGTGCGGCAAAACTCGCTGGTCTTCAGGCCCTTGACCTTGGCCAGGTCGGCGCTCGAAAAGTTGGTCAGGCCCTGGGCGATTTCCTTTCCCCGCGCATCAACCACCAGGACCACGTCGCCGGCGTCGAACGTGCCTTCGAGCCGCGTGATGCCGATCGCCAGGAGGCTCTTGCGGTCGCGCAGGGCCCCGGCGGCGCCGTCGTCCACAAAGAGCCGGCCGCGCGCGGCCCGCGTCAGGCCGATCCACCGCTGCCTGGACGAGAGTTTCCGCGCCTTCGGGAGGAAGAGCGTGCCGACGGTCTCGCCGGCCAGGAGGTCCGCCAGGACGCGCTCGCGCCGGCCGTTGGCGATGACGCACAACTCGCCTGCCGCCAGCACCTTCGCGACCGCCTGGAGTTTCGATTCCATGCCGCCCGTCCCGAGGGCCGACTGCGACCCGTCGGCTGCGCGCGCCGCGGCTTCAAAGTCCTCGACGACGTCGAAGGGTTCGGTGCGCGCGGCATCGCGGCAAAGGCCCTCGACGGTCGTGAGGAGCACCAGGAGGTCGGCCCTCAAGAGGTTCGTCACCATGGCCGCGAGGATATCGTTGTCGCCGAAGCGGATTTCGTCAACGCTGACCGTGTCGTTCTCGTTGATGATCGGGACGGCGCCATACTCCTGGAGCGCGTGGATGCAGTTCCGCACGTTCAGGTAGCGCGAGCGGTCCTCGACGTCGCCCCGGGTCAGGAGGATCTGTGCGGCGTGGCGGCCGTGTTTTTTGAGGGCCGCGTCGAAGGCCCGCATGAGGCTGGTCTGGCCGACGGCGGCGCAACCCTGGAGTTGCGGCAGGGCGACGGGCCGCTTCGCGAGGCCGAGGTCGGCCAGCCCCGCGCCGATCGCGCCGCTCGAGACGACTGCCACTCGGAGGCCCCTCTCCTTCAGGGCGTGGACCTCGCCGGCAATCCGCTCGATCAACGAACAGTCCAGGTGGCCCTGCCGGTCCGCCAGGACGTTCGTCCCGAGTTTGACGACCAGGCTGCGGACGTCGGCCATCAGCGTTTGTCGTCGCGCGCTCATTGCGTTTGCTCACCTGCGCGGTCGAGCGCCTCGACCACGAGTTCGACGCTCCGGGCCGTGGCGCCCTGCATGCGGCGGATGGTTTCGCGGGCCCGTTCGCCCATTTCACGGCGCCGGGCGGCGTCGGTCAGGAGGTCATTGACCTGGCGGGCGAGGTCGGCCTGACCGGAGACCTGGCGCGCCGCACCGGCGGCGACCATCGCGGGCGCTTCGACCGGGAAGTTGAACATCTCGGGGCCCCAGAGGAGCGGCTTGCCGAGGGATCCCGGCTCCATCGGGTTGGAGCCGCCCAGCGGGACGAGGCTTCGCCCCAGGAAGACGACGTCGGCCAGGGCGTACCACTTCATCAACTCGCCCATCGTGTCGCCGAGGATGACGGGCGGAGCGTCGGCTGGACCTCCTCGGGCGCCACCCGAACGCCGCACCAGGCCCATGCCGGCGGCGAGGATCGCCTCGGCCGCGGCGTCGAAGTTCTCGGGACGCCGGGGGACGATGACGAGCCGCGCCTTCGGGTGGCGACGGCGGACCTCGCGAAACGCTTCGAGAAGGATCGCCTCTTCGCCCGGGCCGGTGCTGCCGGCGACGATGACCGGCGCGCCGGGTTCGATGCCGACCTCGCGCCTCAAGTCCTCGGCGCCGCCGATCGCCTCGGCGAAGCGGGCCCCGTCGTGTTTCATCTGGCCCGTCACGCGGATTCGCGCCGCGTCGGCGCCGAGTTCGAGCAGGCGGTCGCGGTAAAGGTCGGCCTGGACGCCGATGGCGCGTGTCGAGTTGATGACGGCCCGCATGAGCGGGCGGATCCGCTTGTAGCCGCCGAGGCCGCGCTCCGTCAGACGCAGGTTCACGATCATGACGGGAATCCCGAGCCGCGCCGCCAGGAAGAAAAAGTTCGGCCACCACTCCGACTCGACCTGGACGACGGCGGCCGGCCTGACGCGCGAGAGGGCCGCCAGCACGCATGGCGCAAGGTCGATCGGAAAGTGGATAACCGGCAGGTCCGGAAAGACTTCGCGGGCCCGCCGGCGTCCGGTCATCGTCGTCGTCGAAAGGACGATTTCATGGTCCGGCAGGGCCGCGGCAAGCGCCGGGATGAACGTCCGGGCCGCCGCCACCTCGCCGACGCTGATCGCGTGAACCCAGATGCGTTTCTTCCGGGGGTCGAAGCGCGGCACGAAGCCGAGCCGCTCCCAGAACCGGCTGCGGTATTTCTTATGGGTCAAGAGAAGCACGAGGTAGAGCGGCCACCCCACGATGGCCGCGAGGGCGTACACGGTGTTGACGACGAGAAGCCAGAAAATGCCGGGCTTTTCTCCCTCCATGGCACCCATCTTAGGCTGTGGCTGCCGGCGGTGGCAAAGGTTTTCGGGTGCGCGGAGCGCCGTCTCGGGCCGCGGGCCTGGCTGAGCGGGCGGCCCACGTCTCGGTCCAGCGGACGAAGTCCTCGGCCTCGGCCCGCGAGTAGCCGCCGCCCGGGCAGAACCACACGCCCTCGGGCCGAAGGTGCTCGGCCACGGCCCTGGCATCGTCGAGGCCCTCGGCGAGCAGTTGCAGCGCCTTGCCGCCGTCTTGGATCCGCCGGTAGACGTCGCCCCATCGCGCCGCCGGGCCGCGCCCCGCCCCGCAGGTATAGGGGTCTGATAAAAAAAAAGCACATTTTCTGGTGGTAGTTTGCCGATTAACCTTGCAGGGAGGGCGTCAGACTGTTAAATTTGGCTGCGAGATCGGCTCCGGCGCCGGGAAAACAGGGCTGCGATTGACGGCTGGACAGCCCTGGCGGCGCAGGAGAGCCCGTCGGGAAGCGAGGAGCACCGCCCGCAGTCCAGATTTGACGGATGAGGCGGGGAGCGGTGGACAGGGCATGGGCGAGACTCTGGCGCAGACGGCTGCATCGTGGACGTTCGGCGTGTTTGTGCTGCTCGTCGGCCTGTGCATTGGGAGTTTCCTGAATGTCTGCATCCATCGCTTGCCGGCGGGCAAGAGCCTCCTCAGGCCGTCGTCGCACTGCACGTCGTGCCAGGCGCCGATAGCGTGGCACGACAACATCCCGGTGGTGAGTTATTTCGTTCTTGGCGGGCGATGCCGGCAGTGCGGTGCGAGGTTCAGCATCCGCTACATGCTGGTCGAGGCGGCGACGGGCCTGGTATTCTTTGGCTATTGGGTGGCGTTCTTCCGGTTCGGCGTTCGCGGCGGGCCGGGCGGCATGGAGGGGACCGAACGCCTCGGCGTGTACGCGGTCTACATGGCGATCATCGGCGCCCTCGTCGTTTCGGGCGTTATCGACCTGGAGCGCAAAGAGATCTATACGTCGGTGACGTACTTTGCGGCGGGGGTCGGCATCGTCGGGAGTTTCATCTGGCCGGCCGTGCAGCGGATCGGTGCCTACGACCACCAACTGTCGGACATCACCGGGTGGCCGCGGACGAACGCCGTCGCCCTGGCGGTCATCGGGGCGGTCGTCGGCGCGGGGCTGGTGTACCTGACGCGGGTGCTCGCCACCCAGGCCTTCAAGAAAGAGGCCATGGGGATGGGTGACGCGTACCTGATGGCCGCCGTCGGCGCCGTGCTCGGCTGGGAAGGCGCGCTGCTGGTCTTTTTCGTGGCGCCGTTTCTGGCCCTGCCGTACGGGTTGTGGCAACTGGTGCGGCACGGCGGCGAGGATGAGGGCGGCGGGGCCGGCGAGCCGGAGGCTCCGCGGCGGACGCCGGTGCCGTGGCTGTCGCTGGCGATGACGGTGGCGGGGTTTGTGCTGCTGGTGGCGGCGGCGCTTGCGGCCAGGACGGGCTGGACGCTTGGCCCGAGGTTGGCGCTCGTCGGGTCGCTGGCGGCGTTCGCCACCGGTTTCTGGCGCGCGAGCCGCGAGGAAGACCGACAGGCCGAGGCGCACGAGGAGCCCGCCCGGGCGCCGGCGAGTCACGAGGTGCCGTACGGGCCGTTTCTCGGGCTGGCGACGGCGATCGTGATGCTCGTCCAGGATGTTGTGATCCGGTGGCTGGGGTTTGGGAGGCTGGGTGCGTGAGCGCGGCCGGGCGAAGGAGCGGCGGGGTGAAGACTTTCGGAATGTGGGTCCTGCTGGTGCTTTGCGTGGCGGTGGTGGCGTACGTGGTTTACCTGGTGATGGCCGACGCGCCGCGGAGAGTTGACGCGCAGCAGTTTCAGGTTTATCCGTGGCAGCAGGGAAGCCTGTGGGGTTACTGGGTCCTGGTTGCGACGCTCGGTTCGGGAATGCTGGTGATTCCGTGCATCAGGACGATCGTGCGAGTGACGAAGAGCCTGAAAATCAAGGGAGTGAAAGCCGCGGCGGCGGAGGCGTCGATGGCCGCGGATGAGGCAACAAGGCAAGGGGGCCAGCACGAGGACAGGTAGTTGGGTGGCAGGTCGTTCATTGAGACCGGACAGGCGCGCGCCCGTCGGTCGGAACAGAGGAAAGGAGCAGGCTATGCAAGTTGTCAAAGGTTGGAGAGGCCCGGTGGCATGGGCCATGGTCTGGATGCTGGCCCTGACCGTGGTCTCGGCCCTGGGGGTCGGGTGTGGGAAAACGCAGTACCAGGAGCGGAACGCGGCATTGAGCACCGAATATGAAAGTGCGTACCAGCGCAACCAGGAACTCGAAGCACGGGTGGCGTTGCTGGAAGCAAGGTTGGCGGCCAAGCCGGCGGCGCCGGCGTACGTAGCGCCGCAACCTGCCAGCTACACGCCGTCCAAGCCGGACTTCGGTCCGGGCACCGAGGTGACGCAGACCCCGGGCGCGACGACCGTCACGGTCTCCGACCAGGTGCTGTTTGCTTCCGGCAGCGCCACGCTGAAGCCGGAGTCGAGGTCGGTCCTGGACAACGTTGCGCGGGTCCTGAACCGGGACTACCCGAACGACCTGATCCGCATTGAGGGCCACTCCGACAACGAGCCGATCCGCAAGACCAAGAACCTCTGGAAGGACAACTGGGAACTCTCGCGTGCGCGGGCCGATGCCGTGAGCCGCTACCTCGCGAGCAAGGGAATCTCGGCGGGCCGCATCCAGACGTCGGGCTTCGCCGACACGCGCCCGGTTGCGTCGAATACGTCGCTTGCCGGCCGCGCGAAAAACCGCCGCGTCGAGATCGTTGTCCTGACGCGGTAGGCGGCAGAGGCGGCGAAGGGCCTGGTTCGGCATTGCGGGCCGCAGAGGGCGCGCGGGAATAGCCCGCCGGCGTGCCAGCGCTTGATGATTGGCAGGCATGGGGTCGGGTTGTCGGCTTGACCGGTTCGGTTGTACTGAACGGCCGGAGCGGTTGATAGGTTTATCCTGTTTAGCCGCGACCCGAAGGGGAGCGCTCCCCGATGGGTCGCGGCTAAACGTGTTGTTTGCCCCCGCAGGACGCGCGGAGGTCGAGGCTGTGATCGTCATCGTTGATTACGGGATGGGGAACCTGCGGAGCGTCCAGAAGGCGCTCCAGCGGGTCGGCGGCGAGGCCCGCGTCTCGGACAAGGCCGAAGATGTGGCGCGCGCCGAGCGGCTGGTAGTGCCGGGCGTCGGGGCGTTCGGCGACGCGATGGCCGCCCTCCAGGAGCGCGGCCTGGTGGAGCCGATCAAGGAGTTCGTGTCTGGCGGGCGTCCGTTCCTGGGGATCTGCCTCGGCCTCCAGATGCTCTTCGAGGAGAGCGAGGAGGTGGCGGAGGCCCCGGTGGACGTTGCGGCCATGAAGGGCCGGCCGCTGCCGCAGGGCCTGGGGCTCCTGGCGGGCCGGGTCGAGAGGTTCAGCCGGTCGGTTGTCGAGGCGGGGCTCAAAGTCCCGCACATGGGCTGGAACGCGGTCGAGATCGTCCAGGAGGCGCCGCTCTTCGACGGGATGCCCAGGCAGGGGGTTTACTTTTACTTTGCCCACTCCTATTATGCGGCCCCCGCCCGCAAGGCGGACGTGGCGGCCGTGACGGACTACGGCGGCCGGTTCACGAGCGCCGTGGCGGCCGGGAACATCATGGCGACGCAGTTTCACCCGGAGAAGAGCCAGGAGGCGGGGCTTCGGCTGCTCGAGAACTTCGTCACGCGGACCTGAGCGATGATCATCCTTCCGGCGATCGACCTAAGGGGCGGCCGGTGCGTCCGCCTCCAGCAGGGCGACTTCAGCCGCGAGACCGTCTTTGACGCCGACCCGGTCGCCGTCGCCAGGCGCTTCGAGGAGGCGTTCCAGGCCCAAGGCGTCCCCCCGGCCGAGCGGTGGCTCCATGTCGTGGACCTCGATGGCGCCAGGACCGGCCGGCCCGTCCATCTGGACGTTGTACGCCGGGTGATCGAGGCCGTCCCCACGATGCAGGTCGAACTGGGCGGCGGGATCCGGACGACCGGCGCCGCCGAAAAAGCGTTTGACGCAGGTGCTAAACGCGTCATCGTCGGCACCCAGGCCGTCCGCAATCCGAAATGGTTCAAGGAAGTCGCGCTGCGTTATTCAGGCCGTGTCCTGCTTGGGTTGGATACGCGGGAGGCAAAGGTTGCCGTGGCCGGTTGGGGCGAGGCGACGGAACGCACGGTGGTTGAGGTCATAAACCAGATCGGAAGCCTGCCGCTGGCGGCGATTGTCTATACAGCCATCGAGCGGGATGGTATGATGGCGGGCCCGGACTTCACTGCGATGACAGTGGTGGCAACGGCCAGCCCGTGGCCGGTGATCGCCTCGGGCGGGGTGACGAGCGCTGGCGACATTCGCCGCCTGCGCGAGATCGGATGTGCCGGCGCCATCATCGGCCGGGCGCTGTATGAGGGGAAACTGACGCTCGAAAAGGCGCTGGCCGCGGCACGAGAAAAGCAAGTTGGAGGAAGCGATGGCTGACCTGAAGACCGAAGACATCCGAAACATCGTCCTCGTGGGTCACGTCCAGGGCGGCAAGACGCAGGTGGCGGAGGCGATGCTGCACAAGGTCGGCCTGACCACGCGCCTCGGCTCCAGCGACGAGGGCAATACGGTCAGCGATTTCGAGCCCGAGGAGAAGGATCGCCAGGGGAGCATCTTCACGAGTGTCCTCAACTTCCAGTGGAAGGGCAGGCACATCAACCTGCTGGATGCGCCGGGCTACGGCGATTTCATCGGGCAGGCCCTGTGGGCGATGGCGGCGGCCGACACGGCCGTGCTCGTCATCGGCGCCCCGGTCGGGGTGGACATCCACGCGCGGCGGTATTTCGACATGGCCGGCGAGATGGGTCTTGCGAGGCTGGTCGTCGTCAACAAGGCGGACGCCGAGAACGTGGACCTCGAGGCCCTGCTGGGCCAGGTCCGCGAGGCCCTGGGATCGCGGTGCAGGATGCTGACGGTGCCGGTCGGGCAGTCCGGCAACTTTACGGGTGTCGTGAACGCCTTTGCCGCCGCCGAAGGCCAGGCCCTGATGGACGTGGCCGCAGCCCACGGCGAGGTCGTCGAGTCGGTCATCGAGGCCGACGAAGCGCTCATGGAGCGGTACTTGGGCGAGGAGAAAATCTCCCAGGAGGAACTTGCCGGGGCCTTCGGCAAGGCCCTCGTGGAAGGAACGCTGGTGCCGGTCCTCTTTGCGAGCGCACGAAAGGAAATCGGCGTCGAGGAACTGATGGACGTCCTGGCCGCCTGCGCGCCGTCGCCGAAGCAGGCCCGGCCGCGCATCGCCCGAAAGGGCAGCGGCGAAGGCGCCGAGGAGGTCACCCTCCGGGCGGACCCGGCGGGGGTGTTCTGCGCCCAGGTCTTCAAGGTGGTGAGCGACCCGTACGTCGGGCGGATTTCGTTCCTGCGGGTCTTCAGCGGCAGGCTCGAGGGCGACGGGTCGGCCCGGATCGGCGAGGACCGGCGTGAGACGCGGTTCGGCCAGTTCATCCGGGTCCACGGGAAGGACGCGCAGCCGCTGGGCGCCGCGGTGGCGGGCGATATCATGGGCGTCGCGAAAATGGAGGAACTCTCGGTCGGCCAGACGATCTCGAGCGGCCCCGACCCGCTCATCGTCCCGCCGATTCGCCTGCCGGTCCCGATGTACGCCCTGGCCCTTCAGCCCAAGAGCCGCGGCGACGAACAGAAACTCTCGGAGTCGCTCGCGAAACTCGTCGACGAGGACCCGACGCTCAAAATGACCCACGACCGCCAGACCAACGAACTCGTCCTCAACGGCATCGGCGACATCCACGTCCAGTCGGCGCTGGCGCGACTCAGGCGCCGGTACCAGGTGGACGTGGACACCAAGACGCCGAAGATCCCGTACCGCGAGACGATCAACGGCAACGGCGACGGCCACTACCGCCACAAGAAGCAGACCGGCGGCGCCGGCCAGTTCGGCGAAGTGTACCTGAAGGTCGAGCCGCTCGAGCGCGGGGCGGGGTTCGAGTTCGTTGACGATGTCTTCGGCGGGGCCATCCCGAAGCCGTTTCTGCCGGCCATCGAGAAGGGCGTCCGCGAGGCCATGGACGAGGGCGTCATCGCCGGCTATCCGTTCCAGGACGTCCGCGCGATCGTCTACGACGGCAAGCACCACCCGGTGGACTCGAAGGAAATCGCCTTCAAGATCGCCGGCCGCAACGCCTTCCGCGACGCCGTCACCAAGGCGAGGCCCGTGATCCTCGAGCCGCACGTCAACATGGCCATCACCGTGCCCGACAGTTTCCTGGGCGATATTACGGGCGACCTGAACAGCCGGCGCGGCCGGATCCAGGGGATGGAGGCCGCGGGGGTGGGGACGCAGACCATCCGCGCGCAGGCGCCGTTGGCCGAGGTGGCCCAGTACAACACGCAACTGCGGAGCATCACGGGCGGGCAGGGCGCCTTCACGATGGAGTTCTCGCATTACGAGGCCGTTCCGCCGAACATCCAGCAGCAGATCATCGAGGCGGCGGCTCGCGCCAAAAAGGAAGAGAAGGAGTAGGGGCCCCGCCGGGACGCCCGCCGCGGGCCCTTTGAAAAGTTGTTTGCCCCCGGGCGGTCCGGGCGTTATAATCCTAGCGCACATCAGAGGTTAGAAGGGTACTCCGAATGCCGTCGATGGCGCTTCCCGAGGACGGATTGCCCGAGATCATCGAGCGGATCGTCCGCACCTACGACGAGGTCTCCAAGATCAACCAGTTGGGCATCCGCCAGTTGCCGTCGCGGGACGCCGTCGTGGAACTCATCCGCGGCCTCAAGGAGATCCTCTATCCCGGGTACTTCGGCCGCCGCAACCTCACGCGCGAGAACGTCCCGTATCACATCGGCGACAAGGTCCACAACGTCTACCGCCAACTGGCCGAGCAGATCTACCTGAGCGTCCAGCACGAGTGCCGCCGCACCGAGCAGAGCGAGTGCGGCCACTGCCGGAAACTGGCGGGCGACCTGGGCCTGCAATTCCTCCAGCGGCTGCCGGAGGTCCGGCGGCTCCTGGCGGGCGACGTCCAGGCGACCTACGACGGCGACCCGGCCGCCCGGAGCCTCGACGAGATCATCTTCTCGTACCCCGGGGTGGCGGCGATCACCGTCTACCGGCTCGCCCACGAGTTGTGGCGGCTGAGCGTGCCGCTGCTTCCGCGGATCATGACCGAAATCGCCCACAGCGAAACCGGCATCGACATCCACCCCGGGGCGGTGATCGGCGAAAACTTCTTCATCGACCACGGGACCGGCGTCGTCATCGGCGAGACCACCGAGATCGGCAGGAACGTCAAGATCTACCAGGGCGTGACGCTCGGGGCGCTGAGTTTCGCGAAAGATGAGAAGGGCGAACTCCTCCGCGGACGCAAACGCCACCCGACGATCGGCGACAACGTGACGATCTACTCCGGGGCGACCCTGCTCGGCGGCGAGACGGTCGTCGGCGAGGGGAGCACCGTCGGCGGAAACGTGTGGCTGACGCACGCCGTCCCGGCCCAGTCTTTCGTCCGCGTCGAAGAGCCGAGCCTCGTGGTGGCCGACAAGAAGAAACACGCGAAGGCGGCCGCCGACAAGGCCGGCGCCGCCAAGGCCCCGCCGCGATAGAGGGCGGGAGTTTTTCCTTGCCAAGTCGAGGGAGGCGCTTTAGGGTCGAAGGGCGTCAATTCCCCGGCCGCGAAGGCGACGTAAGGCATGGAACGGTTCGGCTTTAGGCGCGATTTCGGTGCCGGGTCAGGCCCGCCGCTCAGCGCCGGCGGGACAGCCGCTAGCAGGTGCCTGTGACCATTATACGAAGCACCTTCTTATGGAGTGGGGGCATTTATGGCGACCATAACCAAGAAGCAACTGACTGACCGGATCGCCGACGCCACCGGCAACAAGCGCGTCTTGGTCAAGGATATCGTGCAGCACCTGCTGGATGCCATCATCGAGGAACTGTCCGGCGGCAACCGGCTGGAATTCCGTGATTTCGGGGTCTTCGAGGTCCGCGAGCGGAAGGCCCGGGTGGCCCAGAACCCCCGGACCCTCCAGCGTGTGCCCGTCCCGACGAAGCGGACGGTCAAGTTCAAGGTCGGTCGCCTGATGCGGCAGCGGGTCCAGGAGGAGTCGGAGAAGGCGGCCAGGACCCCGCGCGAGCCGCTTGAAGCCCGGGCGGCCCGTCAAGCGAGTTCACCCCCCGTCGAGTAGCCGATGAGCGGGTCCCCGCCGGTGGTCTACCCCTTCGGAGGCGGCGCGTGAAGAACCGTGAGGAGATCGTGCAGCGGCTGGCCCTTCGGGTGTTCGAACTGACGAAACTCACCTGGATCCGGTCCCAGCAGGAAAAATTCAAGGGCGGCTACGACCTGTCGGAGTCGGAGTTCCTGGCGCTGGACGCCCTGGAGACCGTCGGGACCACCCTCTCCGTCGGCGAACTTCGCCGTTTCGTCGGCGTCCTGCCGGCCCAGATGTCCCGCATCATCAAGGCACTCGAACACCGGTACGACGAAAAACTGGTCGTCTGTTCGATCCATCCGAGCGATAAGCGCAAGATCAACGTCGCCATCACGCCCAAGGGACATCGCGCCGTCCACGCCTACCGCGACGCCAAGATCAAGGCGAGCATCGAGGCGTTCCGCTCGCTCTCGGATGAAGACCTCCGGGCGATGGAGAGCATCCTCGCGAAGGTCGCGAGGGCCCATGACGACGACCGACCCGCTCGCGGCGGCGGCGCCGCCGCAGAGCAGGTGAACAGGAGAACAGTAGAACAGTAGAAACGGCAAGCGTGATCGCCCGGCCGGCTTGTGTGCCGGCGCAAGTGCCCTGTTCACCTGCGGTCACCTGATCACCTGCTCCCCTGATCCGGCCGCGGTGCTGCCGCCGCACGAGGGCAATCCGGTGAACGTCGCTCTTACAGGCCTTGCGCTCTCCGGCAAGACGCGCCTCTTCGATGCCCTGTGCGAAGGCGCCGTTGACTCGGCCGTCAATCCCGCCCGCCCGGACCGCCCCAACCAGGCCAGCATCGCCCTCCCCGACGAGCGCCTCGACTGGCTGGACAAACTCTACAAGGCCGCAAAGAAAACGCCGATCCACATTGACCTCCTGGACCTGCCGGGCCTGGCGCCCGGGCGGGCCGACCTGGCGGCCCATAACACGGCCGTCATCGGCCACCTCCGCCGCGCCGACGCCCTCGTCTACGTCCTCCGTGCCTTCGAGAACGATCGGGCCCCGCATCCGCTGGGCCGCATCGCCCCTGTGGCCGACCGCGACGCGCTCTTCAGCGAGTTCCTCATTTCCGACCTCGACGTGGCGCTTCGGCGGATCGAGAAACTCGAGGTCCAGGTCACCAAGCCCACGCCCGATCGCGAGGCCCGCCGCCGCGAACTCGAACTCCTCCACCGCCTCCGAGAGGCCCTCGAAGCCGAGCGGCCCCTTCGAGAGGCCGTCCGATCCGAGGCCGAGCAAGTCATGGTCCGAGGGTTCACGTTCCTTACCGAGAAGCCCGTCCTCGTGGTCCTGAATGTGGACGAAGCCGAGGCCGGCAACCCTGAGGAGGCGGCGGCCCGGTGGCCGGCGCTCGGCGGCCCCATGGTCGCCCTGACCGCCTCGCTCGAGGCCGAGATCGGCTGCCTGCCGCCCGAGGAAAGGCCCGCTTTCCTCCGAGAGATGGGCCTCTCGCGGCTTCACACCGGAGACGTTCTGCGCGACATCCACAAGGTCCTCGGCCGCATAACCGTTTATACGTGCGGCGAGAAGGAAGTCGTCGCCCGCAGCGTGCCGCGCGGCTCAACCGCGCTCGATGTCGCCGCCGACATCCATACGGACATCGCCAAGGGGTTCATCCGGGCCGAGATCTTTTCGTACGACGACCTCCGCGCCGCCGGGAGCGTCAAGGACGTCCGCGCCGCGGGGCACGTGCGGATCGAGGGCCGCGACTTCGTTGTGCGCGACGGCGACATCCTGCTGATCCACTTCAGCCGCTAGGAGCCAGCCGTGCGGGCCGCCATCCTGAGCGTCGGCAGCGAACTGGTGACCGGCCTTGTCCTCGATACGCACGGCCGCGAGATCTCCCGTGCCCTGGCCGGACTCGGCATCGAGGTCGCCCGCCACGAGACGCTCGACGACAACGTCCCCGAGATCGCAGCAGCCCTTGAGCGTGCCGCCGCCGACGCCGGCCTCGTCGTGGTCACCGGCGGCCTCGGGCCGACCCCCGATGACCTGACCCGCGACGGCCTGGCCGAGGCGATGGGCGTGCCGCTCGAGGAAAACGCTGCGGCCCGCGCCATGCTCGACGCCTGGGCGGCGCCGCGCGGGCGGAAGCCCGGCGGGTCGAACCTGCGGCAGGCGCTCCTTCCGAAGGGCGCCGAGCCGCTCCCGAACCCGGTCGGCTCGGCCCCGGGAATCCTTGCGGTCCTCGGCGCGGCCAGGGTGTTCTGTCTGCCGGGCGTGCCGGGCGAGATGCGGCGGATGCTGGCCGACCAGGTCTTGCCGCGCCTCGGCCCTGCACAGGCGGGTCGCGTCTCGATGGTCCGCACCGTGCGGACGTTCGGGATGCCGGAATCCGAGGTCGGCGAGCGGCTGGCGGACCTGATGGCCCTTGGCCGGAGTTCTCCGCCCGTGTCAGGCCCCCGCGTTGCGACGGCCGCGCACTCCGGCATCATCGACGTCCATATCCACGCGACCGGCCCGCGAGAGAGCGTCGAGCGGGCGCTTCAGGCCGAGGCGGCCGAAGTCAGGCGACGCTTGGGCCCGGTTGTCTTCGCCGAGGGCGACACCGACATGGCCGGCGCGGTGGCAGCGCTCCTGGCCGAGGCGAAGGCCACGCTGGCCCTGGCCGAGTCGTGCACCGGCGGGCTGGTCGCGACCAAACTGGTCGCCGTGCCCGGCATCTCCGAGTGGCTGCTCGAGGCCGTCGTTGCCTATTCCAACGCCGCCAAGGTCCGGCTGCTTGGCGTCCCGGGGGCGGTGCTTGAGGAGCATGGGGCGGTCAGCGAGCCGGTCGCCCGGGCCATGGCCGAGGGCGCACGCAAGCGGTCCGGGGCGAACCTGGCACTGGCGGTCACGGGCATCGCCGGACCGGGCGGCGGCTCGGCCGCCAAACCCGTCGGCACGGTCTGGTTCGCTCTTGCTCACCAGGGCGGGACGGAGGCGGCGCACCGTGTTTTCGTTGGCGACCGCGACCACGTTCGCGAGCGCGCCGCCATTTTCGCGCTGAACATGCTCCGGGTGCACCTGCTTCGAGCGGCGTGCGGGAGCACGCCGTAGTGCACGAACGTCAATGGTTAAGCCGCAAGCGAGAAACCTTCGTTTCGAGCGGCGACCGGGAGGTCGCCGTAACGTCGTGCCGCGTCAGAATCCTCGGCGCGCGAATCGCCGTTTACAGCCGGTCGCGGATGAAGATCTCGCGGATGTCGCGGAGGGTGTAGCGGCGCTTGAGGTCGCGGATGAGCCGGATGCGGCGAACGGTGGACTCGTCGAACAATCGCTGGCCGCCGGGCGTCCTGGCCGTCTCGCCGATCAGGCCGTACATGCAGTAGGTCGAGACGACCTGGCGCGAGACGCCGGCCTTCTGGGCGAGTTCGCTGATGCGGTACAGCGGCTTGTCGGGCGCCTTGGGCGTCATGGCCTCGCTCCGGTGGGTTATCGGGCGCGGCGGCGGCGGAACTTAAGCGATTTGCGCCAACGCCCGGCGGATGAGCGCAGCGAATCCCCGGGGCAATAGCCCAGCGAATCCCCGGGGCAACGGCACAAAGGAGAAACGATGGCTCGGCGAACAATCGGCTGCGCGATCTGGTCGCTCGGGATCCCCGACACGGTCCGGGCGCTTCATGCGGCCCGGGAGATCGGGTTCGGCGCCGTCCAGTTCACGTTCTTCAAGGCGTCCGACCTGGCCCCGGCGAACCTGGAGGCGATCCGCGATGCGCTTAAGGCGACCGCCCTGGCGGTCCCAGCGGGGATGATCTCCTTTCGCGGCGAGGACTACTCGACCATCGAGGCGATCCGCGCAAGCGGCGGCTTTGCCCCGGCCGCGACGTTCACCGAGCGTCTCGAGCATTGCCGCCGCGTCGGCGAAGGGCTTGCCCGACTGGGCATCCGCCACGTGACCACGCACGCCGGGTTTATCCCCGAGGCCGGCGACCCCGCCTACGCCGATGTCCTCGATCGCGTCGCGAAGGCATCCGACGTGCTCCATGAGGCCGGCCTCTCGGTCGGGCTGGAGACGGGGCAGGAGACCAGCGGCGTCCTCCTTCGGATGCTCGATGACCTGGGTCGCGGCTTCCTGAAGGTCAACTACGACCCCGCCAACCTGATCCTGTACGGTGTGCAGGAACCGGTCGAGGCGGCCCGGGTCCTGGGTTCGCGGGTCGGCCTGATGCACGCAAAAGACGCGAGATGGTCCGCCCGGCCGGGCAGGGAATGGGGGAAAGAGGTCCCCCTGGGCCAGGGCGACGTGGACTTTCGGGCGGTCCTGGCAGCGCTGGGGGAGGGCGGATTTGTCGGCCCGATTGTCGTGGAAAGGGAGTCGGGGAGCGATCGTGCCGGCGACATGGTCGCCGGCCGCAAGTTCCTGGAAAGCATCATGCAGGCGAACCCCTAGGCTGTGTCTGATGAATCGGTCTGGCTTCGGGCGGCTGCATTCGGCCCTGGCGGCGTCGCCCTGCATCGGCGATTCAGAAACGAATCGCCTGCTTCGGGCTCC
>Ga0315284_10006559_pt1 | contig 16562 bp, 18 predicted proteins | sample YL17G09_16_MG_FD_203696 | JGI IMG/M metagenome (GOLD analysis project Ga0315284, IMG submission 203696) | Sediment microbial communities from Yellowstone Lake, YNP, Wyoming, USA - YL17G09_16 | ecosystem: Environmental > Aquatic > Freshwater > Lake > Sediment | place: USA: Wyoming | collected...
CAAATAATACCCATTTTGCATGTTCATTCCCTGGCTTTTTGCCTTTTTCATAAACTCTGAAATCTGCACCGAATTTTAATGCTGTTTTTATTATATAACCCCTTTCTCTTAAATCCTTGAATACGGGGTATTTTATAATAAATTTTTTGTCTATTCTTGAAAATCTATCTAATAATTCTTTTTTTGTAAGTTTTCTGTTTCTTGAGAAAACATCTATTTTGTCTTTTTCAGCAAGAAAAAAAGTTTCTGTTAAAGTATACTGGATTTTTTCTCCTACTGGCTCTCCAAAACAGCTTTTTTCATAAAGAGATTTTGCTTCTGCTGAGTTGCTTGAAATTACCTGTTCTGTTAGATATGCGGATATTTTTTCCATTGTATATTTGTGTTCGATAAGGTTCGCATTTCTAATGCGAAGCATCGGAAATTGCTGAATAAATTCAGTTATGAATTATAAGAAAGAAAGATATTTAAAGTTTGAGTTGTATTAAAAAATATGAGATTAACACAAACAACTCGAACAAGCTTAATTTTAGCATTAGTGTTAGTCTTAGTCCTCTTATAAGAGGGCTTTTAATAAAATTTCTTTAATTAAAATGCCTCAAAATTATACCCAACTTATTCAGTATGATGAAGAACGATTTTATATAGGTGGAGAAATATTTGAAACTATTGAATCTGCAAGAATTCACTGTGTTAGATTATACAGTAATGGAAATGGCAACACTCCCGAAAGATTCAATTTTTATGCCGTAGTATTAGAAATTTCTCCAAAAAGAAAAGGAGGAATTAAGAGTTTGGATGAATCGTTAAAAGCAATGCTTGAATCCAAGAAAGCAATGTTTAGTAAACAATTTAAATCTGGTTTTCATAGTTAAAGAATGAAATATAATTTTAATATAATAGAAAAAAAATGGCAGAAGAAATGGGAAGAGAAAAAAATATTTGAAGTTTCTGAAGATAAAACTGGAAAAAAGAAGAAATTTTATGTTCTTGATATGTTCCCATATCCCTCTGCAACAGGATTACATATAGGGCATGCTTTTGTTTTTTCTTTAGGAGATATTTTTGCAAGATTTAAAAGACTTCAGGGATATAATGTTCTTTATCCTATTGGCTATGATGCATTAGGGCTGCCTGCTGAAAATGCTGCAATAAAATCAGGAATTCATCCAAGAGAGTACACTCAAAATTCTATTAAGAATTTTATGAAACAACAAAAGGCAATGGGCTGGAGCTATGACTGGAGCAGAATGGTAAACACTTCTGATTCTGAATTTTACAAATGGGACCAATGGATTTTTCTAAAAATGCTTGAAAAAGGAATTGCTTATAAGAAAAAAGCTCCTGTTAATTTCTGTGAAAAATGCCAAACTGTTCTTGCGAATGAGCAAGTAATTAATGGATGCTGCTGGAGGCATGAAGATACTAATGTGGAGATCAAGCATTTAGAACAGTGGTTTTTTAAAATTACAGATTATGCTGAAGAACTTTTGAGTGGATTAGAAAAAATTAAATGGCCTGAAAATGCAAAAAAACTACAAAGAAATTGGATTGGAAAAAGTTATGGAACTGAAGTTGAGTTTGAAATAAACGAAAAACCTTGGAAAATATTCACAACACGCCCCGATACTATTTATGGAGTTACATTTATGGTTGTAAGTGCGCAACATTCAAAGCTTATGGAATTAGTTACAGAAAAACAGAAAAAAGAAGTTGAGAATTTTTTAAAAAAATTAAAATCTGTAAGCGAGAAAGAATTAGAAAATATGGAAAAGGAAGGAGTTTTTACAGGCAGTTATGCAATTAATCCTATTACTAAAGAAAAAGTTCCTGTTTATGCAGGAAATTTTGTTGTTGCTGATTATGGAAGCGGTATGGTAATGGCTGTTCCTGGACATGATCAGAGAGATTTTGAATTTGCAAAAAAATACAAAATAGATATAAAAGAAGTTATAATTCCTGTTTATGGAGAAAGTCATAAAAATGAAGAATTTAGAAATTCTATTTCTGCAGTTATTCACAGAAAAAAAGATAATAAATTTTTATTGTTAAACTGGAAAAATTTTGGTTGGGTTTCCCCTGTTGTTGGTGGAATAGAAAATAATGAAGATATTAAAATAGCTTCAGAAAGAGAGGTTTTTGAAGAGACAGGTTATAAAGCAAAATTTGTTAAAAAACTTGGAGGATTAATCGAAGCTCATTATTTTGCAGATAATAAAAAAATATGGAGAGCAAGATATGACCAGCCTGTTTTGTTAGAACTTTTTGAAAATAAAGCAAAAAATGTTGATAAAAAAGAAAAAGAAATGCATGAAGCTGTGTGGATAAGTGCAGAAGAGGCTTTACAAAAAATAAGCCACGATTATAATAAGCTTGGGATAAGAAGATATCTTGAAGGAGACAGAGCATATACTGGAGAAGGAAAATTGATAAATTCAGGGGAGTTTAATGGATTAAATAGCAAAGATGCAATTGAGAAAATTACAAAATATCTTGAGAAGAAAAAACTAGGAAAAAAAGATATTCAATTCAGATTAAAAGACTGGTTGATTTCAAGGCAGAGATATTGGGGAACACCTATACCAATAATTTATTGCGAAAAATGCGGAATTGTTCCTGTTCCAGAAAAAGATTTGCCTGTAAAACTTCCTGAAAAAGTTAAATTTGGAAAAGGAAATCCTCTTGAAACTGCAGAGGAATGGATTAAAGTTAAATGCACTCAATGCGGAAACTGGGGAAAAAGGGAGACAGATACTATGGATACTTTTGTTAATTCTTCATGGTATTATTTAAGATATTGTAATTCTAAAAATAACAAGAAAATTTTTGATAATGATAAAGTAAAATATTGGTGTCCTATTGATCAGTATATCGGAGGGCCTGAGCATATAACAATGCATTTAATTTATGTAAGATTTTATGCAAAATTTTTGAGAGATTTGGGTTTATTAAAATTTGACGAGCCTGCTTTAAAATATTTTACTCAGGGAATTGTTCATGGAAAAGATGGGGAAAAAATGTCTAAAAGCAGAGGAAATGTTGTTGAGCCTTTTGATATTATAAATAAGTATGGTGCAGATACTTTAAGGCTTGCATTAGTAAGTTTCGCATCTCCTGATAAGGATACAAACTGGGATGAAAATGTTGTTTTTGGAAGTCATAAATTTCTTAACAAAATCTATGAATATTTTTTCGAATTAAAAATAGGAAAAACAGATGCAAAAATAGAAAACAAGCTTAATAAAACAATAAAAGAAATCAGCGAGGATATTGAAAATTTCAGGCATAATCTTGCTGTAATTAAGATAAGACAGTTATTTGAATCTTTTTCTGAAAAAAGCATTGATAAAAAAACAGCAGAGAGTTTTTTGAAACTTTTGCATATCTATTGCCCTTATATAACAGAAGAGATTTGGGAAAAATTAGGGAACAAGGGTTTTATTTCTTTAAGTGAATGGCCGAAATCAGGAAAAATTGATGAAAATTTATTAAAACAAGACGAGATGATTGAAAATTTGATAAAAGATATTAATAATATTTTGAAAATTTTAATTGCAAGAAGAGAGGAAAAATCAATAGTTAAAATTTTTGCTATTCCTAATGAAGTTGCTATTTATTCAAGAGAAATAGAACAGATTAAAAAAAGAGTTAATTTGGATGTTAAAATATCCTCAATTAAAGAAGTTAGTTCAGAAGGAAAAACAGTAAAAGCAAAACCCGGGAAGCCGGGGATTTTAATTGAGTAAAATGAAAATTTTATTAGAAAGATTTATTAACCCATAAATATTAATTTTCCACATAAGGTTATTTTATAACTAAAAAAATGGGGTTGCCGTTAACAGAAATAGTATCATTAAAATATAGTGCAAGTTCAGGTGAATTATCTGATTCTTTAACAAGAGATAGTGTTAATTATATACCCCAGCAAGATTTTGATGAATGGTATACGAAAACTTATAAAAGATTAGTAGATAGTTATAATAATGAAATTTAAGGAATTTATATTCTTATAAATACAAAACGGTAAAGTTTATTAATATCAAAGATTTCTTTTTTTAAAGAAGATGGCAGTAGCAATTGATAACCTGGTTAAGTCTGATGAAACTTCAAAGGGGATTAATACTTTTCAATATTATATGTTAAATCCTATAGGAAAAAGAGTGGATGATGTTGATCCTAATGATGTTGTTCTTTCACAAATGATTAGACTTGGTTTAAGAGTTGGAGTTCCTCGCGATGTTTTAGGCAAAGAAAGATTCCCTTCGAAATCAGTTGATGGGCATTTGCTTCAGAAATTTATTGATGAGCAGTATAGTCAAGATCCTGAAAAACATAAATTAATGACTAAATTTAGGGTGGTTAGAGAATATAATTTTAGAGAAGGAAAGTCTTTTGATTCTTTTCATGATGCAATGAACTATTGGCTTGGTGAAGGACATCTTTTTGAATTTGAAATGAAATATCATAAAGAATCTTCTCCTCATTTTAAGAAATTTGTTCCGGTTATTCATCCAGTTATTCCTTTAGTTATTCCAACATAACTCACTCTCACAGTCTGTTATTTATAATTAATTTTTGTCAGATTGTAAAAACTCGGCCTTAATTCTTCTCACTCCTGAGGAAGAGGATTCTTCTTTTGTGATTTTGAATTTGCCAAGTTCTTTCAAATTTTGAACATGTGGACCTGAGCATATTTCCTTTGAAAACTCTTCAATAGTATAAACAGAGACTTTTTCTCCGTATTTGCTGTCAAAGATTCCACTTGCTCCTTTTTTCTTTGCTTCTTCTGGAGACATTACCTCCTTAATAACTGAACCGCCTTTTGAAATAACTTTGTTTACAAGATTTTCGGTAGCTTTTATTTCTTCATCTGTTAATTTTCTTGGAAATGAAAAATCCAATCTTAATCTTTCTGAGGTTATATTGCTTCCTTTTTGAACTATATTTTTATCTTTTAAGATTATTCTTAATGCTGATAAAAGAAGATGTGCAGCAGTGTGAAGTTTTGTTGTTGCCTCGCTATGGTCTGCTAATCCTGATTTAAACTGTCCTGCTGATGCTGTTCTCGATAGCTCCTGATGTAGTTTGCATTCTTCTTCAAATTCTTTTTTTGAGAAGTTTATATTATTCTTTTTGCATTCTTCTTCAATCATTTCTACAGGAAATCCAAAACTTTGGTATAATAAGAAAGCTTCTTTGCATGAGATTTTCTTATCTATTTTTAGTTTTTTAAATTCTTTAAGTCCTCTTTCCAGAGTCAAGTCAAATTTTTCTTCTTCTCTTTTTAGTTCCTCTAAAATAAATTCCCTATTTTGTTTTAATTTAGGATAGTCTTTTGAATAAATTTTTAATATGGGCTCCACGAGTTCATGAGTGAATTTTTTTATTCCTAAAACATTTCCATATCTTACTGCTCTTCTTATTAATCTTCTTAATACATAACCCCTTTCTGTGTTTGAAGGCTGGATTTTTTCCGAAAGAATAAAGACAGAAGCTTTTATGTGGTCTGCAATTATTCTCATTGCTTTTGTTTCCTCTTTGTTTGTATTATATTCTTTTTTGGAGAGTTTTTCAATTTTTTCTATTAGAGGTTTCCAAATTTCTGTAAGATAGTGATCCTGCAAATTATTAGTCATAGCAAGAGCTCTTTCTACCCCCATACCTGTATCAATGTTTTTTTGTTTAGCTGGCAGGTATTTTCCTTCTGAATTCTTGTTATATTCCATAAAAACATCATTCCATATTTCTACTTCATTTACGAACATTTCTGTATCTGGTCCGCAAGGGCCTGTTTTTCCTGCTGGCCCCCACCAGTTATCTTTTTTGCTTAAGAATTTTATATTTTTTATTCCTAAAGATTTCCATATGTCTGCTGTTTCAGTATCTTTTTTAGCATCTTTATCTCCCTCAAAGCAGGTTACTGAAATTTTTTCCTGAGGGATATTTAGAATTTTTGTAAGAAATTCAAAACTATATTTTATTGCATCTTCTTTCCAGTAATCTCCTAAACTCCAATTTCCAAGCATCTCAAAAAAAGTGTGGTGTGTTGTGTTCCCAACCTCTTCTATATCTCCTGTTCGTATACATTTTTGAACATTGCAAAGTCTTTTTCCCAATGGATGTTTTTCTCCAAGAAGATAAGGAACCAAGGGATGCATGCCTGCTGTTGTAAATAAGACGGTTGGGTCATTTTCGGGAATAAGGGAAGCTGATGGAATTACCTTATGATTTTTAGATTTAAAAAAATCAAGATATTCTTTTATTAATTGCTTTCGGGTTATCATGAATTAAACTAAGAAGCAGAGTTTTAAAAATTATATGTTTTAGCTATCTTGACATTTGTCTTAATCTATCCTGAATTTCCTGCAATTGTGATTCTATACTATTAACATCATATTTGTCTCTTGAAATCTTTATTCTTTTTTCTATATTATTATTTTCTAATTCTGATTTTTGCAATATTTCAGGTATCTTAACTTTTGGAAGGATTAATCTTAATTTTCTTATGTAGATATTTGCTTCATTTATTTTTTTAGTGATTTTTATTTTAATATTCAATTCTTCTTGTCTTAATAATTTATAATTTTTTATTGCTCTGGCAATTCTTAAAAAACTAATTTCAGAAGAAAGCAAATTCTTTTTTCCTTCGTAATCTTCAGAATAATTTAATTTTACATATATTACTTCTTCCTGTTTTTTAGAATTAGTCTTTTCTTTTTTCATTTTAAAAACCGCGAAAATTTACAATTTTCGTAGCACCAAAAATTTTCAATTTTTGAGTGTTTCTTGTTCTTGAAAGGTAAAAAACTTTCTGTCTTTTTCATTCTATCTTGGAAAAAATATCTTTATCAATTTTTTCCATATCTTCTTTGATTGTTTGTATTTCTTTTTCCCATAACTCTATCTCTTTTTCTTCCTCTTCTTTCAATCTTTCTGTATCCTTGAGCATTTTTTCCATTTCCATTATCCTATCTTTTATCTTATCAAAAATCTGCAAACTTTCCTCAAATTTGTCTATTCTTATAAAAATAGGCTCTTCTTTTATTTGTTTTGCTGAAATTCTAAATTCTTCAGGAATCTCCCCTGATAATCTTCCAAGTCTTTTAAACTCTGAACCTGAAATTTCTCTTGTTAGAGGTTTTTGCATCATTCCTTTGTTGTAAACTTTAAGGAATTCATCTGCTTCAAATTCCTCTTCACCTTCTTTCTCCCCAGAAACAGCATCTTTAATAACATTTTGTGAAAATTTTTCTCCGAATGAATTAGAAGGATAACTGGGCAATTGTGGAAAGGATTCAGAAGCTTCATTTCTTCCCATATCTAATTGAGGAAAATCAGGAAGTTTTGGAAGTTCGGGTAAAGAAGGAACTTCCTCACTATCTAAGTTATCACCTAAATACTCCTCTTTTTTCTTTTTTCCAAATAAACTCATTTTATTATATTTCTTTTAATATTATTTTATATAATATATATAAGATATCATATAGGTTTAAAAATCCTTCGTCGTTTTTTAAAAATATAAACCGAAAGGTATTTAATTGATAAAAATTTGTTCTTAAAATGCTAAAACAGTTTCTTAAAGACATTATTACAATTGTTGTTGGAAAACAAGCAGAAGATATTGCTGAACTTTTGGATAATAAAAAATATGTTAATGAATTTTTAATTGCAAAAAAGATGGATATTACTATAAATCAAACCAGAAATATTCTTTATAAACTTTCAGATAAAGGGCTGGTTTCTTCTATCAGAAAAAAAGATAAAAAAAAGGGCTGGTACACGTATTTTTGGAAAATAGAAATTATAAAATCCTTAGAATTTTTAAAAGATATATTAACAAAAAATATTGAACAGATTGATAATCAGATTAAAAGCAGGGAGACTAAAGATTTTTATGTATGTGAAAAATGCAATATTGAGTTTAATGAGGAAAATGCTTTATTGCATAATTTTACCTGCAATGAATGCGGAAGTATTTTTTCCTTAAAAGATAATTTAAAATTCATCAAAGAGTTAAACAGACAAAGAGATAAGTATAACAAAGAGCTTCAGAATGTACAGGGGGAATTAATGACTGAAAAAGAAAAGGAAGATAAGAAAAAACAAAAAGAAATAATAAAAGAGGAAAAAATAAGGAAAGAGATTAAAAAAAAGCTGGCAAAGAAAAAGAAAAGAATTAAAAATCTTGAAAAAGGACTTAAAAAAAGATTGTTTAAAACCAAGAAAGGAATAAAAAAAATTATAACAAAAAAAATTAAAAAGAAAATACGAAAAATAAAAATTATTAAAAAAGGCAAAAAGAAAAATAAAAAGAGGAAATAATTTTATTATGGTTGAAAGTTATAATATTTACCCTAAGAGAAGAAATTTATTTTTAGGCGGAAGTAGAATTACAAATCAATTAATATTAGTAAATATACTGGTTTTTATAATCACATTAGTTTTATTAACTATTTATGGAGAACAGTTTGTATTAAACAATCTTGCTCTTACCCCTTTTTTAATTTTAAGCGGTAAAAATTTGTGGACTTTTTTAACAAGCATGTTTGTTCATGCCACCTTTTTTCATATTTTTGCTAATATGTTTTCATTATTTTTTATTGGAAATTTCTTAGAAAAAATTATTGGGAAAAAAAGATTCTTTTGGGTGTATATAATATCTGGTTTAGTCGGAGGGGTATTCTTTGTTTTATCTGGTTTTTTATTTAATAATAATTCACCAGGGGTTGGTGCTTCAGGTGCTATTTTTGGCTTGCTTGGAGTGCTGGCTGTTTTAGTTCCTTTTTCAAAAATATATCTTATTGCTGGTCCTTTGGTTGTTATAATAGCCGAAGTTGTATTAACCCCTTTTTTGCAGGGAAATCTTGCTTCTGTTTTTAGTATAATCTTCAATATTCTTATCTTTGTCATGATTTTTGCAGTATTTTCTTGGGATTCAAGGATTAGAAAAATTGCTATTCCTTTGGAATTGCCTATGTGGTTATTACCAATAATTGCTATTATTCCTTTAGTAATTATTGGGTTTCTTGTTCCTTTACCAATAGGAAACAGTGCACATCTTGGAGGATTGGTTGTTGGATTAGTATATGGTTTTTATTTAAAGAAAAAATACCCTCAAAAAACAAAATATATAAGTAGACATTTTTCTTAACCCTAAGATGAAAAGGATTAGTAAAGAAAACAGGAAATTTTCTAATTTTTCATTTTCAAAGGAAAAGAAAATAAAAAATAAAGAAAACTTTGATTTAAAAGAACAATATAAAAAATCATGGAGTTATATTCTTGAATCTAAATATTTCATTTTTTCAATAGTTATAATTTTCCTCTTGGTTGCCCTGATTGGTTATTTTATTAAAGCTCCTGATTTTTTAAGCGAGGCTATTATTAATTACCTTAAAGAAATTGAAACTATGACTCATGGATTTTCTCAGGCAGATTGGATGGGGTTTATTTTTTGGAATAATTTAGTAAGCAGTTTCTTAGGACTTATCTTAGGACTTATCTTTGGAATTTATTCTTTTATTGGGGCAGTTGCAAATGGTTATCTTTTGGGATTTGTTGCTAATCTAGCTGTTTCTGAACAGGGAATTAGTTCTTTATGGAGGTTATTGCCCCATGGTATTTTTGAGCTTCCTGCTATTTTTATATCACTTGGTATGGGTTTAAAATTAGGGACTTTTTTATTCCAAAAGAAAAAATTAATCTCTTTTAAATATTATTTGTTAAATTCTTTGAGGGTTTTCTTTTATATTATAATGCCTCTTTTAATAATTGCAGCAGTGATTGAGGGAAGCTTAATTGCCTTTTTTTCCTGACAAGTTAATTTTAAATACTCTTTCTTCTTTTATAATTATATATAATTAAATAAAAAAGGAGGATGAAAAAATGGCTTGGTTAGAAAAAACAGCTTTGGTTTTAGCAGCAATCGGTGCTATTAACTGGGGACTTTTCGCTTTGAGTCCAAGTGCTGAATTGATTCAATATCTTTCAGTTGGCTGGTTAATTACTACTGTTTACATAGTAGTGGGACTTTGCGGCATCTACGCTTTAATTAAAGCATTTCAATAAATATAATTTATTTTAATTTTTAATTTTTATAATTTTTAATAAAAAAAAGATAAAAAGAATTAGGTTTTATTCTTTAAGATCAGAGATTCCTAGTAATATAAATAGAAATCCTATCATTATTACAAACCAGATTAAACCGCCTTTAAAAAACTCCCAAGCTGCTGTTCCGAAATTCCAGAACCCCCAGTTAAGAGAGTAATACCAGATTAGAATAGCTCCGATAAGGAGAATTAATCCAATAAAAAGCTCTGCCCATTTATTCATTGTAATATTAATGTGTTTGTTCCCTTTAAAAAGATTTTGATAGTTTAGTGTATAATGTTTTTTATGCCTGATAATGGGTGAAATAAATTATAATTTAAATGATTCTAAGGCAATCAACGGAAAAACAAGAGTTGCATCTGAATAAACTTTAACAGTATTATTTTCTTCCTTGCTTTTTGATGGTTTAATTTTTCCCCAAGAAACAGCTTCATCAGGGGTTGCACCTGAATCACTTCCATCAAACTCCTGAGCTGTATTTATATAAACAGCATAATCTGTTCCATCTCTGAATAAATTTGCATTGCATACTGCATGTTTTATAACACCTGCTCCCAATACAATTAATCCTGTTTTTTCCTGCTGTAATGTAAAATCAATTAAATCCTTTAAGTCTTTTGTAACATCAATTTGAAATTCTGGATTTGCCTGTTTGAAAAAATAAACCATATCTCCTAAACTTCCATCAAGAGGAGCTGGGACAAAAACAGGGATTTTGTTTTTCCATGCGTGGTAATATACAGACTCTTTATTGTTTATTTTTTCACCTAATTTTTTCACAATATAGGATGGAGTTATTGTTTTTCCTTTCTTTTGCTCATCTAAAATATCTTTTAAAACAGGATTTATCCAGTCTTCAAAAAGAATATACCTGTCATTTGGAACAAAAATATTCCCAATTCTATTTATACCTGCTTCTCTAAGTTTTTTTCCATCAGCATTAAAATCTCCCAAAACAAATGGTTTTAAACATTTTATTATATCCTCTTCAATTCCTCCTGTTGTTGTAACTAAAACATCTACAAATTTGTTTTCTACTAAATATCTTATAATATCTCTCAATCCAGAGCTTATTATCCCTGAAGTATAAGAGAGATAAATGGTTGCTTTTTCACTCCTCATTTTTTTTATAATTTCTATTGCTTTATAGAGATTAGAAGCTTGAAATCCTATTCCTTTGTAAGAATTTATCAATTCTTTTAGTGAAATTTCTTTATTAAAATCAGGGCCTTCTATTTTTACTCCTTTTACATTCTCTGCTTTCTTAAATACAACTTCTCTGGCCTTTTCCAGTTTTTTTGAAATGTCGGTCATTCTTATTTAACTTTAAAACTATTTTTAAAACCTTTTGGTTGAGGTTAAATCAACTTTTCTTGAAATTTTCCAGATAAATTTATATAGTTTAGGCTTTTTTGAGTTTTTAATGGAAGAAAATGTAGACGAACAAAAAGAAGAGAAGGAAAAAAACGAGGCTGCTTTAATTGAAGTATTAAAATATTTTTCACCTGGAACAGCATTAAGGTTAGCCTTAGATGATATACAAAGAGCAGGATTAGGAGCTTTAATAGTTGTTGATAAAGAAGGATTAAGCAAGATTATTGAAGGAGGGATTAAAATTAATCTTAAATTTACTCCACAGAAATTAATGGAGCTTGCTAAAATGGACGGGGCAATTATCCTTTCAGAAGATATGAAAAATATTCTTTTTGCCAATGCTCTTTTGGTTCCTAATGTAGATATTAGCACTAAGGAAACAGGAACAAGGCATAAGGCTGCTGAGAGAACCGCTAAACAATTTGGAACAGTAGTTGTGGCAATTTCTGAAAGAAGAAATAAAATAACTATTTATTATGGAGGTTTGAAATATACTCTTGAACCAAGTTCAGAAATTTTAAGTAAGGCAATAGATGTACTACAAATTTTAGAAAAACAAGTTGAGATTTATAATGAATCTTTATTAAATTTGAATGTATTAGAAATGATGGATATGGTAACACAGGATGATGTTTCATCAGTTATCCAAAGAGCAGAAATAATAAATAAAATTTCAATATTAATAAAGAAACATCTTGTAGAACTGGGAAAAGAAGGGACAATTGTTAGTTTTAGATTAAAGGAACTTACTAAAAATATCCAGCAAGAAAAAAAATTAATTATAAAAGATTATCTTAAAAACAAAACTGCAAAAATAGAGTCTTATTTTAATAATTTAGATTTGGATTCCTTATTGGAGTCTGTTAATCTTTATGGGGTTTTTTTCGATAAAAGCTCTGAAGATATCATCAGACCTAAGGGATTTAGGATTATTAGCAAGATTAATCTTCCAGAGGAAAACAAAGAAATTATCCTTAATAATTCTGACTCCTTAAATAAAATTCTTTATCTAAGTGAGGAACAACTTATTAATTTGTTTAATGATGAAAAAAAGGTTATTGAATTTAAGGAAGAATTAAAAAAGATTAAGGAAAAAATATCTTCTGGGAAAATAATTTAAAGTCTATTCATTATTAATTATTATGCTAACAACAAAACAAATTTCTGATATAAGGGAGCATCTGGAAAAGGCTCAAAACCCTATTTTTTTCTATGATAATGACCAGGATGGCTTGTGCAGTTTTTTGCTATTAGCCAAGTACATAGGAAGAGGGAAGGGTGTTGCTGTAAAATCTTATCCTGAGATGGATGCAAATTATTTTAAGAAAGTTTTAGAATTAAATTCAGATTATATTTTTGTTTTAGACAAGCCTGTTGTTGCAGAAGGATTCTGGAAAGAAGCTGAGCAGCATAATATCCCTTCTGTTTGGATTGATCACCATGATGTTCAATGCCAAATACCTGGATTTGTTGATTATTATAATGTTATGCTTAATAAAAAAAAGAGCAATGAACCTGTTACTGCTTTGTGCTATCAAATCACAAATAAAAAGGAAGATTTATGGATTGCTATTGCCGGATGTATCTCTGATAAATATATCCCTGATTTTTACAAAGATTTTCAGGAAAAATATCCAGAATTGTCTGTTAAATCTAACAATGCTTTTGATATTTTGTATAAATCTCAGATTGGAAAAATAGCAAGAATATTGGGGTTTGGTTTAAAGGATAGTGTAACTAATGTAGTGAGAATGCAGAAATTTTTACTTGATTCTAAAAATCCTTATGATTTATTAGAAGAGAATAATAAAAATAAAACAATTTACAATAATTTTAATAAGAATTTTAATAAATATAATAATCTTTTGGATAAGGCAAAAGCCAGTTATAATCCAAAGGAAAAAATCTTGTTCTTTCAGTATGCAGGTGAAACAAGTTTAAGTGCAGATATCTCAAATGAATTAAGTTATCTATATCCTTCTAAATATATTGTTGTTTTTCGCGTTTATGGAGTTAAGGTTAACATCTCAATGAGAGGCAAAGATGTTAAAGACATAATTATCGAAGCTATTGAAGGTTTGGAAAATGCCCGGGGCGGAGGGCATCAGGATGCTGTTGGCGGGCAGATAAAAATAGAAGATATAGAAAAATTCAGGGAGAAATTAGAAAATATTATTAGTACTAAAAAAATCCATTCTCTTTAGAGAATACTTTATTTATAATGGATTTTTTGGTAATCCCAAAACCTAAACAAGAATACAAAGTTTTGTGATTATTAAAAAATAGAAAAGTATTTAAAATATAATATTTTGATATTTGTATGATAGCTAAGCTAAGACCCTCTTGGAATATATGTGGCTTTGGTTTAGTCTATACTAAAATTAAACCCCTACATTAATTCAGATTTCTTTCTTGGGCCTGAATTAAGGGGATAATTTATTAATGAATTAATTCGGGCTGAAAGATTTCTGTTAGTGTAATTTTGCCTAAGGGTAAAATGAAACAAAAACAAAAAATGGTGGAAAAACAAATTGTAGAGCAGGAGTTAAGTGTACTTATGGAAATTACACTTCGACTTGAGGATGAATTGAATGCTCTTGTTATAAAAAGGGAATAAAAAATCCCAAAAGAGATTTCTATGTACTGGTTAGTATGTTATACAAAATTTAATAAGAATTACCAATAAATGCCTTGTTTTTTGTTTTCTTGCCACAGATAATACATTCTCCCGGATTACCTTCTTTTAGCTCACTACCTAATAAATCTAAACCTTCTTTTAATTTGATTAATTTATCATAGCATTTTCCCTCTCCACACCAGTATAAATTGACTATTTTTCCCTCTTCTATCTTTTTAGTTATGTCTTTTACATTAGTTATTGCTATTATTTTTTCTTTCAAATAATCTTTTGATTTTTCTAATAATTCTTTTTGTATTTTTTCCAGAGCTTTTGGAATTTCATTTTCAATATCTTTTTCTTTTATTTTTATTTTCTTTTTAGTGTTTCTGAAAAACAAAGTTATTTCCTTATCTTTTATTTCTCTTTCTCCTACTTCTATTCTTAAGGGAATTCCCTTAAGTTCAGAATCATAAAACTTGCTTCCTATTGATTTTTCACTAGAATCAATTACTACTCTTAAATCTTTTAGTTTTTTCTTTATTTCTCCTGCTTTTTTTATTATCTCAGTTTTATTTTTTTCCTTGAAAATAGGGATAATTAAAACTTGTATTGGCGCAATATTTGGAGGAATTACTAATCCAGAATCATCTCCATGCTGGGCTATTACTGCTGCTAAATATCTCTCGCCATTTCCTGTACAAGTTTGCCAGACATATTGTTCTTTTCCTTTATCATCTGCAAATTTAATATTAAACTTTTTTGAATATGCCTGCCCTAAATTATTCAAAGAGCCATTTTCTATTACTTTTCCATTAGGCAATAAAGTATAATATTCATAGGCTCCCTCTGCTCCCGGGAAACATTCCCATTGGGGTTTTTTAACTATAATTGGTTTGACTGCTAAGAATTCCCAAATTTCATCATTTAATTTTTTATGAATTTCTATCTCTTCTTCTGCTTCTTTTTTTGTTGCATGTGCAGTATGAATTTCATACCATGGTCCTATTTCTCTATCTCTTATTAATGGACGTGTTTGTTTGGTTTCATACCTGTAAGAAAAAACAGTTTCATAAATTTTTAAAGGCAAGTTATTATGCCCTCTTATCCATAAAGAAAACATGGGATACATTGCTGGTTCTCCTGTTGGACGCAGTATAAATTCCTGTTTGTTTTTTGTTCCTGCCCAAAAACCTTCTTTCTTGAATCCTTCCCACCATGATTTATTTTGTTCAGCATATTTAACAGGCACCATTAATGGAAAATACATTTCTTTTATTCCATTTTCTTTGAATAATTTATCCCATTGAGATTTTATTCTTAACATCATATCATAACCATAAGGCATCCAGACAAACATGCTTTTAATGTCATATCTATTATCAATAATTCCTGCTAATTGCAAAATCTGGCTCATCCATTCTGGGAAATTATCTTTTTTTGCATTTAACTGTTCTGGAAGTTCTTCTTTCATATTCAATTAAAGAAACAGAGGTTTAAAATCGTTTTGTTAGATTAAATTTTGATTTAATTCTTTTTGAGAAATCTCATTCACAACTTGTTTAATATAATTACTTTCTAGTGCAAATCCAAGACTTTCACTGCTTCCTATTTTGAAATTGTTTATTCCTATAACTTCTCCTTGTTTATTTATCAATGGACCACCTGAATTTCCTGGGTTGAGAGCAGCATCTGTCTGAATATATTCATCTTTGCCATTTACTCCCGTTCTATGAACACCTGAAACTATCCCCTCTGAAACAGAGAATTGCAATCCTAATGGATTCCCTATTGCAATAACTTTTTCTCCAACTTGTATATTATCTGAATTTGCTAATTCTAATTTGTTATAATTTCCATCTATCTTTAACAAAGCGATGTCATAATTAGAGTCATATCCTATTAAATTTGCATTTATTATATTTTGTTCTGATGTTATTATTGATACAGTATTTCTTCCAACAAGAACATGCGCATTTGTAACTAAATAACCATCATCAGCAATTATAAAACCTGTTCCCTGCGCCACATTTGTCCTTACTGTAACTACTCCAGATATTGATTTTTCAATTATACCTGAGAAATCCGAGCTTGCTGATGCCTTTAAATCATTTAATTCTGATTTTATTGATGCATTTAAAGAAATTAAACTATCTTTTGTTTCAATTAAATTTGAAGTTAAATCATTTAATTTTATCTGCGTGTCTGATTGCAAATCTTTTATTGTTTTGTCAAGTGTGTTGTAATTTACTTCTAATCTGACAAAGAGGGTATAAAGAAAAATACCATTAATTATCATATATATAACTAACAGTGAACTAAAACCTCCTATTAACCATTTGTGATGTCTTTTTAAGGGCATTTTTTATAAACCTTTTTTATTTATTGCTTTTCAAGATATAAAAGGTTTGTGGATTTATTATTCATCCTAAAATTGTGTGGGCTAATATTTAAATAACAT
>Ga0315284_10006560_pt1 | contig 16561 bp, 15 predicted proteins | sample YL17G09_16_MG_FD_203696 | JGI IMG/M metagenome (GOLD analysis project Ga0315284, IMG submission 203696) | Sediment microbial communities from Yellowstone Lake, YNP, Wyoming, USA - YL17G09_16 | ecosystem: Environmental > Aquatic > Freshwater > Lake > Sediment | place: USA: Wyoming | collected...
TCTGCCAGTAACGTCACCATCAACTACGACACCTCGATACGTCCCATCAAGCTCGCCGATTAGATTCATTAGTTCAACTGGATCAATGATGGTCTTGGTTCCACAGGACCTGCAATTAAATTCTTTTATACCGGATATGATAGAGCCGCGCCCTGCCTTTAGCAGTAGCTTATTGCATTTTGAACAGTGTAATTCGACACTATCCATCTGATTTCAGTCCTTCCGCGTATTTAGCTTTGATGCCTGCGATGATTGATTCAATTCTGTCCGGGACCTCATCAGAGAAGTGAATTTCTTCATCACTCAAACAACGATTCCTGAATTCGACAGCGAAATCGGAAAAAGGCTTGAGAATTTCATCAAGCTCCTCTCGGACCATTCCTTTGCGAATGATGGAAACCATCCGAGCTGCAGGAGCAACAGCAGGGCCATACGGCTCATGCCCGTCACTCATGTCCTTCAGAAATGCATATGCAATATCAACATCACGATTTGGATCGGTCATGAAATAGAATACATTCAGCGGCGTCTGAGAACAAATTTCCTTTTCTTTACAGTATATCTTCGTGTAATTCCAATTTGTTCAGAGTATTCATTTTCGGTCAGATTTCTCGAACGGGCTTGATTCCATATGGTCTTTTTATGTATAGTCTGGCCATAATTATCTACATATTCATACCCACGAGACTTAGATTCAACTTCTTCCCAACCAGATGCCTTATATATGATACCAGAATGTCCCTGTTCCGGGTCCGCAAAGCTGACAAGTGCTTCAATGTTGGGGAAATGATTGAAAATCATTCTACTAGCACGAGCTAAAACAAAAGAAGCCAGGTTCTTCTTTTGTGCACCGGGGTATATACAAAACCGATCCAACTCCAGAACTTTTGAATACTCCAAACCAAGAGATGAAGTGACACTAAGACGAATAGGGGAAGCGAACTTACTGACTGCAATTACTACATCGCGAAGTCTCGCTATGACATGGCCACTACCAAATCTTCCATATTGAGCATAATGGAATGTATTGAAAAATGCAAATGGAATTTTTACTGAATCAGGACCGGAAGTAAACTCAAAATTTACTTCCTCGAAGTTAAAATCTCCAAGTTCATGGGATTCAACGGACGGTAGTTTTTTCTTTGGAGCTGGGGCTATAGGAACATCGGCTTCAATATGTCCAGTAAGGAATCTTCTAGCACCTTTCAAATTTATGTTCTTCTTAATGTTACAATTTAAACACAATATTTGCAATCTAGTTGGGTCAACTACCCCACGGATTACATTCCTATATAAAGTTTCCCCTAATCCTTCAACACCCCTAAGAGTGCCACCATCTTCATGGATATGATCAAAAGTCAACGACTTTATATCTTTGTGATTGCAAAGTATGCATCTCGGATCCCCAATTAAGAGTATAGCCTCCATCTTCAGCAGCATTACTCTGGAACGGGAGCAGGAGCGACATTCGTAATAATAACCATCAGAGTATTTCACATCTTTCTTAAAGTTCCCTAAATCTACTGACATTTGACACGTAAGACAAAACTTTTCTGAGTGTGTTAAAATGAATTTTGACTGACGATCAATTTCTTTTGAAAGATTGCAATTGAAACATAGTAATTGATATCTATTTATCTCTTTTCCAGATATGATTTTCCTATAAAGGGTAACGCTGGACTTTATAGTAGCCCTATCCTTCCTTCCATCATCGTTAACGTGATCTATACAGATCATTTCTGGATCAGTGACTCCACATATACAGGATGTTCCGAGAGTAGATATGGCTTTATCTCTAATGGTCTTTCTCATCAATCTTTGCTTTTCCGCATCCATACCAGGATTATCAAGTCGAAGTTGTCTCTCCCTCTCATTACACTTTTTCTTCCTATCGATGTTAGTGCGTTGTTTATGTAAAATTAAGTCGCGATTCTTTAAATAACCATCATGAATAACCTTCTTTATATGATCTTTATTTGATAAATAGTATTCACGACGACATTTGATGCATCTACTATCAAGTCCATCCCTATATCTGCTATTCTTATTAAATAGGTCTAAAAATTTAGACTCTTTACATATTCTACATGTCTTCACAAACAAAGTTACACTCATTGAATTGTAAGTATAAACTTATATTTTCCTGTATTAATATACTCATTAATGCAAAGGAAATTGCTATACTAATAGGGTGTTTTCTAATACGGTTCGTTGTAAATTCATAAAATTAATTTTATGAATTTACAATCCAACGAATCTGCGCGGCGAAAGGGTACCCCTACCCACAGAAGGACCAAAGGAGCTGCGTATACCGACCCCAAATCGGGATTGTTTCAATCCGCGTATGATTTTGACTCCTTCCTTTGCTGTAGTTGCAAACTCTTTAAATCGAGCGTCAACATCATTCATCATTGATTGATACCCAGCAGCCTTGTCAATATCAAGACTGACACCAGATATGCTATATGAGAATTGATCAGCGATCCAGTTCAAAGAAACGGCCTGAAGGGCATAGACCATAGCTCCGGTCAAAAGAAGAGTTCGCCAGGGTCTATACTGGGTAATCAGTTGATCTATGCTCGCAAATTGGGTAACGGGAGGGTACATATTTATAGCGTCATTTGAGACATTAAGATATTCAAGCAATTCACAATCTTCCCAAATGAAACCGAAAACACGAGTGAATTGATTGACTGAATCTTCCCCAGTTGGAGGCATGAAATGGTAATTCCTGGCGGGCGAATTGTCTCTCAAAAGAATTCTTAGACTGCGTACAGTATCGAGTTCTATGGGTGTTATTCCAGGAACTGTCACTATTTGAGTTGCATCCTGTACAATAGCAAATTCTTGAACGATTTGGACTTGAGGAGAATTCAAGTACTGACTAAAAAACCAACGAATTCGGAAATTACCGATGTTCGAATCAATCGGAATGATGAAACTAGCATAGTATTCACCCACTGAAGGATTCAGAGGAACCCGTCCGGAAGGCGGAAGAAGTACTTCAACACCAGTAGTAAAATCATAAATATTATAAGTAATTTGAGCAGCGTTTGACGGGGAACCATCCTTTGATTTTAGGAATATGTTCAAACCGTTCGAACGGGATAGTTCTTGACCGCGCTTAAATGTAGTTGTCATTTGAAATCATACGACATTTACGTTCTAAGGAACTTGACTTATGCTTCTTCCTTCGTATCGTAACAACCACCCGACCAGTCTTTATTTTTCTCTGACCGAACACAATATTTGTCGCCCTCTTTTCGGACAACCGCTGTTCTCGTGAGGTCTTGAGCAGTTAAGATATCATCAACATGGGCGGCTATTTGGAAGATATTCATAGCCTGATTCCATATTCAAAGGTTAGTTTTTGATTTCAGTGTATCATTATTCATGGAAAATTTGTCGACATGGTTATATCTGATCGGGAGTTTTTTCTTTGTAGTTGGATCCGTAGTAAAATTGATGTCAATGTAAATCGCAGATATTTATTTGTATGGGTGTAAATGTTTTGGATTTTCCCAGCTAAACCTGTTCGTACGGACGAAGGCTTCTTTTCAAGAATGAACCCGTCCGAGTGGACAATGGAGAGGAAACTGGATGGATTCAGGTCCATCCTGGTTCAAGACGGTTCAAAAACTCGAATATTCAGCAGGGATAAAAGAGAGCTTGAGTTGTCTTCAAATTTAAAAGAACAGATTAAAAATTTGGATCTACCAGATGGAACCGTCCTGGATGGGGAACTTTGGAATCATTCGCTCCGGGGATCATGGCAAAGGGGTGTTCCTGGGCAGATTTCATTTTGGGATGTCATAGCAATGGGCGGTAAGTGGATAGGTGAAAAAACCATAGAAGAGCGGCGGAAAATACTAACGGAAGTCCTTCCAGCAAGCGTTAGAGCTGACACCCCGGACATTTTAATTGAAGGCCACATCGAAGCTTCAAGAGATGTATATGATGCATTGAAAAAGATCGCTGCAAAATCCCAATTCAAAAATGGCGGAATTCACGGAGTAGTCTTGAAAAGAACCGGATCGGGAAGACACGACCATGTAAACAGATGCGTTGAACACGCCGATTGGTTAAAAATCGTTTGGAGAGTCTAAAGAGTCAAACTTTTTGCATCCTCATAACCAATATCTATCATATCTCGGATTTTATCAGGGTTGAAATTAGTAGCATCGTCCGTTAATGTCCCATAAGGGCGGAAAATTCTCATTTTCACATACCGTTTATCAGGACGAATGCCTGCAGCTACAAGGTTATTGTACATCTGGACCTTGAAAAGATCAAAATCCATTACTGACTCTATAAGAATATCGACAGAACGAGTCGTTAAATCAAAAACACTGGGTTTTTTTACGAATCCTTGTTTGACTCCTTCTGGATTCGTAATAATAATATCAATCTCCGTAGCGCCACTATCAATTGCCATCGTAATCGGTGTGGTTTCACGAATCACCCCATCGACGAAGAAATCGGAACCTATTTTGACTGGACCATAAATAGCAGGAAAAGCTGAACTAGCCAAAATTGCTGTAACCAAATCATCATAGTCTTCTGTGAATATTTGATATTCACCGGTTGACATGTTGGTCGCACCGATCCTATATTTTTTACCAGATTTCTTAATTTTTTCGGATGAAAGGTTATATTCTAAAAATCTACGCAGAGGAGAAGAATCATACATTGATCCCTTCCACAAAGAAGCAAGTTTACCAAACAAGAACCAATTCTTAGAAATGTCCCCTGTGGTTAAGTTACTCCATATTGAGATGAGACCATCCGATATATTTTCAAGAGAATCATCAGAACACAAGAAGGCTCCATTTAGAGCGCCGACGGAAGTACCACAGACAATATCATAATCTGTCTTTAGATCACCGATCAGGCGTTTAAGAACACCGGCCTGGTAGGCACCTTTACTCCCGCCACCACTTAAAACTACAGCTTTCATGCGTCCCTCGTACATGAATTGATGTACAAGGGATTTAAACGGGACAATGTTTAATTTGGTTCACTATCCAAGCAGTGAGAAAAAGAGACAGAACTTTCGGATAGTATCGGTTCATTGTCTGTCATATCAAATTTAGGAGCATCAGAAGACTGGACCCCAAAACCGACATAATCGATTTTGGGATGAACAGAAAATATACCTGCAGATCTGCGCATATCCAGAAACAGAATTTTATGCTCCAAAGAGTCGGCATCAAGGTCCTGATACTCATCCCAATCAGTAGCCAAAATAACGGCATCGGATCGGGAAAGAAGACTTGATGCATCATCTACATACTCAATACTCGGATGAGAAACAACTTTCTTGAAGTTATCTATAGCAACGGGATCATGAAGGAGAATTTTGGCACCTTCGAAATGAAGGCGGTTAACCATAGGTATAGAAGAGGAATCGCGAACATCATCAGTATGGGGCTTAAAGGATAATCCGAGAACGCCAATCGTTCGACCTTCCAGAGAACCGAGCTTCTTTTTCAGAATATCGATAGCGAAAGTCTGCATGTGGTGGTTAACTTTAATAGTAGCTTCTGCAAGCTTCGAAGGTATTCCGAGGGCGTCAGAAAAATGGAAGAGGGCTGATAGGTCTTTTCCAAAGCAAGAGCCGCCGAAACCGGGTCCGGGACTCAGGAAACGGCTACCTATACGAGAATCTGACCCGACACCATCAATCACATCCCTGATATCAGCACCGGAAGCATCCGCTATCTTAGCGACCTCATTCATGAAAGAGATTCTCATAGCGAGCATCGAATTTGACGTATATTTAACAAGCTCGGCAGATGTTTGACCCATGGAAAAAATGAGTCTATTCTTACGCTTAAAGGGAGCATAAAGCTCGTTCATAATCTTCTCAGACCAATTATCAGATGTTCCGAAAACGATCCTATCCGGATTCATGAAATCATCTACAGCGGAGCCTTCACGCAGGAATTCAGGATTGTTGGCAACTCGTACCATGTCAGTAGTTTCTAAAGCATAATTATTCAAAGCCTTGCCAGTCCCTACTGGAACTGTGGATTTGATAACAACGAGTTTCTTATTTTTACCCTTACTCGCTATTTCCAATATGGAAGAAAAAACTTGATTTAAGAAAGATAAATTAGCAGATCCATCAGATTGCTGCGGAGTACCGACAGCAAGGAAAATAATGGAAGAACTTTCTACGGCAGATTTTAGATCCCATGAAATAGTGAGGTTACCAGATTCAATATTTTTCTTAACAAGTTCTTCAAGGTCAGGTTCATGGAACGGAATCTTGCCATCTTGTAATGATTTTAATTTAATATGATCATTATCAAAGCACGTGACGTTATAACCAAGATCAGAAAAACCGGCTGCAGAAACCAAGCCGACGTAACCACAACCAATGAAAGAAATATTCATTTCACCGCTCCAACAATTCTACAGATTCAATAATTTCAGCTATTCGAGATGAAAGGTAGGTACCAAATCGCCAGTCCTTATTCCCGAAGATACAACACCGTACAAAAGCAGAAACCATTCTATCAAGAGGCGGAGTCGTATCGTAATCAACCATAACACCAACCACAGCTTTCGGGAGATTGACATCGTCGTACGTACAGAAAAGATCCCCGTCCTTTGTACGTACGTCCATTTTTCTAGTCTTAGGACCAGAGTCATTCCACACTTCAACAGAAGCAATACAGGAGGTATCCTCAAAAATTAGGTCGAATCGGTGGCGAGTTTTATTACCTGAACCGAATTTAATAACTGAACCAACCTTAATCGGTTCATAAAGACCAGGTCCGAGAGCCAAAATCATTGATATATCATGGGGAGCCCAGTCCCATAAAGCCGAATAATTCCTGAAAGGACCAAAATTTCCAGCATGGCCGCTAATATGTATAGGATAAGTAACACTTAAACCAACGTAAGTTTGGATTGCTTCAAAGGCCCCGGAGAAAAGATGTATGTGATTTACGAGAAAAGGAACATGCCTATTATTTAATGCATTCTCAATATTTTTTACCGAAGAGGAAGAAAGAGTAAGAGGTTTCTCACAAATGATGGGAGTACCTTTTTCTATTGCATATAAACATATTTCCTCCATAGCTTGTGGAGGAGTGGCAATAACTACAGCGTCGCATTCATCAATTATATTTTTCCAGTCCCCACTAAAAACAGCATCAGGAAAGAAAGACCTGACATATTCAAGACTCTTTGGATTGGTTCTGTGCACATAGACAACCTCAGCAAGGCCGGTCCTATGGAAAGAAGGGGCGTACCTCCAACCCCATTCCCCGCAACCTATAATCCCAATCTTGAGTTTTTTCAAGTATAAGCCTTTTCAGCCCATCCGAAAAAAGATTTCAGCCCATAGTCCAGATCGATGACCGGTTCGAAACCCAAGTGGTTCCTGGCTTTTGTTATATCAGGGCAGCGACGATTTGGTTCATCACCAGGATAAGAACTAGGATAATTAATGATTTCGAATTTTACTTCTCGATTCAGAACTTTCCCTATTCTAGCAGCAAAATCTATCATCGATATTTCAGGAGAAGGGTTTCCAATATTATAAGATTCACCAGGATGACCATCAAGAAGAACTTGAAGAAATCCACACATAGCGTCAGTTATATAACAAAAAGTTCTAGTTTGATCGCCTGTCCCGTAAATTTGAACAGGATCACCATTCAATATTTTAACCCCAAAGTTGGGAAGGACTCTATAATCCGTCTTTTGCATGCCAGGGCCGAAGACGTTGAACGGTCTAACACTGCAGGCGTGGACCCCGAATTGTTCATGATAAATCCGGACAAGGGTCTCCCCGAGTCTCTTGCTTTCATCATAACAAGCCCTTGGGCCGAGACAGGAAACATTCCCCCTATAGTCTTCCGTCGTGGGAATATGATCGGTAGAAGGATCGCCATATATTTCACTCGAACTGAAAAATATCAACTTTGAATTCGGATTCTTCCGAGCCAACTCAAGAACGTTCTTCAGTCCAGTAGTAGCAACCTCAAGAGTCTCAAGAGGATACTTCCTATAATAGAAAGGGCTAGCTATTCCAGCTGCATGGATAATAAAATCAACAGGCCTTTCGGGGTAGAAAGGTTTGATAACATCGTGCTCAACAAAAGCCATGTTCGGAATTTTAGGTAATTTAGATCCACCAGAACCAGAAGTAATAAAATTATCGAGAATGACCAATTCACATGGTTCCATCCCCTCAAGTTTAAGTTGTTCATTATACGAAGCAAAAATTGATGAAAAATACCTACCAAGAAATCCTCGGCCCCCGGTAACAAGAGTCCTTTTTCCTGAGAAGGCCTTTAACTTTGAACCTAAACGAGATACGATTAGGTTAATATCTGTCTGGAGAACGAAATCATCCATGTATCAATAACTCCGGCAATGGTACTACTATTCTACCTTTGCGATCAAGAAAACTCATATTTTTCTTGATTATTGAATCTGCGAAATTCCAGGCGAGAATTACCACATCATCAGTTCTAAACTTTTCTGCATATTCAGAGGAAACTATTTCAATACCTTTGCCAGGAGAATATAGACCCTGTTTCCAGGTGGAATCATCTATAATATACTGAAACTCTCTACGACCAAGACCAAAATGATATAACAAGGTAGTGGCTTTAGCCGGATAACCAAAACCAGAAATAGACCTACCGGATTTAAAAGAGTCATATAAATATGACTTCAATTCGGATCGAAGGGTCTCAATCCTTGATTCTAAGATCCTAAACGGATCGATTTTAGAAAAATTAATACTGGAACCGATAAAATCAGTTTTAAGTCCTAAAATTGACTCATGATTTATAAATGAATTGAGATTTCTCGTTTCATTTGCCCTGGAATTTACAACATAACAACGAATAGAACCACCGTGAGTATCAACCCTCTTAGCATCATATAGACACATGCCGAACTCGTCAAATAATCGACAAAGAGGATCTATGTGGTGATATGCCAAATGTTCATGGTAAATTGTATCAAATAATGTTTTTTCAAGTACGTCTACTAAATAAGAAACCTCAAAAACAAAGTGTCCTCCAAGTTCAAGTAAGTTTTTAACCCCGAGAACTATGGATCTAATGTCATCAGCGTGAGCAAACACGTTATTAGCAACAACTATTTTAGCTCGACCGTTAGCGTCAATTATTTTTTCAACCAATTCATGATTGAAAAAATCACAAATTGTATTTATACCTGATTCATTGGCTTTTTCAGCTATTTTAACCGCTGGATCAATACCAATAACCCTGGCACCGAAATTTTGAAAGAAACGTAAGAGAGTACCGTCATTACTGCCAATTTCGACAACGAGGTCATTCTCTTGTAATGAATACTTGTTAATTAAATCATCAGCATAATCCTCAAAATGCTTAACAAAAACAGGACTTGTACCAGAGACATAAACGTAATCGTTGAATAAACGTTCTGGTGAAATGACAACAGGAAGTTGTACGTGACCACAATAATCACAAGAAACTAGATATAAAGGAAACTCCTCAACGGGTGACAACAAATCACATGTTTTAGCAAGCTCATTGGCCGGTGGAGTCGGAGTTAGGAAAAGACGAGGAGTTAGTTTTTCACGGAGACAAAGACGGCAGTTATCTCTAATGGAATAAGATTTTGACATCAAAATGCTCCGTGAATCATTCAATAATTATGGAACGTATTTACTGGCAATATCTGATGTAATGAATTCCACGCGGACAAGGTCAGCTTCGTGAGAGTCATGAGATCGAACGTTTTTCGCCATGGTGATAAAAGTAGTATCTTCAGCGAAGAGCATGGAATGCTCTACCATGGGTGGAGTAAAGAACATCTGACCGGCTACAAACTCTTGCGGGTCGCTGACTACGTTTGAACCTATTTCACGTTCGAAGTATAAAATTCTTCCAGAAATTATATGGGCGTAATGCCAATCGGATTTATGATAATGATTGGCGCGAACGGAACCTTTTTTACTAGTGATGACAGCAACACTAGTCATAGGCTTTAGAACAAGATTCTGGATATCTCCGCGATCGTCGGAAAAGGGAGAGTCCAAAGGTACAAGACCGCCCTTCGGGTATTTACCAGCTTCGATCCTGCTCGTGTATTCGTCATTTGTCATAGTATCCTCATTCTCAAACTGTACGTCACGAACAAGACCAACCACGGTTCGTTCTTTGTTGACGTATTAGTTTTTCTACGTTTGAAGCAATCGAATACCATGTATAATTATCAGCAAGTTCTCTCGACAACTTGATGTTTCCATTTCTAAAATCAGGATCAGTTAAGGACCTGATCAATAAATCAGTATATTCACCGATATGATCAGAAAAAGGTCTCGTAACCATTGGAACAGAACCACCATAGATTTCGCCGAGGGCATCAGCATCAGTGATTATAGGGAGGGTTCCTGAAGCACAAGCTTCCATGATAGAAACTGAGAAACCTTCAGTATAAAGTACTGGATCACAAGTGTAAGCGAGAATTTGAGCTTCGTTCATCTCTTGAATCATTTGAACACGACTTACAGAATCGCAAAGCTCAACCCCATAGTTTTCAAGTCTTCTTATGGATTCTTTTATATAAAAAGCTCTGGCTATTAATTCAGGATATGTTGGATTGGCATTAGGGTTAGCTTTAATGAAATGATCAATCCACACTTTTAACTTATAAAATATTTTCAATTCTGCGTGGGGTACAGCTTTTTTAACCTTTGGCCAAATACTTAATAGCCAGTGTAGACCACGATCAGGAGACGATGCCCAAATGACCCTTCCATCTACTTTATAGCCCGGTGAATATAAACTCGGATCACAACCGTTAGTGATAACAAACCACTTATCTGGATTATGTTTCGGGGAATTTGGTCCAACAATTTTCTTATGTGAATCAGATGGACTTGTCCAAATATCAACGAAATCATCACAGTCAGGAGCACAATGATAGAAGTCATTGATTTGGAAATTGCACATCCTTATGACATGCCAGTCAATATTACGAAGAAGATTCGGTTCATTCCATGCATATGCAGCGTGAAATGAACCGTCGACTACGGATAAAACATCCTGACTCTTCCTTATTTTTATTACATTATTCCATATCATGCCATCACAGGCATCAGTCACAGGAGCACAGATCGTTACATCATGTCCCATTTTCTGAAGAAGAGTAGAGATAGTGAAAAAAGAAGTCTCCGATCCGGTCATACCGAAAGGGCTCTTAGTAATGTCAGAAGTTAAATCAAAAAGACGGTTTGCAGTACTATATGGACCATAAAGCATGGCTATTTTCATGGTCTGTTCCAAATAACACGATCAAGACCTGATTCACCACGAGTCATGATGGTTTCTTCAAATTTTTTAGATAATACTTCCCAATCGAATTTTTTAGCGTATTCAACACACGCTCTTGAAAGGGAAATTCGCTTGTCATTATTGTTCAAAACTTCGACCATTTTATCTATAAATTCATCTTTATGTTCATGATAAGGGGGAGGGACCCATTCTGAGACTGGAGACCAAAGCTCTCCAAAACAATCGTCAGCACAAATAACGGGAACCGTCCCACTGGCACAAGCTTCAAGAACGGAAACACCGAAAGTTTCCGTATAATGAATAGGATTTAGAGGATAACCCATTATTTCGGATGTTGACATTTCTTCTCTAATTCTATCGCGACTTACAGAACGATAAGAGAAGACATTATGCTTCCCTTCCATCCTCCGGAGGGCTTCCAAAGTATAACGGGAACGCTGTCCAAGTTCATTGAATCTTCTGCCGGACTCCTGTCGAGAGTCGCAGTTTTCCATCTTCGAGAAGACTTCGATACCATTGAAGTCGTAAAATATATGGAGATTCGCGTGCGGAGCGCGATTTATGATTTTAGGCCAGACTTCCAAAAGCCAGTGGAGTCCTCTATCATGAGAAGATGCCCATATTACTTTGCCGGATTTTTTATTTCCCGGTTTGAAATTATCGAGATCAACACCATTATAGGCTACTCTCCACTTATCGCGAGGATAGCCCGAGTATGCGGCTAAATAATTTGACGCGGAATGGGAAAGAGGAGCGACGAGATCGACATATGATTCCCATCCTGGTTCACAACAACTGAAGTCGGAAACCTGTTGATCAAATAAACGGAATTGTCCTGGTCGTGCAATCTTGAGTGGTTCCGGGGTCATCCAAGAACAAAGAGCATCCCAATCCTGTTTATGATAAACAGAAAACCACTCCTCATAAGGGCAACAGATTACACCATCGATTTCACCTGGACCAGTTAATTTAGTGAATATTGTGACGGAATGACCGAGTTTTGCCATTGATAGAGCATAATATATGAATGAACCCTCGGATCCTGTAAGGCCTCTGGCCGAGGTCCAAATATTTCCAGGATCTATGGGAAGACGTACTGAAGAACTAGGATAAAAAAAAGCTATTCTCGACGGTTTCTTCATTTCTGAACATTACCTAATAACCATATTTATGAGTATGAATGAACCATTCTATAGTTTTCTTGATCCCAACATCAAATTCAACCACAGGTTCCCAGTTAAGTATTGCTTTAACTGCAGAAATGTCGGGACAACGCTTTTTCGGGTCTTCTGGAGCATTTTCTAAATGCTCTATCGTTAAATCATATCCAAGTAGATTTTTAAAAAAAGCTGATATGTAAATCGCAATTTCATTAACTGTTCTTTCATCAGGATTACCTATATTCATGATGGGGGTAACCTCCCACCCACTACATTCCATGAGTTGAGTTCTATAGAATGCCTCAACAGTATCGGAGACATAACAAAGACTTCTTGTTTGGTTTCCGTCACCATATATAGTTAACGGCTTCTTCTCTATGGCCTGGCAGACTAGATTTGGAATTAACCTACCATCAGACAAATTCATCTGAGGGCCATAACAGTTAAATAATCTTAATATTCTAACATCAACATTAAATCTATTTCTATAGGCAACAGCCAAAGCTTCTGCTGCTCTTTTCCCCTCGTCATAAGAGGAACGAGGACCGACGGGGTTAACGTTTCCGAAATAAGATTCACTTTGTGGATGAATCTCTGGGTCTCCATATACTTCTGAAGTAGAAGCAATTATAAGTCTGGCTTTATTTTTAAGAGCCAGTTCAAGGACCCTCTTCGTACCATTATAACAGGTATCTATGGTCCTGACCGGATCCGCTTGATAGTGAAGCGGACTAGCAGGGCAAGCTAAATGAAAGATATTGTCGCAAACAATATCTGATTGATACCTTACATCAGTATAACGGAAAGTAAAATGGGGATCTAATTCAAGTTCTTTAATATTTTGTTTTGTTGATGTGGAAAAATCATCAAGACATATGACATGATGACCAAGGTCAAGAAGACGTTTACATAAGTGTGACCCGATAAAACCAGCACCACCAGTTACTAAGGATATCATACAGCAGCACTCTTATATGGGACTAGTACGTCGCGTTCAACTTCTTTAATTACGCTCAAAAACATTTGGTCCCATTCGTTGGCAAGTGAATCCCAACCAAAATGTTCAAATGCATAATTCTGAAGATCTACCCTATCATTTGATTCTGGCCTTTCCATCGCTTCAATAACTTTTTCAGTAAATTTATCTTGGAAATTTTGATCAAGCCAATAACCAGATACAAGAACTCCGCGTTCCCCTACAGTCTCATTTAATGCAGCAATTGGGACTGCTACTATTCGTAGACCTGCAGCTTGAGCTTCCATGGCAGTTATACAGCTTGTCTCAGTAAAAAAACTCGGATATGTCCATACGCCAGCAGAAAGAAAATGATTAGCTAAAGTTTGTTGATCTACTCGACCATGATTAACGACACCATGTTTTTCATGATCTTTTATCATGTTCTTAAGTCTATTGATTAGATCAAGTTGACCCTGATCATTCATTGAACGAGCTGACACTTCCCAAGTCTGAAATCCATAAAATATATGAAGTTCAGCATTGGGGATTTTTTCTCTAACCTTAGGCCAAATTCTAATGGCAACTTCCATGCCCCTATCGGGCGAAGAGCTATATACTGCCTTATGTGGATTTCGATTAAGATTAGTTTTAAATCTGTTGATATCAATGCCATTGCGGGTTACGAGAACCTGCGAAGGGTGCACGCATTTATGATTATTTAAAAAGAAATCCCTATGCCAGTTACTCAAACACAAGAATCTATCAATACGTAAGGCTCTTGAATGGTTGAGTTCTGAACCACAACCAACGTCATGTACCCAACAGAAAGTGACTTTCGCTTTAACATTAAATTCATCATCAACTGCACGTGGGCGTCTTGAGGTTACCAATACGTCACAAATTATGTTTTTATATTTTGAATAATGTAGCCATTCAACATCATCAAAAATGCCCTCGATTCCAGGACAATCAGAATAAACAGAAACTGAATGGCCAAGAGCGGCAAGTCTAGTAGACATCTCAACGACTGCTGTCTCAGAGCCTCCTATGCCCTTGGACTTCATAGTCATGGGATTCCACGGTTCCGGACCACTACCTACGTAAAAGACTATTTTTAATTTAGTAGACTCGACTCTTTCAACTAGAAACACATCATTGTTTCTATTTGGAACATTGAGCTTCCTAGGCTTTTCTGCAAAAATTACTTTGTTTGAATCATGTTTTTGGTCTGATGGTAGTTTACCATCAAGAGCTGACCTGATGACACTATCTATTTCGTTTGTAATACTCTCGTTTTTAACCAAAACATTAAGTGACTCGAATATTGATGATCTAGAAACGTGGTTCTGATATACTTTCTTATTTAACTTTAGTGAGGTATCATCCGGTCTGGAATCTAAAGCAGTATTAACACTGTCGAGGGCTCCCTTTATATCGCCAACCTTTGAGAGTGCGAAATTCAAAAACCTGTGAATTTCAAAATTCCTCTCCATTGGATTGACGAAAAGGATAGTCTCAGTAGGTGGCTGGGATAGACCGAGCCTAGAAAAATGGATACATTTTTGCCAATTTCTAGTTGAATCAGTTCCGGAATTAGCTAAAAAGTAAAAACTTCTTGCTAAATTGAAATAAGGTTCACCCCAATTTTCTTTGACGGTTGAGGCTTTTAAGCCCCACTCGATAGCAGAATCGTAGTTCCCAGTTGACTGATAATGCTCCGCTACTTTTAAACAAGCAAGACAACGTTCATCATCCCACTTTGATAATTCAACATATTTTTTATGGAATTTGATGGCGTTATCAAGATCGCCAACATTCCCGTATTCAAGACCAAGATAATATAATTGCCTTACGTCACTATCGCCGACTTTTTCATAGTGAGCTTTTAGAATTCGAAGGTTCCGACCATTCTCGGTAACTTTGCGAGACATATCCCGCTTATGGATAATAGTTACGTCTTCAGTTTTAGTATAAAAAGTATTCGGGGCGTCAGGTAGCAGAACTTCATGTACCGGGCCTTGCCAATGAAAGGACTCTTTCGGAGTTACAAGACGTTCCCTGAAATGGTAACAAGTACATTTGCCGTTATGGTCATGCGCATACTCATATGGCAACATCACGAGAGCCGGATTACCAGCTCTCTCTTTCTCATATCTTGCAACAATTTCCGGTAGTTTATGAGCATCTTTGACTTCATCATCACCATCAATCCAAAGAATCCATGGTTGAGTAGCCAAACTTAGACTTCTCTGTCTAGCTTGAGCAAAAGAGGCTATGAAACCATTATTATCATTACATTCAGTATATGTTTCAAAAACATCAGCATATTTCTTAGCTATATTTGGAGTTTCATCATTCGAACCCGTATCTATAATAATTATTTCAGCAACGTACTCTCTTATAGATGCTAAGCATCTATCAAGTTGGGCAGCTTCATTTTTGACGATCATGCAAAGAGAAACGGGAGCGCGCATCCGAAACAGTACCGAACAAGAAATCAGCCGAGTTGGCAATAAAAAGTAGCTAAAACGAAACCACCAGTTAAAGCTGTATGATGTTCAAGGGAAATCCTAATTTCCATTCCATATTCACTAAATATATCAGTGGTTGCTGTATAATCCCAATCCAAAACTAAAACAGACTGCTGGCAACCCCTCCAACCGCTTCCTCCCATCGGAGGGTATGCGACATATGAACGAGAACAGTCATTATAAAAATCAGTCATGGTTTGATATACTAGAGGATTCCCTAGTGGAATTTTTGTTCCACTAGGAATCTGCCCTTCTCCGTTACCAACTAGCTGTGGAGCAAAAACGTCAACAAATCCATATGGTTGGAACACTACAGAATCAGTAAGAACAATATCATCAGTAAACTGAACTTCAACACTAGCAACCAGAAAGCTCCCAGTTGCTGGTTTAAGGGTAAAAGTAGAGTCTACGGCATAATGATAGTCACATGTTATGACGTCAGTATCGATGTTAGCAGATAAGAATGTGATTACGCCAGTTATGTAATTGACGGTGTAATCCCCACCACTACCATAATGCGGATCTTGCTCGGTTTTAGCAACACCATTTTTTCTAACGGAAACTCCATAGCTAATATTATTACTATTTTTTAAATATCTC
>Ga0315284_10006561_pt1 | contig 16560 bp, 12 predicted proteins | sample YL17G09_16_MG_FD_203696 | JGI IMG/M metagenome (GOLD analysis project Ga0315284, IMG submission 203696) | Sediment microbial communities from Yellowstone Lake, YNP, Wyoming, USA - YL17G09_16 | ecosystem: Environmental > Aquatic > Freshwater > Lake > Sediment | place: USA: Wyoming | collected...
TTATGTATTATAATGAATCGTAAATAACGGGATTTCCATATAATTAGTATATATGTTTATATACATTTATATGTGTTTGTATACTTTAAATCAGCGGATGAAATAAACGTAAGCGGAATAAAAAATAATGAAGTTATAGTAATGAAATGGTTTGATATCGATTTAATGTCAACAGAAACAGATAACAATAAAACATCAATTCACCCCCCCAATAGCCGCAATAATTAGAGATCATAAGAAAGATATCATCAATAAATTATTGCCACCACAAAATATAACTTCTCAAATTCAACAACAATGGCCACAACAAAATATACCTCATCAAATTCAACAACAATGGCCACCATCTCAAGAGTTAATTAAGTTATTGAATAATATCGATATAATACAACAAAGACAAAATATAATAAAAAATTTGATAAAATAATATAAACATACAATTACCATAATTAAATATTGAATGCCCAAAAGAAGTAAAAAGCGTATATTAGCACAAAAAGTTAAAAAAGCAAAAGTTGCTCAAATCGCTCATACACATTATATTTCCTTACCAATAAAAAGTAATTTAAAACATATTTTGAAGAATGATGAGTTGGATAAATTTATTGAATTATGTGGTGATCATTATGTTGTGAACAGCAAACAAATAAACTTTACTTGTAAATCAAATAAAGATTGTGTTAAATATGCTGGAGTTGAATCTATATTATATTTTAATCAAGGAAAAATAGCCAGATATTTAATTAATAAAAATAAAATCAATATTCACACAATGATAATGCTAATCAAACTAATGAAAATAGAAAAAAGTAAAATCGAAGCTAAAAAACTATTCATTGACTGTATGCTGTATTTAAATTTACCGGAAATGGAAACTGCGACAATTTTAAATAAATTAATTATATTAGGTGATTGGGATTTAACCGATTTATTTCATCAATTTGGATATAGATCAGATGATATTAATAATTTGGTAAAATATATACCAGAAAACAAATTGGAACAAATATGTGATTTAGGATATGAATTTACAAATGATGGCTTATTAATATTAATTGGGACAATAACCAAAATTAAAATATTAAGAAAACTAAATATTACAAAAGAACTAATAAATGCCAAAAGTAATAGAAAACAAATACTATCAATTTATAAAAAAGCGCCTTTAAATATAATCTATTATTTTGAAAGATTATTTGGATTTGCAAAAGACAGTGATTGTTTAGATTCAGCGATTAAAGGGCTAAATTTTCCAGTTATATACCATTTACTTGATAATAATATTAAATTAGAAAAAAACCAATTACTTATGTTATTGAATTTAAAACCTCCAGATAAGAAAAACAAAAAATCAAAAAAAAGGAAAGTAATATATAGATACAGATATAGGAAATTAGATAAAAAAATATTTGGTAAAAAGTTGTGTAAAGATCAAGATTATGATAATAATATGATCAAGTTTGTGAATAAATATTTACCAGATAATTTACAAAATATATTCGACAAATCTCTTTCAAAAGCAACCCCTTTAATGATCAAAAATCGATGTTTTGCACTTTATGACTATTTACAAAAGAATTATTGTTTTAATTGTAAAATTAAGCAATATGACATTGATATAATGATTTATGATATGATACACGAGGATGATATATTCAATCTTAAAAAATTATTTGATACTAAAATTATATTACCAATAGACATCAGTAAAAATTCGAATAATATGAATTATGCAATAAGTAATAACTCAACAAAAATGATTGAGTATTTTCATACAGAATTGGATATGATGTGTAATTCAGCCATAGAAAGGGAATTTAGATATGGTGATAACCATAAAGTGTTAATTGAACATCTTGAAAAATTAGAATACCCAATAAATAAAAATATTACACAAGCACTATGCAAAAGAGGTAAATTCGGTATGGTAAAACACTTGTTAAATAAAGGATATGAAATTCCATCTAATGTAATGACTTATGTTCTATTATATAATAAATATGATATGATTGACTTTTTTATAGAACACAATTGTCAATTTAAAAGGAAGGGTATGATTGATAAAGTTTTGGCGTTATATAATAAGGAATTTCGTTATTCATATGGAAGAAGATATAACTCACAAAAAATAGATATATCAACAAGTCAAATTAATAAATTAATTCAATTGGAATGCACAGCCACAATTAAAAGTACAAATATTTTAATAAAACGGGGGATGTTTAATCTGGTGGTTCATTTGTATAATAAATTTAAAATTAAACCGTTAGTAAATAGTATTATTGAATATATTAATAAGATGTCAAAATGGTATAGTAGGCAAATATCAGGATCAGATATTAAAGGGCTAATATATATTTGCGAAAATATGGGTTTTGATATAACGGAATATATACATTCAGATATGATAATAAAATTATTTGGAGCCATAGGCAAAAACAATAATATTTTCAATTTACTTCAATATTTAATCGATAAAATTAAGTTTGAGGTTTCGGTAATACATCTTAATCAAACTTTGGACCGTTGGTGTGATTACATAAATGCGATTAAATTTTTCGAGAACCTGAATGTTATTCCTAATAAAGATACATTATTGAAGGTAGTTAATAATCGTAATACCAAAGCACCCGAATATTTAAAGGGAAAATATGATTTGAAATTAACTATAAAAGATATACATAATATGATATCTAGTAGACAACTTAATATATATAGATGGGAAAGATATTTTATGTTAGAAAACATAAAACCAACGCCTTATACAATTAAATTGGCAACTGACCAATTTCTTCAAACATATTATGTTAAACCAATTAAAAAATTAATTAGTTGTGTTGGAAAAATAACACAAGAATCATATGATAAAATCAAAAATCACAATAATCTAAAAATTAAAAATATGTTAAATAAAATAAAATATGAAATTGTTGATTATCAGGTCCCCGATCAAGAAATTTCTGATGTTGAACCCTACAATGATGATTCATCTGATTTTTCTGAAAGTGATGAAGATGATGTTATTGATATCGCTGAACAAATACTTCGTGATGTTGATATCGATGGAGATATTATTGATGAAATTGTCATGGTTGAGTGATAAATTTATTTATATAATTTATAATTATAATGAATAAAGCTGAAATAGATCGAATAAATAATTTAACTTTCAAAGAATTAAGAAGTGAATTAGTTTTAGCGAAAGGCGATCCATTAAAAGAATATTTGATTAGAAATTTAATGTTAATTAGATATAATAGGCATATTCACAATAAACATCAGCCTATAATTACAAAACCTATAATTAAAACGCAATTTAATCAAATTGATGTGTCTGATTTAGTTGATGATTTAATGAATGATAATCAGGAAATAATAGAAGAGTTACATGATAATAGGCCAATTGTTGAATATGAAAGAGATAAAGCAAATAATAATTTAATGGAAAGATTAAATAATGATATGGATATCAGAAATACGAAAATTAATAAAAAGAAACCAGAATTTTTATTACCATACAGTAATGATCCCGGAGAAAATTATGCATCAATTAAAGATGTTGGAATTAAATCAAAGAATAATTTTAGTAATACACAATTTTCTAAATAACTAATCTATAAAATGCAGATTCTCCTGAGGTTTCACTGGGTCTTATTATTCTAACAATATCATTTCTTTTTAGATTGTAATATCTTGCGGCTGGATCAGTTGCATATAATTTTGGCACACCTCTTTTCTTGCATTGAAAATGTTCATAAAAAGTTTTATATTCTTCTGAATTTCTATCTAGAAGCTCATATTTCGACATCAATACATTTTCAATTAAATTGATCATTAGTTCATTTTCTAAAAATATTTCACTATTTGGATAGTTATTTCTAACATGTTGTCCAGCTTTAGTTGTGATACTTTTAACTACTATTATTTTATGTGTATCTCTATGTTTATTAAGAAAATCACTAATACCAGATTGTTTACTAATTCCAGTTATTTTTTGATTAAATATTTTTATGGCACATTTCTCTTCATTATTTAAATCTATAATATACAAATAATCATCTGAATGCATTTTTAGTATCTTTTCTATATTTTGATCTAAGTTATTTTGATCCAATAAATTTCTTTCAGTTAACATTTTAATTGCATTTGTTAATACTGTTTTTCTGATATCATCATTGTTTTTCTCTAATTGAAATATTTTGAATTCTTGCCCTTCACTCATAATACTATTATTATATATATAGTATTTAAGTAATTTATTTGTGTTTATCAATTTTATTTAATATATATTATGCAACAAATTTTAAAATCATCTCATGCAATTATATTTTGTTATATAACCAACCAATTAAATTATTATATTATATCAAATTGTGTGGTTACGTAACAATGTACAATTGCGTTAAATTTAATAAGTATTATATAATCTACGCAATTGCACAATGTTATTCAAATCACACAATGGTATATTATATGTTATTTAATTACGTAATTCCATAACATTGTGCAATTGCGTGGATTATTATTCATAATTAATTATCCAAATCGCTTAAGCTTTCAGTGTCAGAATCGTTCGAATCATGTTGTTGTAATAGAATATATTCTTTGAAATTATCATCATTAGACATTATGCTTATTGCTGATATTGGATCTGTTGTTAGAAAATCGTTCAATGATTCCATAAATTTATTTATTTTTGATTCATCATTTGATTTTAGAACTGATGTATCAAAATTGTGTGTGTTATCCATTGGAGTTAATTCTGGTAAATCATCATCGATTTCCAGTTTATTAAGTGTGAATAAATTTAATAATTCAGTATTAACTTGAGTTTGTAAACCAAAATACTCTAAATCAGCTTGTATTTTGTGTTTTAAAATTGGATCAATTATATTATTAATATTCACGTTGTATCCTCTAATGATATCAACTATATGAGCAAATGCTTTGGGATCTTTATTTATGTATACTTTATTGGTTTCAAAAATAACATTTGGATCTTTAATATCTCTAAACAATATTTTACATAAGCGAGAATTAGGATAATTATTAATTGAATCTTTAGTTAAAGTAAATTGCTTATCATCTATATGAATAAAAAAGAGTTGGTTGGACATTATTTTTAATAATTGTTAAATGTTTAAGTCTATTATTTTTAATAAATATATTATGGTTTTTGTATAACTATAATAATATGAATGATATTGAACTATTTATATTGATAATAATGATCCTTGTATTGTGTTCTTGTTATTCTTTACTAATTAATTATATATCAAAAGTATTATTTCCAGAATATTTAGTTTTAGATCCTAAAAATACCAATGCTGAAGTCATGAAACCAGCTTTAAATAACAGTTTAATTACACATATGCATAATAAATATCATAATAATTGGTTTAATTTTAGTAATTTTTCTGATAATAAAGCTATCATGAAAACCGATATAATGAGCCAATTATATGATAAATTAATTGTTATGTCATCAAGTTATAGAGTAACAATAATAATAGACAAAAATGTTATCCTTGATGAAAATAAAGATAAGATATATTTCGTTATATTGTCTCTAATCGATGGTAAATTCTTTGTGAAACAATCGCAAAGTTTTGATATAAATTGTTGCAGGGAAGAGATTATTAAAATGATAAATTTTATTAAAACAATAAAAGATACTGATATAGTTATAATAGCATCAAAAGGAAAAACATTTAATAGTTTTAGTAATACAGATGATATAAGTAAGAAAGGCATATTGGCATTACATACATTAGGGGCTAAAACAAATGTGTTCAGAAAATGGGATAATTATTTATTTGTTAGATCTTCTGAAATGTATGAGTTATCATCTCCAGAAACAATATATTTTCCAACAGTTGATATAACTTTTGAAGATTGTAGACTTAATCCAAACAATATTTTATACCCCAAAAACTATGTTCTTTTTAGTGACAAAACGTATGGAAAAGATAAATTGACTAAATGCGCAATGGAAACAATAATAAGACAACACAATAAATTCGGAATAATGGATAACTATTGTATACCAATGTCCGATAATGATTATCTCAAATATAAACAAATGGCTAAATCAGATAAATGTGTATTTGGTGAAGGGAAAAATAGTGCGGATATAGTATCAGGTTATGTAATCGGGAGACCTACTGGAATGGAACAAACAGGTGTTTCATTTTACGAAAAACCAAATTTACAAGGAAGATCTTTTACTTTGAATATTGGAGAATATAATGTTTTGGAATTCAATAAACAAGATATAAATTCGATTAATATTCCCGATAATTATTTCTTGTTTATGATCAAAGAAAGTAAAATAACTCCATTTTATGGTCCACTTAAAACAGATTTGACAATAATTCACAAACAGTTTTTTGATGATTTTGATAGTATAGTTATTCAGAAACATTTTAAAGGTAATAGTATCATATGTGGTGAATATGACAAACAACAAATATGTATGACTTTTAGTAAAGGAACCCATGTATTCCCTCAGAAATTGTTTATTAGAATATTATATGTTATGTTAGGAGATGCCACAAGATTAACTTTATTTGATGATATTAATTGGCAGAATCTGATAGGAGATTATTACAGTAAAGTATTAATTAAAGTTAAATATCCAAGAATTACTAGGAGTGTTGTAATTTCTTAAAGAAATAAAAAGATATAAACAAAATTTGATAATTAGAATTAATGTCTGAAGAAAGAAAATTTAATGTGATAGATTCAAATGATGAAGTAATTAAACAAGTAACTGGTAAATGCCCCAAAGAAGCAGCAAACCACATGTATTATGAAGCCACATATGGTGACAAAGTAATTGGTAAATTTGCGGCGAATGATTCTAGAAAAGCTGCCATGAAAGCGATGACAAAATTGTATAAACAAAAAGATATACCAAATGGCGAACACATTATGGTAAAAAATATAGGGACTGGGTTACAATATGAATATGAATGTATGAGAACTAAATTAGCGGAACCAATGAAGGTGAAAATTGGTGATAAGGAAATTGAATATAATTATAATAATAGAGTGAAGAAAATATAAAAAATTGATTATTAATACATATAAACTTATATCAATAGGTTTATAATATAGTATGAACTTGCTATTTGTCGAGAGTCCAAATAAAATCAGTAAAATAGAACATTGTTTGGGTCCTAATTACAAAGTTGTTGCATCTGTTGGACACATCATGGACCTAGATCCTAAAAATATGTCCATTGATGTTCAAGATAATTTCAAACCAACTTATATAATTAATTCCGATAAAACACAAGTGGTTAAAAATTTAAAGGCTGCTGCAAAAAAAGCAACAAATATATTAATTGCAACTGATAAGGATAGAGAAGGAGAAATGATTGCTTGGTCTATCGCGCAAGTACTTAATTTAAAGAATCCTAAAAGGATAACATTTATTGAAATTACAAAAACAGCACTTAAAGATGCAGTGAGTAAGCCCGGTAAAATAGATGATAACATGGTTAATGCACAAAAAGCGAGAAGGATATTAGATAGAATTGTTGGCTATGAATTATCCCCAGTGCTGTTTAATGCATTTGGACAAAATAATTTATCGGCTGGTAGAGTTCAGTCTGTCGTTGCCAGATTAATAGTTGATAGGGAAGATGAAATAAATGAATTTATGTCTAAACCCTTAAAATCATTTTTCAGATTCAAAGGTGCATTTCTTTCCGATAACAAATCATTTATAGCTAATTTATATGATTTAGAAGGTAAAAATAAAACTGGATATAGAGGGAATATAAGTAAAATTGATGGTGTTGATTTAGCCAAAGAGTTTTTAACTAATTGCATGATATCAAAATTCACTGTAGCATATGTTTTCAATAAGAAGAGAATACAAGGATCATCACCCCCATTTACAACATCAACACTACAACAAGATGCAAGTAGAAAAATGGGGTTTAGTGGTAAAAGAACAATGATGGCCGCCCAAAGGTTATATGAATCCGGATTTATTACTTATATGCGTACAGATTCTGTGTGTTTATCTAATGAAGCACTTGAAAATATACAAAAATATGTTATTGAAAATTACGGGGAAAACTATCATAAAAAAACAGAATATAAATCTAAAACAAAAAATACTCAGGAGGCTCATGAAGCTATTAGACCAACGGATGTTTTTTGTAACGGATTGGAAGAAGGCGGTAAGATAGGTAATGATGAAATTAAATTATATTCATTAATATGGAAAAGAACAGTTGCATCACAAATGCAACCAGCAGAATATGATGTTATATCAATACAAATTGATATAAGTAAGGAAAAGAATTTCTTTTTCATGACCAATATAGAAAATTTAATGTTTAATGGTTTTTTGGCTGTTTATAACATAGCTAATTTAGAAAAAGAGGATAATGAAGATGATGAATCATTAAATAAAAATATAACAATTCCTAAAGTTGGAATCGAATTAAACGTTGATAATATTAATGGTAGTCAAGATTATATTAAACCACCTGGAAGGTATGATTATGCTTCTCTAACTGACAAATTAGATCCTAAGAATCTAAATATAGGAAGACCAGCAACGTATGTATCCATAATAGAAAAAATAACTAACAGACAATATGTTAAAATAGGTGATAGTCCAGGTAAAAATGTTGATTCATTACAATTATCGTGGAAAGGAAAGGATAAAAAATTTAATGAAAAAGCCACAAGTATAACTTTGGGTAAAGACAAAAATAAATATGTCCCTACCCATTTAGGGAACATGATTACTTATTATTTAATTGAAAAATTTCCTACAATTTTGGATTATAAGTTTACAAGTTTAATGGAAGATAAATTAGATGATGTTGCAAATGGTGATATGATATGGCATGAAGTAGTTAAAGAGTTTTATGATATCATACATCCAATAGTTATGAACATAAAAATTAAAAAATCAAGTGAGATTAAAGATAAATATACAAGATTATTAGGAATTCACCCAAGTTCAAATTGTGAATTATATGCAAGTATGGGAAAATTTGGACCCGTATATATATTGATACAAACACAAGGAAAACCAAAATATGCTCCAATTAAAGAACCATTTACATTTGAAACAGGTACTTTAGATAATGCAATAAAAGCTTTTGAATATCCAAAAGAATTAGGTAAATTTGAAAAGAAAACAGTTATATTACAAACAGGACAATTCGGTTTTTATTTGATCCATGGCACAAATAAATATACTGTTGGAGATAACAAAGATATTACGTTAACGGATGCTATAAATGTAATAAAAGAAAAAAGAATGGAAAAAACAGAATTTCCCGTATTTAAATCTGCAACTAAAGAATATAAAGTATTAAAGGGCGAATATGGTACATATTTAAAAGTAATTGACATTAAAACACACAAGAGCTTCAATGTTAGTTTACCTGTGTCTGAAGATGTTAATGAATTAACATTGGAAAGAGTTCATGAAATAGCAATGACTAAATATGAAAAAGTTAAAAAACAGCAAACTGTAAATAAACAACCTAAAAAACCTGTTGTTAAAGCTTAATTTAATGTTTCAATTCGCGAACAAACCATATTTCCTTTTTTCCATTAGGCAATGGCCTGCGGATTTTTAGTGGGATAACATTTTGTTTTATTTCTTCTTCTGCTATAGTTTTAGGATCAAGTCCTTCTGAATTTTTAATCATTGGTTTTGCGCCTCTAGTTAATTGTTCAGTTCTATCGCCTAAAATTCTAACATATTCATACTTGAATAATATTGGTTTTGTTCTTCTCTGATCGGATGGAATTACATCACTTGATTCAGAGATAATATCATCATCAAACGCCAAATCAATTTCATCATCAGATTTATCATCTACATAATTATATATGCATTCTTCATAATCATTTTTTTTTAAATCATCTTGATCATTTTTATCATCATCGTCATTATTAATGTCTTTATCTTCGTCATCTATTTCATTTTTATCATCTCCAAGATCATCATTTTCATTTTCTTGTTCTTCCTGATACATGTCATTCTCTTCTGATTTATTTTCTTCATCGGAATCTGGTTGTTGTACCTGAACTTTTTTGGGCTGAGTGTTCTTTTTAGGCATAATATATAACTAATACAGAAACTTTTATGTATATAAATCAAAAATCATTTTTTATTGTTTAAAATATAGTATCACATGCAAGACAAATATATTGTATTTTAAATGTATTGTTTTTTCTAAAAAATGCGGCTTCACGTTTTTGAAAATTAGTGTGCGACTCGCAATTGTCATTTGGGCATATATATTTGCGAGTTTTTCTTAAGATGTCGCTGTATTTCATATCATCAACTTGCGATGGAGAATAACTTTGCGAAATGTCATTGGAAACTTTACTAAATATAAGAGTTCCACTTTCTATTGGTTTTCTGTAACCACAATTGTTACAAATATAATTTATTTTTTCTAAATTTTGTCTGGGTTTTTCAGCAAATATTTTTTTTTGATCGTCAGGCAATAAATCTTGTATTTTATTGTATATTAATTCTTTTTGTTTGTGTTTTAATTTTTTGTATGCGAGTGTATCAATTAAATTTTCAAGTGAAATATTACTCAAATCTTTTTCCGTTATATGTTTATTTGTCAAAAGTTTTGCTATTAATTTTTCTTCTTCTGTTGATGCGCTTTCTGAACTGACCCCTCCAGTTTGTGCTCCATCTTTTGTTATGTTAAATATATTATTACAATTGGGACAGTATTCCATATATATGCTAGTTATATATTAAGTTATTATATTTTAATGTAATTTCATTTTTTATTTGCAACAATTTTGATAAATCATTTCGCATATATCCACGCAACTATGTAATGTTAATAACATTGTGCAATTGCGTGGATTATAGTGTTATACTTTTTATTTAAAAGGCAATCATTATAACAAATTAAAAAAATGAAATATAATCATCTTAACATACATTTAATATAATAATAAATAATCACGATGGGTGCATCATGTACAACAATGACTTCCGCTGAAAAGCGAGCATTTAGAACGGAAAAGTTTATAGATGATAATTATAATACTTATGATGAATTAGAACAAGGATTGAGAAAAGCAGGATTGGAAGCGTGTGAATTAATAGTTGGTATTGATTTTACTAAATCTAATGAATGGCAAGGAGGAGAACCTTATTATATAAATAAAAATTTGCATTCAATATCTCCATATCCAAATCCATATCAACGTGTATTAGAAATAATGTGTAAGACTTTGGCACATTTTGATGATGATGGATTTATTCCTGCATATGGTTTCGGTGATTCGAGAACTAAAGATAAATCAGTATTTCCTTTTCTAATAGATAATTTTGGTCACGATATGCCATGTGTTGGTTTAGATGGCATATTACAAGTGTATAATCAAATTGTTATGGATATTCACAATCAATTTGTTCAAATGTCTGGACCAACAACATTTGTCCCACTAATTAATAAAGCGATTGAAATAGTAAAAGCAACAAAGTCATATCATATTTTATTAATTATTTGTGATGGATGTGTCAATGATGTTAGAGGGACAACCGATGCTATTATTGCGGCTTCAGAATATCCCTTAAGTATAATTTGTGTTGGTGTAGGTAGAGGAGACAATGGAAGTTTTGGTATTATGGAAACATTTGATGATGATATTCCAGATAGAGCATTTGATAATTTTCAATTTGTAAATTTCCATAAAAAAATGCGCCAATGTGAAAATCAAGAGACAGAATTTGCGAAACATGCATTAATGGAAATACCAGAACAATATGACTACATAAAAAGGCATTTACTGTTTAAATAATTTTATTTATTGGAATTATTAAAAAAAATTGATTATAAAAATAAAATATTTAAACCTTACATATATCTTACAACATATATGTCCAACAAAAATGTAACCAAAATCGAAGCACAAAATCTATTCAATCAATTCTTAAAAGAACATAAAGTAACAGAAGAAGGTATCGGTTCTACACATTATGCATTTGGTACGCCATATGGAAAATTCGATATACCAGATGATAAAATGGAAAAGTTTTTCAAAGTGTATTGTGATGCTTTAGAAAAAGGATGTGATTTACATATGATAGAAAAACCACAAAAAGTTGGCCCGTTATTAATAGATATTGATTTTCATTTGGATGAAGAAAACAATGATAGAATGTATAATATTAACGATATAAAATGTATAATAACTAATGCAACATCCGTTATTAAAGAACATTATAAATGTACTTCACAGACGACATTAGCATTTGTATTTGAAAAAGCAAAACCATCAAAAAGAGAAAATAAAAAAGAAAACACAGTTGAATGGAAAGATGGATTTCATATTGTATATCCGCATATAGCTTTATCTGAAAATATGAGATGTTATATAGTCGATAGTATTAAAAAGAAGGTTATTGAAAATGAATCATTCAAACATATTCCTTATGTAAATTCAATTGATGAAGTGTTCGATACAAGTGTTATTAAATCAAATGGATGGCTAATGTATGGATCTCGAAAGAATGAAGGACCACTTTATGTATTAAAAAAGATTTATGATTCTGGATTAAAAGAAATAAATACCAAAGACTATAAGGTTAGAGATTTAGTCAAATTACTAAGTAATCGAAAATTTGATGAGTCAGATGAATCCGAGCTAAAAGATTCTATCGATAAAGATGAATTTGATGAAAAAATTTTAAAAGTTGCCATTGATTATGGAATTGTCAAAGTGAATAGAAAAAAACAGAATATTAAAAAGAAAAAGAATGATGATGATGATGATGATGATGATCCAGACACAATAGAAAATATAAAAGTTGATGTATTAAGTAATCGCAAAGAAAGATCTCAAGAAAAAGCGAAAACTAATAAAGCCAAAGAAATTAAACTAGCAAAAGGATTAATACAAATAATGTCAAAAGAAAGATCAACAAAATATGAATTATGGATCAAAGTTGGATGGGCTTTATATAACATTAGTGCTACTTTATTAGATGCATTTAAAGAATTTTCAAAAAAAGCAGGTAAGAAATATAATGAAGAATCTTGTGAAAAAATTTGGAGTTCTGCAAGAAATGATGGATTAGGGATTGCATCAATAAGACATTGGGCTAGATTGGATGATCCAGATGGATATGAACAAGTAATGACAGAAAATATAAATGGATTGGTCATGGAAGCTGAATCTGGAACTGAATTCGATGTCGCCAATGTAGTGTATGAGTTATTCAAAGACGAATACAAGTGTGTAGATATTAATCGAAATTATTGGTTTGAATTTCAAGGCCATAGATGGGTATCAGTTCCTGCGGCATATACACTTAGTACTAGAATATCTGAAGAAGTCACAAGGGAATTCGGTTTGTTGTATTCCAATTGTATGAAACGAACCACTGGTAAAATGGGTCAAGGAAAAGATGATACTGTCGCAAAATTGAACAAAATAACTAAAATTGTCAATAATTTAAAAAGTACTGGCTTTAAGAAAAGAGTTATTGAAGAATGTAGAAACAAATTTTATGATGCTGAATTTGAAGAAAAACTAGATAGTAATCGAAATTTAATTGGTTATAATAATGGAGTTTATGATTTGGAACTTTCTTGTTTTAGGGAGGGATGTCCTGATGATTTAATATCTATGAGTGTTGGATATGATTATGAAGAATATTCAGAAGATCATCCGTATATTAAAGATATAATAGATTTTTTCCAGAAAACTCATCGCGATAAGGATATGCGTGAATATATATTGACTTTAATGGCAAGCTATTTAGATGGTCACACTAAAAATGAAAATTTTGTGTTATGGACTGGTAGTGGTGCAAATGGTAAATCTAAAACAGTCGAACTATTTCAATTGGGATTCGGTGATTACTGTGGTGTGTTACCAATAACTGTATTAACTCGAAAAAGAGGTGGTATGGGTCAAGCAACTCCAGAATTAGCAGAAATGAAAGGAAAACGTTTTGTTGTATTTCAAGAACCAGAAGCTAACGATGAAATACAAGTGGGTTTAATGAAAGAATTGACTGGTGGTGATTGGATTTATGCGAGACGCCTATTTGGAGATCCATTCAGATATAAACCACAATTCAAATTATTATTAACTTGTAATAGATTGCCACACATTCCGTCCACTGACAACGGGACATGGAGACGCTTAAGAGTATCAAAATGGGAAAGTGAATTTGTTGACAATCCAACATTACCACATCAATTCCAAAAAGATTATGAGTTATTAGAAAAATTAGAATTATGGAAGAAGGCATTCATTTGGTATTTATTAAAAGTATGGTACCCAATATTTAAGAAAAATGGATTAAAAGAACCTGCTAAAGTTACACAATTTACAAATAATTATAAAAAAGCAAGCGACATTTATTTGGAGTTTATCGACAGCACTTTGGAACTAACTAAACAAGGCAAAGATTTTGAAACTTATGATGTATTATATGCTTCATTCAAATATTGGTATGGAGAATCATATTCAGGCAAACCACCACCCAAGAAAGAACTTGTCGAATATCTAGTTAATAATAATTATAAGACAGATAAAAGATATATGTATGGTGTTACATTCAAGGTTGATGAGGATAAACCCAAGAAACTTGATGATTAATTTATTTAGCAATAATATATTCACATAACACTATAATCCACGCAACTGTACAATGTTACCGATCAATGCAATGATATATTATATCTAATTTAATTGCGCGATTCTATAACATTATACCATTGCACGGATTATATAATGCTTATTAATTTTATCGCAATTATACAATGTTATGGAACCACGTAATCCGATATAATATATTAATTTAATTGATTGACTGTGTAACATTACACAATTGCGTGGATATATATAAATTGGTCCTTTATCGAACATATAATTGATAATTCTATGTTTAATAAAAATTGAAATTACAACTTATTGTACAATCCATTATAAAGCCATATATCGTTTTTGAACATGTTTGGATATCCCGGTATGCCAGTTTATGGAGTTCCTAGTTATGGAAGTAGACCAGTGATGTATTTTGATTCTCCATTTGTTGGTGCTGTGCCAATGAATTCACCTTTCATGCCTACTGGTGTCCCGGTAGTCCACAGAACCGTAAATGTGTATGGTTCTGGAAAAACTGGGACTGAAGTCTATGTGGGGGGAAATAGAGTTTCTTCAAACACTCAACCGATTTCCCAACCAACCAATCAAAAGTATCAAATCAAAAAAGAAAGATGCGCTGCTTGGCCTTCTGTTTGGAAAGTCACATGGTCTGATGGATCTGTAACCTACGAATAATTTATTTATCAAATTATGTTAGCCATTAGCTCATATACTTTTTGATTTCCAATTTATTGTCTTATATCCTCTTATAATCATCAATTTGCATTAGCCATTAGCTCATATATTTTTCGATTCTAATTTATTGTTTTATATTCTTTTATGATCATCAATTTGCATTAGCCATCGGCTCATATACTTTTTAATTCTAGAGTATTGTCTTATATTCTTTTATAATCATAAATTTGCATTAGCCATTAGCTCATATATTTTTGCGTAATATTATAAATGTTTTGCCATATTACGCTAACCATTGAATCGTATACTTTTCAATTCTGGTTTATTGTCTTGTATTCTTTTATAATCATCAATTTGCATTAGCCATTGGTTTATATACTTTTGCATAATATTATAAATATTTTACCATATTGCGTTAGCCATTGGCTCATATACTTTTCAATTCTGGTTTATTGTCTTGTATTCTTTTATGATCATCTATTTGCGTTAGCCATTGGCTTATATACTTTTCAATTCTGGTTTATTGTCTTGTATTCTTTTATGACCATCTATTTTGCATTAGCCATTGGTTTATATACTTTTGCATAATATTATAAATATTTTACCATATTGCGTTAGCCATTGGCTCGTATACTTTTCAATTCTGGATTGTTGTCTTGTATTCTTTTATGATCATCTATTTGCGTTAGCCATTGGTTTATATACTTTTGCATAATATTATAAATATTTTACTATATTGCGTTAGCCATTGGCTCATATACTTTTCAGATTTTGATTTATTGATGTGCACACTTTTCATATGCTAACATGCGTTATCCATTGGCTCTATGCTTTTTGCTAAATTTTTAGGGTGTCATAAATGTATGGTTTTTTATATTATTTGCGCGTGCGAGGGTTGGCCACACAAATTATTTGTGTTGGGAAAATAATATAATTTTAATAAAAAAAATAACTGGATTTTGGGACACTTTTAGAATGTGAAAAGAGATAAGCTAACAAAGACATATATTTCAGATAATTTGTATTTACTGATTGGCAAATTGTAAAGTGTATTAGTCGACCATTTGGGTGTAAAGTATATTAACTGACGATTTATATGTAAAGTATATTAGCTGCCGATTTATAATTTAATCCATTGACTGTATTACTTTTTGAAAATATAACTTCAACTTTTCAATTTCAACTTTTCACTTTTGTTGAAATTATTATTTATTTTAAAGTACAACATGTTACAAATTCATATAA
>Ga0315284_10006562_pt1 | contig 16560 bp, 16 predicted proteins | sample YL17G09_16_MG_FD_203696 | JGI IMG/M metagenome (GOLD analysis project Ga0315284, IMG submission 203696) | Sediment microbial communities from Yellowstone Lake, YNP, Wyoming, USA - YL17G09_16 | ecosystem: Environmental > Aquatic > Freshwater > Lake > Sediment | place: USA: Wyoming | collected...
ATACGATGAATTTTGTATCTGATTTACTCGCGTCTGCTATAAGCCACACACATTCCATCCATATAGCACCATATAACTGCTTCAGCGAAGCCATAAAAGCGAGAGTGCTGTTTTTGTCTGGTTTATCCAATCTACTTACTCGACCACGAAGCTGAACAAGTCCTTTTGGAGTACGGAGTTTCTGAGTACTCATATAGATAAGTAAATCGTTAATATTATCAGAGCCGTTCCATGGATGTGAAAAACCAGCGCACCACTCAACCGCGGCCCGCCCTCTCGTATCGATCTCCCCGAAAAATAACTTTTCAAGTATTTTTGATTCAATGCCGTTGAAATTTGTTGTATATAAATTTTCTTCGGCGAAACAATGCCCAAATCCTAACCTTCTTACCGCATTGCCCACATGAATTTTACCCTTACTATCTATAAATTGCGGCGGTTTTAAGCTAAGATAATACAACTCGTGTTCGGATACGGGATTTAGCACAAATCTTTTTTGATACCAAATCGGAACGTAATGGTTATTTTGATATTCTCCAGACATGGTTTAAATTTTATTTTGATCTGTGGATAACTTATTTGGACTTTCTATTCATTTTCTATTATACTATAGATAGGAACTAAGAGTCAATTTTTATGATTACAAAAAGACAAAAAGAGGTTCTTGATTTCGTTACCAAGTATCAAAAAAGCAAAGGGTACGCTCCTTCGCTTGAGGAAATATGCAAAAAATTTAAACTTGCCTCCGTTTCAACGGCACATTTTCATATTTCTAAACTCCGTGATTTGGGGTATTTGTCTAAAGAAAAAAATAAACCTCGTGCTATTGATACAACAAAAAGAGAAGAAATGGCAAAGGTTCTTATCGTGGGCACTATTGCCGCAGGCCAACCCATAGAGGCAATAGAAAATCCCAGCGAAACAATTGCGGTAAGCAAAAATGAAATTGGGAAATTCGGTAATCATTATGCTTTACGCGTCCAGGGGAATAGCATGATTGACGATGGAATTTTCGATGGTGATATTGTTGTTATTCGCAAACAAGAAACTGCTGACGATGGCCAAACCGTAGTAGCGATTATCGATGATAATGAAGCTACTCTTAAAAAGATTTATAGAGAAAAATCGCGTATTAAATTACAGCCGGCAAATCAAGAAATGTTGCCCATTTACCGTAAAGAGGTGGAGGTCCGAGGCGTTGTGGTTAAAATTGTAAGAAATTTAGAAAATGGTACTAAAGATAAAACACTTGCCTACAAGAAAAAAATATTTTTAGACCGTATAAGGGGCTCTAATCCGAAAAGTCAAAATAAATACAAGAGGGTTGTCCTCTCCCCGATTAGATACGCTGGGGGGAAAAGTTTAGCAGTTGGACATGTTGTTGAATTATTGCCGGACAATGTAAAAAGGGTTGTCTCTCCCTTCTTTGGTGGTGGCTCAATCGAAATAGCTATGAGTAAAGAACTTGGCCTAGAGGTTATCGGCTATGATATTTTCGATATCCTCTGCAATTATTGGAAATTTCAAATAGAAAAGCCGAAGCTTCTTTACAAGAAGTTAAAGGAATTAAAGCCCAATAAAAAAACTTTTGAAAGAATAAGGCTGGTTTTGAATGATGTTTGGAAGAAGAAAACAAAATTAGATCCTCTGACTTTGGCGGTTTATTATGTTTATAACTTTAATTTATCCTACGGTCCCGGGTTTATGGGCTGGTCTTCTAATATCTATCTGGACGAAACAAGATATAAAAGGACGATAGAGAATATCCGAGATTTCAATCCGGAGAACTTAAAGGTAGAATGTGCCGATTTTCGAGAGGTCATTAAAAATCACCCAAACGACTTTCTGTATTGCGACCCCCCCTATTATATCGGTAAGGATTCGAAAATGTTCAAAGGAATTTATCCAATGAGAAACATCCCCGTTCACCACAACGGATTCCCGCACGAAGTTTTAAGAGATTTATTAAAAAATCACAAAGGAGGTTTTATACTTTCGTATAATAACTGCCCGACAATAAGAGAGTATTATAAAGAATTTAAGCAATTCTTCCCCAGCTGGCAATATACTATGGGCCAAGGAGAAACAAGGATAGGACTAAACAGAAAAAATGGTAACGGCAGCCATATAAAAGAATCTCACGAAATAATTATTTTTGGCCCACCCAAAAAATAAAACTATTTTTTACTTAATCGTTTTTGGTGATAAGCCATAAATTTTTTCTCTAATTCTGAAGGGTATGGTTGATGGTTTTCTTGGAAATTCCAATCTGGATATTTCTTTTCTCTATAATAGTAATCGGATTTACACAAATCTTCCATCTCTTTAAAGCTTGCGATTTTCATTTTTTTAGTTCCAAATAAACCATTTACCTCAGCTAACGTTTTAGGAGAGGTAATCATATATAGCTCCACTTTTGACTTGTTTTTAAGGGCTTTTTCAATAAGTAAATGAAGGATAAATCTAGGCCTACCAGGACTTCCTGTCATAGCGCCAGTATAAAAACTTACAGTTCCTTTAATTCCTCCTTTTTGAATAGAGCCACCTATTTTCTTTATGATTCTATCTTGAGTGATTAAATATATTCTTGCTGAATCGTCAACAAGTATCCTTCTATCAATGTTAGGTGAATATTTTATATCTATCTTGTTTCTATTATTTTTTCGTAATACAAAATCACCCACTTTAATTGCTGTTTTTGCTTCTTTGATATTCATAAAATTTTATTTCAAAAAAAAGTTAATATCCTTTTTATAAATCTTGGCAAATTCTTTAAGCTGAACTACGTCGATTCTACGCTGGCCTGATTCAATTTTGGAAAGGTAGGATTGCGTCTTGCCGAGCAATTTAGCAACTTCCGTTTGCTCTAAACCGGCCTCTTGTCGGGCTTTTTTTAATTGCTCAACGATATATTTATGGTCTTTTGAGTAAATTGCCTTAGACATATTACTACTTATATGTTATATTCCATTGCGTTATATTCCAAATTGTCATATACTATATTCGGGGAGTTCCTATGCCTTGCCCGCGCACGGGCGGGGCAAGGGTAAGGACTCGCTCAAAAAATTCGCCTGCCTCGGAAGCGAGGGTGCGGCGGAAGGAAGGGGTCTGGGGGAGGAATTCCGCCGCGCCCGAGCGATAAAAATTCAGAAGTCGGCGTCCGGATTTTCCTTGAAATACGTTCGGATTTCGTCCAAGGCCCGGAGCATCGTAGGAAGTCGTAAAAATTCGTCTTCCTTTTCCGCCTCGCCGCTTCGCGGCTCGGCGTTAAAATTACCCAAATTTACGATTTTCGCCTTCGGCGAAAAAATTTATAAAATATGAAATACTTTATTTATATCAGAAAATCAACGGACGAGGACGACAGGCAAATTTTGTCGCTGGAAGCGCAGGAAACCGAACTCTTGGAATTTGCCGAGCGGGAACGGTTGGAAATCGCTGATATTTTCCGCGAATCGCAGACTGCCAAAGAACCGGACCGTCCGATTTTCAACAAAATGCTGGAGGGAATAGAAAAAGGAAAAGCCCAAGGAATCTTAGCGTGGCACCCCGACAGATTAGCCCGCAATTCAATTGACGGCGGAAAAATTATCTTTCTTGTTGATAGCGAAAAAATCCAAGCGCTAAAATTTCCGACATTCTGGTTTGAACCGACCCCGCAAGGCAAATTCATGCTCAATATCGCTTTCGGCCAGTCAAAATACTTTATTGATAATCTTTCAGAGAATACTAAAAGAGGGTTGCGCCAAAAATTGCGCCGAGGCGAATTGCCAGGCTACGCGCCGCTTGGATACTTGAACGATTTACTAAAGCACACAATGTATAAAGACCCAGAAAGATTTCGCCTCGTCCAGAAACTTTTTGAACTCTACGCAACCGGCAATTATTCTCTGAAAGATTTGCAGAAATTTACAATTTCTGCCGGCCCATTGAGCAGAAATAATAAAGTGCTTTCCGTTTCGGTAATCCAGCATACTTTGTCCAATTCTTTTTACTACGGAGTTTTCAAATACAACGAGGAAATGCATCAAGGAAAGCACGATCCGATGATTTCAAAGAAACTTTTTGATAAATGCCGAAATGTTTTGGCGGATCGTTCCCGGCCGAAAAAGCCGAGCCAAAAAGAATATCCGTTTAGAAATTTGCTCAAATGCGGAGAGTGCGGTTGCGCCATCACTTCCGAAACGCAAAAAGGACACAATTACTATCGCTGTACCAAAAAGAGAATCCCCTGCTCTCAAAAATATATCAGGGAAGAAAATTTAGCAGAGCAAATTTCTAAAATTCTTCAAAAAGTTTTTTTGCCGTCCGCTTGGGCCAAAAATATGATTTCGGAATTGGACAAACAAAAAGAAGAATCGGTCCAAGCGGGCGCCGTTTTCGCTCAAAATCTAAAATCGCAAATAAAAGAATGCGAAGAAAAATTGGATTTGCTTTTGGATGCGCATTTGGACGGTACGATAACTAAAGAAGAATATGCCGACAAAAAACAAAAAATTCTCAACCAAAAAGTTGAGATTTCCGAAAAATTGAAGGATTTTGAGCAAAACGGCAGTCATTGGCTCGAACCAGCTAAAAAGTTCATTTTGGAGGCAAATCAAGCACAAATTGTTGCTAAAAAGGGAAAGCCAAAAGAAAAAGCCGATTTTCTCAAAAAAGTCGGCTCGAACCTTGTTTTGGCGAACCAAAACATAAAATATTTTCCACGCGGGGCGTGGAAAATACTCGTAAATTTGGGCAATTTCAGCGCCGAGCCGCGAAGCGGCGAGGCGGAAAAGGAAGACGAATTTTTACGACTTCCTACGATGCTCCGCGGGTAGGACTCGAACCTACAACCATCTCCTTAACAGGGAGCCGCGCTACCGTTGCGCCACCGCGGAATATATCTTGATTTTACTTATTTAATGATAAAAATCAATATCCTTTCAACTTCTTCAAAGAACCGTGCTCCCGTATCCTTTCCAATGCCTTAGCCTCAATCTGACGGATCCTTTCTCTAGTCACATCAAACTCCTTGCCCACCTCTTCAAGCGTGTGAGTAACCCCATCCTCCAATCCGAATCTCATGGAAAGAATCCTCTGCTCTCTTGGGGTTAAATCAACTAAAATATCTCCCAGCCTTTCTTTAAGCAGCTTCCTGGCAGCTTCTAAAGAAGGAGCAACTGTTTTTTCATCCTCAATGAATTCAGCCAGTACTGAATCCTCTTCGTCATCGCCCACCGGAGTCTCCAAAGAAATAGTCTCCTGGGAAATCTTCATGATGTGATGGATTTTATCCACCTCTAATCCCATTTCAGCTGCAATCTCTTCAGGCAAGGGCTCTCTTCCCAGGTCCTGCAAAAGCCTTCTCCTTGTCTGGGTGAATTTGGAAATTGTCTCCACCATGTGAACCGGAATCCTGATGGTTCTGGCCTGGTCAGCCAAAGCCCTGGTAATAGCCTGCCTGATCCACCAAGTGGCATAGGTTGAGAATTTATAGCCTCTTCTCCAGTCAAACTTCTCAACCGCCCGAAAAAGCCCCAAATTACCCTCCTGAATCAGATCAAGCAAGGTCAGATTGGGAGAACGGCCAACATATTTCTTGGCAATGGAAACAACCAGTCTCAAATTGGCCTTAGCCAGCTTCTTTTTTGCCTCTCCGTCCCCTTTTTCAATCTTTTTAGCCAGCTCCTTTTCTTCAGCAGCTGTAACAAAGGAAATCTGACCAATCTCTTTTAAATACATCTGGATAGGATCAATCCTGGCTTCGCTGTCCCTCCCTTTCCTTACAGTTTCTTTCTCCACGGTTAAAAGCTCCTTGGTTTCCTTGATTTCAATACCAATCTTCTCCAAATCTTCAAAAAGCCTTTCCAAGCCTCTCACGTCCTTTTCAATCTCAGGAAAGAAATACAAGATCTCAGAATAGGTAACAAATCCTCTTTCTCTGCCCTTTTCAGTCAAACGATTCATTTTGTCAGCAGGAAAAATCTTAAGAGACTGCTTAAAACCAGCTGTCTTTTTGGCTTTGGCCTTTTTCCTTACGGCCTTTTTCTTTTTTGTCACCCTCTTTGCCTTTTTACTTGGTTTCTTTTTCAATGTTTTCTTTTTCATTTTGAATTAAATCATTAAACTCTTTAGTTAATTGACCAACCCTATCCCAATCCTTTGCTGATTCCGCCCTTTTAATATCTTCAGCCAGATGATTAAGGTTTTTCTTGACTTCTAGGAATCTGATCTCCTTGATGCAGTTCTCAATCTCAGGCAGAACCTCTTTTTCTTCCAGCTCTTCAATTTCAGCTCTTAAGGAAAGGTAGTTGAAGAAATCAGAACCGGCTGCTTCTTTTTTCTCAATCTGAGAAAGTATCTCTTGGGCTTTTACTGATAGACAGGGCCTTAATTGTTCTTTTATTAGTTCCAGGCCTTTTTCATCTTTAAGAAGCAAAACCAACAAAGTTTCTTCCAACATGTCCTTTCTGGATTTAGCCGGAAGATTGATGATCTCTTCTGGCTCCAGTCCAAGATCAGAAAGGTCATCCAGTCTTGTTTTTTTCATTTCCTCCTCAATGTCTTCGTTTTTCACGCCCAATCTCTTGGCCAGCTCTCCAATCCAGTGCGCCTGCACTATCCGGTTGGGAATCCTTTTTAACGCCGGCAGAAGAATCTTGGATATTTCCTTTTTCCCATCCGAGCTGCCAGGATCCTTACCTTTAAAAGCTGATTCAAAATAGAAGTCCAGTATTGATTTGGTATCAGTTAAGGCCGCTTCCCACTCTTTTGGATCTTTGGAAATTATCTCGGCAGCGTCTTTACCGCCTGGCAAGCGGAGAATCTTGATATTAAATCCAGCGCTCTCGGCCAGATCAATGCCCCTTTTAGTTGCTGAGTCACCGGCAATATCCATATCAAATCCTAAAACCAGATTCTCAGTATACCTCTTTAAGGTCTTTAATTGAAAAGGAGTTAGGGCTGTACCAGAAGTGGCAATCACATTCTGGCTACCTGCCTGATATGCCATTATAACATCAGTATATCCTTCCACCAAAATGCAGTGGTCTTTTCTCCTGATCTCCACCTTGGCCCTGTCCAAACCATATAAAATCCTGCTTTTGTCATAGAGCAAGGTATTGGGAGTATTAACGTATTTGGCAATCTCTTTTTTGTCTTTATCCTTAAACACCCTTCCCCCGAAACCAATCACCTGGGAATTAAGGTCAAAGATGGGAAAAATGATCCTGCCCCTAAAGCGGTCGTAAAAAGAGCCTTTTTCAGAAGTTAAGCCCAGACCGGCTCTTTCAATCTCATCTTTGGTATAGCCACGTCCCGTTAAAAAATCAGACAGTCCCTGCCAGACATCAGGCGCATATCCTATCCTCCATCTCTTAATTGATTCTTCATTAATCCCCCTTGAAAGAAGATAGTTTTTAGCTTCAGCTCCGGACTTACTTTCCTGAAGCTGCTTTTCAAAAAACTTGGTTCCCAGCTCACAGATCTCGTACAATTTCGCCCTTTTGCTCTGCCATTCCGTATCCTTGGCAGTTGGTTTTTTGAGCTCGACTCCGGCTTTTTGAGCCAGAATCCTTAAAGCATCGCCGAATTCAACCCCTTCAATTTCTTTGACAAAGCCGAATACGTCACCTCCTTTAGAGCAGCCGAAACAATGCCAGATCTGCCTGGCCGGAGAAATAAAAAAAGAAGGCTTTTTCTCGGAATGAAAAGGGCAAACGGCCCGATAATTGGCACCGGTCTTTTGAAGCTTAATGTAAGAACCAATTACTTCAACAATATCAAGCCGATCTTTAATTTCATCAATCGGGCTTTGCATTTTTTAATAATTAAGAATTTTTCAAGCTGAACCGAAGAACGAAAAAGGCAATCAACCCTCCCATTAAAGCAGTGGCTAGCTGAAACCAGCTCATCATTACTATTGCCTGGTTAGCGACTTTCTGGTTTAACAGATTGATCAATGTCTGGCTGTTTAAGAAAAGAAAACCGAACTTGAAGAAACTGGCTGTAAACACTGCCTGCCAGTAATTATGTCTTTTTAAGAGATTAAAGACTGATAAAAGGATCAAATTGCCAAGAATAATAAAAGGAATCAAAGGTAAAAAAGCCAGTGGTAAAAGACCGACTGTTAAAGCTATCAAGCTGGGAAAAAATGCAACCAGAGCTGCTTTCCTAAAACCAAAAAAGCAGGCAGAAATGAAAAGAACGGCATTAACCAGCGAACCGGTAATTAATTGGTTTCTAACTAGCGGAGCAAAAGCAGCAATTGAAACTAATATTACCAACCGGCTGATAGCAACAAAGTCTTGATTGATTACTAATGATTTTATTTTGTTCATATTAAGGGTTTACTTCTTTATTCTTTTTAAAGTATTTGGTATGGCAAAGCTTGTGCCTGATTTCTTCATTGTTTAAGAATTCATCATATACCTTTTTAATAATCGGGCTTTCATGGGCCAGCCTTAATTTCTTTTCTCTGTCTATCTGGTATAAACCTTCTGCCCTCTGCTTTCTTTTCTCAGGGGTATTGGGCAGGGGCTGACCTCCTCCGCCAATGCATCCGCCGGGGCATGCCATGACTTCAATGGCATCATATGCTTTAGGATTTTGCTTTAATTCTTCCAGTAACTTAGCAGCATTGCCAGTACCGGTAACAACTGCGATCCTAAACTTCTCTCCTTTAACCTCAATCTCAGCCACTTTAATCTCATCCATTCCCCTGACTGCTTCCAGATCAAGCTTAACCAGATTCTCCCCGGTCATTTTAAAAAAGGCTGTCCTTAAGGCTGATTCTGCTACGCCTCCAGTTGCCCCGTAGATCACACCTGCACCGCTAGGTATTCCTAAAGGATCATCAGCTGGCTCAGGCTCAATGTTTTTCAAATCAATCCCTTTTCTTCTAAAGAGCATAGCCAATTCCCTGGTGGTAAGAACAAAGTCAACCGGCTTCAGGCCGTCTATTTTCAGCTCTTCTCTTTCAATCTCATACTTTTTAGCTGTGCAAGGCATGATGGAAATTACAACTATGTTTTTAGGATCAATGCCTTCATTTTTGGCAAAATAGGTTTTAATCAAAGCGCCCAAAATAACCTGGGGCGATCTGGTGGTAGCCAGATGATTAACGAATTCCGGATGATAGAACTCTACATACTTGACCCAAGCAGGACAGCAGGAGCTTAAGCAAGGAGTGTCTCCTTTTTTCTTTTTCTCAACCAGCTCTTCTGCTTCCTCCATGGTGGTAAAATCAGCTCCCACGCTCACGTCAAACACCTTGTTTACTCCCAATTTCCTGATAGCAGCCACCAGTTTGTCAGTAACCACTTCCCCCGGCATCATGCCGAATTCCTCCCCTATGCTGGTTCTAATGGCCGGGGCAAACTGAACGATAATGGTTTTATCCTTTAATAAGAACGGCTTCTCAATATCTTCATATTCTCCTACTGATTCAAAAGCGCCTACCGGACAATGAGCCAGACACTGGCCGCAGTAAATGCAGTCCCTTTTAGGATTTGACGAGGGCATGGTTTCAAAAGAATCACCTTTCTGCTGCTTTTCCAGAAAACAAACGCCCTGCTTCTTGCAGACATCAATGCAGTTTCCGCAGTCAATGCATTTGGAGCTGTCAAAGATCAGAGCCGGGCCGAACTGATAGGTTGGATAATTGGTCTTTCTATTAGGATACTTGGTCATGCTTGCCTTAAGTCTAGCAGCAAGTTGCTTAAGACGGCAGCTATTCTGAAGAACGCAGTCAAAGCATTCTATCCTATGTTCCCCAAAAAGAAGTTCCAGATTAGCTTTCCTGGCCTCATTGATCTTGTCTGACTCAGAAACAATTTCCATGCCTTCCTCCACTTTAGTAGAACAGGCTGTCTGTAAACCCTTTCTTCCTTTAATCTCAACCAAACAAAGCCTGCAGCTTGATCTATTATCAACATCAGGATGATAGCATAACGAAGGAATATCAATGCCGCTGGCTCTGGCAGCTTCCAATATGCTCTGTCCTTCTTGGGCTTTAATGTTTTTTCCGTCAATAACAATTGAAATATCTTTTGTCATTTTAAAATTAGTTTAAATATTAAGCTTTTAAAGGGAGCAACCATGCTCCTGCCCAAAGGGCAAAAACTAGTTTCTCCCAAGACTAGAAGAATCTCATCTAATTTTTCCCTGTCTATTTTACCTGTTTTAGCCATTTCCAACAAACGGAACGCGCCTTCCCTGCAAGGAGTGCAGCGATCGCAGTTTTCCTTGTTAAAGAATTCCGCCCAATACTTCATCAGTTCAAAAAGATCAGTTTTGCTTTTGTCATAAACAATAATCGCACCAACTCCTTTTAAAGGCTGGTTAAGTTCATCAGGTAATAATATCTCACCGCTTGCTCCTCCCCCAACCTGAACAAAGAAATCAAAGTCAGGATAGTTGTTGCTTTGCCTTAAGACCTGCTCTAAAGACAAATCAAGAGGAAACTCAAATACCCCTCTTTTGGTAACATCACCGCTGATTGAATAAAAGCGGGTATTCTTATACTCATTCTTAGAGATTCTAGAAACGTAATAGAAAGTCTCAATGTTATTGATGAGAGTGGGAAAGCCGAATAAACCAATTTGAAAAGGATAGGGCGGCTTGAATCTTGATTCCGGCTCTTTGCCCTCAATCACATTGCAGACAGTTGTTTCTTCTCCGGCCAAGTATCCTCCGTATTTTTCAAAAACAGTAATCTTACTATCTTCAATAAGCTTTTCCAGCTTATCCTTAAATTCCTGAAAGTAATCCTTGTTTAAATAAATATAGGCGCTGCTGTTATCTATCTCCTGAAGAGCTATTTTAATCCCGTTAACCACTTCTTCCGGATAATTCTCTAAAATGTGCTTATCCTTAAAAACTCCCGGCTCTCCTTCTGAACCGTTGCAGATTATATATTTCTTTTCCGCCTTCTCATTTTTTACTGCCTCCCATTTCAAGCCTGTGGGAAAAGAGGCGCCTCCCCTGCCCAAAAGATTGCTTTCTTTTAATTTGGAAATGATATCCATATATTTGATATTACATTTTTCTGCATCAAATCATTTACAACAACCTTTTTCCTAATATTTATTGGCGGAGAGGGTGGGATTCGAACCCACGAAGCCGGTTAAGGCTTGGTTGCTCTCCAAGCAACTGCACTAGGCCACTATGCGACCTCTCCATTTATATGTCCATTTCCCTTAAAGCCTTGATTCTCTCTTCAATTGGCGGATGGGTGGAAAAAAGCTTGCTAACCCAATTCATTGCTTCTTGACCTTTAAAAGGATTTGATATGAATAGATGAGCAGTAGAATTGTTAGCCACTCTCAAAGGCGTCTGATCAGAACCAATCTTTTCCAAAGCCAGGGCCAATCCTTCAGGATACCTTGTTAAAAGAGCTCCAGAAGCATCAGCCAGAAACTCTCTTTTTCTGGAAATAGCCAGCTTCAAAAGATTGGCACTAATTGGAGCTAAGACCAGAAGGAATAAAGAAATCAGGGCAAGAACCACACCCATATCATTGTTTCTTTCTTCCCTTCTTCTAAAACCTGACCTCCAGCTCATGCGGTAAAATATATCGCTAAGTATGGCAATCACTCCTACCAAAGCCACAACAATAGTCTGTAAAAGCATGTCTTTGTTGCCAATATGGCTCAGTTCATGAGCAATCACGCCTTCCAGTTCGGCCCGATCCAGCTTTTCTAAAAGTCCCCTGGTTACAGCAACAGCTGCATGATTAGCATCCCTGCCAGTAGCAAAAGCGTTGGGCTGGACCTCGTTGATTATGTAGATCTGGGGCAAAGGAAGGCCGGCAGCAATACAGAGGTTTTCAACTAATCTATATAGTTCGGGGTTGTCTTCTTTTTTAATCGGATGGGCCTGGTTAGCTAATAGGATAATCTTATCAGAAAAGAAATAACTGAAGAAATTCAAAAAAAGGCTGAATCCAACAAAAAACCAGAGAATAGTTGAATTGTTGTAGTAGAAGGAAAAAGCCCAGCCCACAGCAATAATCAAAAGCAAAAAAGAAAACAGGTAAAAGTAGGTCTTTCTTACGTTTGATTCTGCCTGGGTGTATATGGTAGGCATAGCCTGCTTATTATATTCTACAATTGATTATTTTTCCAGACATAAAAACAAAGAAGCAAACAGAACTGCCCCAGCAGGAACTAAGTAGTTTTTAATAAGATTATTGTTAGACAAATTAGAACTTTACTTGAGGAGCTTCTTTTTCTTCCGGAGCTTCCAGTTCAAAGAATTCCATCTTGTCAAAACTGAACATTGAAGCAACGATATTGGTCGGGATTGTCTCAATGGCAGTGTTTAGGTCCCTGACATTGCCATTGTAGAACCTTCTAGAAAATTGAACCTTGTCTTCAGTGTCTCTTAACTCTCTTTGCAATTCCAAGAAATTGGTAGAAGCCTTTAAGTCAGGGTAATTCTCAACCACCGCAAAAAGGGATTTTAAGGTTGAAGAAAGCATGTTTTCCGCTTCTCCTTTTTCCTTGAGAGTCTGAGCGCCCATGGCTCTGGTTCTGGCCGCAGTCACATTTTCAAACAATGTCTTTTCATGACCGGCATAGCCTTTTACTGTTTCTACCAGATTGGGAATAAGGTCATGCCTTCTTTTCAACTGAACATTGATGTCTGACCAGGCTTCCTTGGCTTTGTTGCGCAGTCCGATCAATCGGTTGTAACTCATTACAAACCAACCAGCTGTCACGACCAAAGCAATTATTAAAACGTTAATTAAAACACTCATAATTTTACTTAATATAATTAATGTAGAAATATCGACTTTCTCTGGATATATTATAGCACAAGAACCAAAAGCCCTCAAAAAGAGGGTTTCCGGTTTCAATAATTTAGTATTCCTCTCCCATTGGATTCAATCCAGACCTGTTTTTCTTCTCGTCCGGCTTCTGAACAACCACAGCTTCAGTGGTTAAAAACATGCTGGCTGCAGAAACAGCGTTTACCAAAGCACTTCTTACTACCTTAACCGGATCAACGATTCCTGCTTGCATCAGGTCCTGGTATTCCATGGTCAAAGCATTAAAGCCCAGGCTGTTGTTTGAGTCTTTGATTTTCTGAACCACTACTGCTCCGTCAATCCCGGCATTTTCAGCTATCTGGCGTATGGGAGATTCCAAAGCTCGCCTTAAGATGTTAAGCCCGGTCAGTTCATCGCCTTCCAGCTTCAAGTCGTCCAAAGAACTGATTGCTCTTAACAAAGCGACTCCTCCTCCAGGGACAATTCCCTCTTCAACAGCTGCTTTGGTTGCTGACAAGGCGTCTTCTGTTTTGTGCTGTTTGGATTTTTGCTCAACTTCAGTGGCTGCTCCAACTTTAATCACAGCAACCCCGCCAGCCAGTTTAGCCAGTCTTTCCTGAAGCTTTTCTTTGTCAAATTCTGACTCGGATGTTTCAAGCTCATTTTTAATCTGCTTGATTCTGGCCTCAATATCCTCTTTAATGCCTTTTCCCTCAATGATAGTGGTGTTTTCTTTGGTAGCAATTACTTTTCTGGCTGAACCAAGCTGCTTCATTTCAATGTTTTCCAGTTTCAAACCAAGATCTTCAGAAATCAACTGGCTGCCTGTTACAGTGGCAATATCTTCAAGCATTTCCTTTCTGCGATCGCCAAACCCAGGAGCCTTGATGGCCAGAGTGTTAAACACGCCTCTTAGCTTGTTTACAACCAGGGTTGCCAAAGCATCTCCCTCCACTTCATCAGCAATAATCACCAGCTCTTTTCTGCCGGTCTGGGCAACTTTCTCTAAGACCGGAATAATCTCCTGAAGGGACGCAATCTTTTTATCAGTTATTAGAATGTAAGGGTCTTCAAAAACAGACTCCATTCTTTCAGCATCAGTAATCATATAGGCTGAAGTGTATCCCCGGTCAAACTGAAGTCCTTTGACAATCTCTTTCTGAATGCCAAACCCTTTTGACTCTTCAACAGTAATGACTCCGTCTTTCCCCACTTCTTCCATTACCTCGGCAATGAGTTTTCCTAATTCAGGATCTTCAGCTGATATTGTGGCTACTTGAGCCATTTCTTCTTTAGTGGAAATCTGCTTGGAAGAGTTCTTTAAGGCAGCAACGATCTTTTCTAAACCTTTTTCCATTCCCCTTTTAATGGCCAAGGGGTTGGCTCCGGCAGTAACGTTTTTCAATCCTTCGGAAATCATGGCTTGTGCTAAAACCACAGCAGTGGTTGTTCCGTCACCTGCCGCGTCATTGGTTTTCTCAGCCACCTCTTTAACTATTTCAGCTCCGATATTTTCTACTCTATCCTCCAGCTCAATTTCTTTAGCAATAGTTACCCCGTCATTAGTAATGACTGGCACGCCAAAGCCTTTTTCTAGGACAACGTTTCTGCCTTTGGGGCCAAGGGTGACTTTAACGGTGTTAGCCAGCTTGTCTACCCCGATTTTAAGCTTTTTTCTTGCCTCCTCGTTATATGTGATCTGTTTTGCCATATAATTAAACAAAAAGAAGACCTATTCTAAAATTGCCAGAATGTCTTCTTCTTTAGCGATTAAATATTCTTTGTCATCGACTTTAATTTCATTGGGACCGTATTTGGTAAACAAGACCTTGTCTCCGGGATTAACGCTTACAGGAATGATTTTGCCTTCAGCGGTTTTTCTTCCCGGCCCAACAGCAATGACTTTTCCCTGCTCTGGCTTTTCTTTTTCCGCTGTGTCGGGAAGCAAAATGCCGGCCTTGGTCTTTTCTTCTTCTTTGATAGGCTCAATTAAAATATGGTCTGCTAGAGGTTGAATTTTCATATGTTTTGTGTTTAACTTAATATTTAGCAAACAGGTCCTTTGAGTGCTAATTTAATACATACTAACATATTAAGAAAATAAGGTTTTTTGTCAAGACCCATTAAATTTATTACAATTGCCTTAGAAACAATGAAGCGCTTTATACTAAAATCAATATTTGTCCTATCCTTTTTTGCTTTGCTATTATTGGCTGGTTTTTTCTTAAATCGATCCCGAACAATGATAACAGACTGTTTCCCTGCCCAGATTGTCAAACAACCGGAAAAAGAGAAAATCACTTTGATCATGACCGGAGACATTATGCTTGACCGAGGCGTGGAATACGTGATTAAGAACCAGGCCCAAGGTAACTTCCAATTCCCGTTTTTAAACATTATAGATGACATTAAAGACGCTGACCTTTTAATAGGAAACCTGGAAAGCCTGATTTCAGATAAAGGAACAAAAGTGGGAAGCATCTACTCTTTTCGGGCTGATCCAAAAGCAATTGAAGGGCTGGTCTTTTGCGGGTTTGATGTTTTAACTCTAGCCCATAACCATGCTTTTGATTACACCAGGCTTGCCTTAGAAGACACCTTTAAAAGATTAAAAGAAGCGGGCATTGATTATGTGGGAGCAGGCTTTAACTCAAAGGAAGCTTTTGCTCCGTTGATAAAGGAGGTTAAAGGCAAAAAGATTGCTTTTTTTAGCTATACTAATCTTGGTCCGAATAACTGGAAAGCGAAAGAAGATGCTTCTGGTATCGCCTGGATCAGTAATGAGGATATAGAAAAGGTGAAACAAGATATTGAAGACGCTAAAAAAGAAGCTGATTTTGTAATTGTCTTTCTTCATGCCGGAGAGGAATACCAGTTACAGCCCAATATCTTCCAGAATGACCTGGCTAAAGCGAGTATTGATGCCGGAGCTGATTTAGTTATCGGCCATCATCCTCACGTGGCCCAAGCAAGCGAAGAGTACAATGGCAAAATGATATTTTACAGCCTGGGTAACTTCATCTTTGACCAAGATTTCTCAGAAGAAACCATGAAGGGTATAATAGTAAAGGCAGTTTTAGAAATCCCGAGGGATAAAAACCAAAAAGGACTGGAAGTAAAAGAAATCAAATCCATTGACATCAAAATCAACAGCTCTTTCCAGCCGGAGATTGACAGTCTTGATTAAAAAACAAATCCTGTTAATATATATTTAGACATGCAAAGAATTTTTTGGCATATTGTTGCCGGAATAGCCAGCTTATGGCTGGCTACTAAATTTGTCTCGGGTGTTTCTTTCACCGGAGATATTAAATATCTGATACTGGCTGGTGCGATTTTGGGTTTAATTAACTTTTTCATCAAGCCTTTGCTTAATCTTATTACCCTGCCCCTAAGAGTCTTGACTCTCGGCCTTTTTAGCCTTGTAATTAATATGCTGATTGTCTGGCTGATTGACGTTCTATTCGTAGAACTAGAAATCATTGGCCTGGTTCCCCTTTTCTGGACCACGGCTATTGTCTGGCTGGTAAGCATGTTTTTAGGCGTTTATGGCCAGAATAAAAACAATTAACATCATATGCAAGAATATTTGCCTTTAATCCAATTAGTCATTCCCATTGTCCTGATTATCCTGATTCTTCTCCAGCAGAGAGGAACAGCTTTAGGATCGGCTTTCGGACAGGAAGGCGGCAGTTTCTACGCCAACCGTAGAGGAATGCAGGAGAAAATCTTCTGGGCAACAATTGTTGTTGGGATATTATATATTGGCTTTTCTCTAATCAACCTTTTCTTTTCAAGATAACTAT
>Ga0315284_10006563_pt1 | contig 16558 bp, 10 predicted proteins | sample YL17G09_16_MG_FD_203696 | JGI IMG/M metagenome (GOLD analysis project Ga0315284, IMG submission 203696) | Sediment microbial communities from Yellowstone Lake, YNP, Wyoming, USA - YL17G09_16 | ecosystem: Environmental > Aquatic > Freshwater > Lake > Sediment | place: USA: Wyoming | collected...
ACGCCATCAGGGCTGACCATGCGGATTGCACGCACTTGCACAGGGCGAGCCAGCCGTCGCTGCTCTGCGCGAAGACCGTGCAGGTAGGTCTGCGATGGATGAATGTTGAGTAGTGCCTCGGCTTTGCCGCCGCGCACAAACTTCTCCACGGCGGGGAAGGTGCTCTCGGCGGGGCACCGCAGAACAAAGAAACCGTGGTACTGCGCCAAGAGTGTCAGGAGAAACTCGTAGCTGGGATAGCCACGATCAAAGAGGGTGACACCACCCCCTGGAATGTGAGGCAGCAGAAGCTTGGCTTCGTCCCGCTCCGAGGTGGCGTAGGCAGCAATGCACCGTGCTACCGGAATGCGTTCGAAGACATCGTAGGCCGTGGACACCAAGCACTGTGGGTAGTGCCCCTTGCCAGGGTTGTCAAGGCCACTATCGGGATCGAACTCCCGACGGATTTCTTCGGTGGCAGGCAGTGAGAACTTGGATCCATCGATACCAAAGACCGACATGCCATGCCAGCGTCGAGAGGAACGTTCATTGATATGCAGGTAGGCACAGTCGACGGCATCAGCGAGGATGGCCTCAAATGCCTGCCATGGAAGCTTCGCCCTCGCCTTGCTCACTGCGCTGGGATGGAATGTCTGGGCATCGGGCCAGATGCCGCTTCGACGGGCTTGTTTGACAAACTCGCCGATCTTGATGTCCAAGCCGCTGTCTCTGTCACTGACGGCGGACGAGAGGATGAACGTGATGAGTTCGCGAAATGGCAGACGACGATCCCGGGAGAAGTCAGTGCCCTTCTGGCGGAACCGAGGAGGAATCGAATCTGGAATGAGGGATCGAAGCTGATCGTAGGCAGAGGACAGGGCTGCAGAAGAGTCAGGCACATATTCGCGCCATGTCAAGCTCCTTCTCAAGAAGAGAGTTACATAACGCGTTGTTCTTTAACGACTTATAATATACGAAATCGTCGGGCAGTTGTCAATAGTGACGCCAGACATTCTGTTTAGTCAAGGCTAAGTCAATGGCATTGCCCCCCCCCACCGGTGAGCCATTCCGCAAAGCATTGATCCTGCACAGGTTATCCTGCGTTGACAAGACGGGCGTTGACATCCCCGCATCGCGTATCCCAAGATAGATGCGTCAACTTCAGGTTCTGCCCTCGGAAACTCTCCAAGAGAACGATCACCACACACCACTCAACCAACAGGAGGGACTATGCGTCTCACGGGTTTGTGTTCCTTGTTCTTGCTTGCGGCAACAGCGGGTAGCAGCGCCGTCGAACGAACCAACCTCGGAATCAGCGGCGGTAGGGCGAATGACTATGCCTGGGATGATGTGCATCAGATTATGTATGCTGGTGCTGAATCGGCGATTAACTTATTCGTGTCCGCTGATTCGGGTCAGAGCTGGGAATGCGCTTTTCCCATGGATTCGCTCGAAGCCGGGTGGTCGAATAGCTGTCGCATCATTCGCAGTGATGGCGGCGTTACGGTCGCGAGCGTAGGCAGCGGCCAGATAATGGTGATTTCGGAAGATGGAGCGGCATCGTGGCGAACACTGATGTCTCGAGCGTCGCTGGGCAATCTTGCGCAGACAGTGGGAATTCAGCCCCCTCCCCAAAGTGCTTCGAATGCATGCATTCGGGATGGCGACATTTATTTGGCATCAGGTTGCCTCGTACTGAAGACATCGGATTTCGGTCAGAACTGGGGTGTGCTGCCTTTCCCCGACACTACAGCACGAGGCACTTCTTCGAACTCACGCAAAGGCGTTGCGGATGTAGTCCCCCTTGACTCATTGGGCCTTCACCTCCTGGCGCTCGCAACAGACTCCGGATCGCAGACTACCAGGCTTTGGGAATCGACCGATGGCATTTCTTTTGTTCCAGACACTATCCTCGACTCCTCCAAGGTCGTCAACCCGGGAGACCTGCCGCGCTCTGTTACGGCAATCAACCAGATCCTCACATCCTCAACTGATCGAAGCATTGTGGTATTGACTGAAGCAACGGTCGGCCAGGGCAACTCCACTACCTCGCAGATCTGGCTATCCCAGGACACCGGCGCAACATGGACCGCCTTGGTGGGATCAACAAATGGCAAAGTGTGGACAACTGCCGTTAACACCTCTCCTGCCCAATCAGAGTCAACGAGCCTCGGCGTCATTTACTTATTCGAAGATCCCAATTTCCCCAATGGTCTTCGGCTTACCTCCGGCCTTTGCTACACCGATGACTGGGGCGCACATTGGTCGCGCGTTTCTAACTCCAATGGTCCGGCAATTCATGGGTTTCGATGTCATGTGCCGGGAACATCGATCTTCATGGCATTCAACGAAGACGCACCATATCGATGCGCAGATACGCTGGGTGGAACCCCTCCGCCGCCTCCCGGTCTTCCCAAGTCCTCGGGCGTAGAACCCGGCCCAGGGCCAATTTTGGTCAGTCCGCCGTGGCAGTGGGTGTATTCGGGCTTTGGCATGACCGCGGTACAGGTGAACCAGATCGCGCAATTGCCCTCCAACCTCGATATTGTATACCTTGCCACCAACAGCGGCATTGCAATTACCCGCGTGTACACCGATAGCACCATTACCGATCCGGTTCAAAAATGGCAAGGCGAAAACGGCGTTTTCCCCATGCAGCCCTTCAGCGGTATACCCTCGGTGGGTACGATTATCATCTCGCCGTACGATAGCTCGGTGATTCTGGCAGGCGGCGGTAATGGCATTTGGAAAGCACGCAATGGCGGTTTCGTGGATACGAACTGGACACAGGACACCTACCGCAATCCACCGATGGTAGGTGGATTGAGCTCGACTTTCTGCGACAGTGGTGGCGGCATCACTTCCTTTGCGTGGTATTCACCCGATACGGTGATTGCATCGATCTCAGGGCGCAACAACTATGGCGGACTTCTCATATCCACTGACGGAGGAGATTCCTTCGCAGTATGGAACGTCGTGCCGCAACTGAGCTGTGGCCGCGTGTACGTTGCGGAAGACGAAGCATCGGGCGCGCGATGGATTTTCGCCGGCTATGGCGATCGCGAAAGCAGATCGAGCGTGCCTTGCATGGTCTGGCGCTCCGGAGACGGTGGCGTCACGTGGGATTCGGCAATGGTGGTAGGCGGCTCAACCAACCAGGGCACACACAACATGGTGTACGGTATCGCCGCCGGTCGTGGCACCGTGGATACAATCTTCTTCGCCTGCGAATACGGCGTGGCCATGTCCACCGATACCGGCGCTACGATCAACATCGCCACATTCCCACCGCAACCGGGTCCCGGCCCGCAGAATTCGTCTTGGGAGATGTGTGCAGTCACGGTTGATAAAAACGACAAGCATAAGGTCTACTTTGCGTCTCGTGAGAAGATCTATCTCTGCAATTGGTCCGATCCGAGCAACCTTTCCATGAGCCCGTACTATTCGGCACTATCGGGAGAACAAATTCTCGACCTGCTCTTCGATGACCTGACAATGAGCTCGTCTGCCGGCTTCTTCGGGCTCAGCGGCGACGTGTCTCCGACGGCCATCAAGCATGCTCGACCGAGTGTTTCGACTCAGCGTATCATGTCAGTCGTTGGCGCCCGCATGGGCGGCATCAAAGTCGCGTACACAACGCCGGCCAGCCGCGCGGTCACAGTGTCGCTTCTTGACATGACAGGACGAACGGTGCAGAGCATCACGCAGCGCGGTGTAACCGCAGGCAACCACACCGCCGTTCTGCGCTCCTCACAGGTGGCACGCGGCGTCTACGCGGTGAGCGTTCGCACCGACAAGGCCGTACTCACGCGGAAGTTCGTTCTGGTGCGGTAGGTTCGCAGAGATCGCGGGAATCGGATGACGGCACTTCCGGGCATGTCTCGGGGGTGCCGTTGTTGTTGGGGGAAGTGAACAGTGAACGGTGAACGGTGAACAGTTGGGGAGGCGTCTGGGCAGCTCTCTCCGCCTGCAAGGAAACCGACGAGCGGTTCGTAACTCGTAACTCGCTTGCTCGTAACTCGTCACTTCCCCGCCCAGCCGAGGAGCGCTGACACCCTCGTCACTTCCCCCGCACGAGCTACTGAGCATCCCAGTGTCCCATCACCAGATCATCAAGCCGCCTCTTGACTTCCGGCCAGGTCGAGCCTTCGCTCTGCTTGTCGGTGATGCGCAGAAACTGCATGCCTGCGCGAGTGGCAGCGGCGCCGTCGGTGTCGGTGCGGTCGCCGATGACGAGAATCTCTGCCGCCGCAAAGCCCCACGGACGCGCCACGTCGGAGAACGCCCGCTCGCATGGCTTGAGCGCGCCAGCCTCTTCACATGAGGCAATGGCATCGAAGTGCGTGGGCGGGATGCACAGCGCACGCAGTCGTTCTGCCACGCGCGAGTAGTCGGAGACCACCGCCAGCTTGATCCCGCGTCGACGGAGTCGCTGAAGCAGCTCGACCAGGCCGGGTCGCGAGCCGCGCATGAAACGCATGGTGCGGACAAATGCGGGGTAGAAGACGCCTTCGATCCAGGCGCGCGTGTCTCGGGCGCCCGAGGCATCCCCACCGGCGAGTTTGCGGCAGATCCCGGCCATGAGCGCATCGCGGGAGCCCAAGTCCATGCCTGCAAACGCCTCGCGTCCCTTGGTGAAACGCGGCAGCATTGTCACGCGCGGAACGGCAAACAGCGTCATGAGCGGACGCATGCTGGGCTTCATGCGGTAGAGCGTGCCGTCAAGGTCGAAGATGATTGCTTTGGGTGGTGTCATGATGGTGCGTCGATCCTCACGCCGCCGATGGCCCGCGCACGTCCAGCGCTGCCGCGTAAATGTTGGCCATCAGCTTCTCGATCATGGAGATCGGCGTTGCCGAGAACGCGATGCGGATGATGCTGCCGAACGCGATGACACCGGTGCTGTACTGCTTGAGCAGTTGCTGCCGCACCGCCTCGGCATCTCCGGACTTGATGCGCACGCACATGAAGTACCCGGAATTGTAGGGCAGCGGTACGAAGACCTTCGCATACTCCCGGTGCGCAGCGAAGACCTCTTTCATCTTGTCGAAACGGCGCTTGAGGATGCCGTATTTCTCTGCGCGCTCGCTGTCGTACCCGGTATCGGAGTATGCGGTCATGAGCAGCGTCTGTCCCACGTTGCTGGCGTTGGAGATGTTGCCGCGAATGGCACCGGCAAGCTTGGCCTCCAGGGCCGAGTACAGGGCAGGGGAGTTCTTGCCGCAGCCGAAGGTGACAAACCCGATACGGAAGCCCCACACATAGTCTTCTTTGGTGGGGCCGTCAAACTTGACGGCAAGGAGTCTCTCGTGCGCGCTCGCGAGTTTGGCGAAGAGCGACTCCTTCATGATGCCCTCTTCGAACACCAGTCCAAAGTAGGCATCGTCGACCAGGACGACCACATCATTGCCTGCTTCGGCGGTTGAGACGAGCAAATCGCGCAGCGCCACGCCCTCGGCCTCGGTGCAGGTGTAGCCGGTGGGGTTGTTGGGGAAGTTGAGCAGCACGATCTTCTTGCCGGGCTTACTGCGGGAGAGAGTCTTGGACAACCCGTCGATGTTGAATCCGCCGCTCTTGAACATGGGGAAGGTCTTGATGCGGGCCCCATGCGCCTGAGTGAAGACCAGATCGTAGTTTTCCCAGTAGAGGTCGGGCATAATGATGGTGTCGTTCTTGCCGGCAAAGAGATACGCGGCCATGGACAGCCCGTGGGTGAGGGCGCTGGTTACCACCGGGAGGCTGATGGGTGCGCCAGCCAGGGACGGATTCTTCCCGGCAAGCATCTCTTTCCACTTGGCGCGGATGTCGGGCTTGCCGGGGCTAGGGGCGTAGCCGAAGAGCGCCCTGTTCGGTACATTGATCTGGCGGACCAGCGCGTCCAAGGCCATGGGCGCGCCATTGTCTTCCAGCGCAGTGCCGATGGTGGCGTTGATCTCTTTGCCCTGGGCCTCGGCCGACTGCGAGAGAATGCCGCGCTTGGGGAAGAAGATGGACCGGCCCTTGTCGGAGAGCATGGCGAATACATGCGGGTTTGCGGCGGTGATGGTCTCGTTGAGTTCTACGGCTTGCTGGTCGGGCTGCATGGGCGACTTCTCCTTCTTTGATTGTTGGTGGCGTGGCCCATTGATGGACCTCACTGCGTTATCCCGGCACAAAAAGAGCCGAGGTGTCGTCGCCCTTGACGATCCCCGGCCTCGTGACTTTCGCAACATCGCGGAAGACCGAACAGGTATTTTCCCGTATCGGCGCCGTGCCACGGACCCATGAAAAATACCTGCCGTGGCGCCACCGGGTCAATGGAGAGTCCGAGATGCCGCAATCCCGCCCTTCGCGCCGCGTCCGCGCCGAGCGTCGTGCAGGCGGAATTCGTTCTTCACTCCGCACTCCGCACTTTCTCAATATGCTGACCATCGCCCTCTACCACAACGGCAACCTCGTGCAGCGCGAGTTGATCTCGGCGCTGAAGCGCGTGCCGGGCGTGCGGGTGATTGTGATTGAGGCAGTCAATTTTCTCGATGCAGCACAGGCCGAATGCGCGTGCAACGTGCTTGCCGAGCACAATGTCAATGTCCTGTTCACCATCAACGACTGGGGCATGGACATTGCCGGTGTCACCGCCGACTTCATGGTGGCAAAGGGATTGGTGCATCTCAACTGGTACGTGGACGATCCGTTCTTCTACGAAATCTTCGGCCTGGCAAGGTTCTCTCCCAAGCCCAACCGTATCGACTTCGTGTCGGATCGGGGATACGTGGAGCGACTCAACGCGCATGGGTTCAACGCGCGATTTCTTCCCCTGGGCTGCGATCCGTCAATCTTCGCGCCGGACCCCTCTCTGCAGCCCGTGCGCAACATCTGCTTTGTGGGCAACTCGTACCGCGAGGAGATGGATGCCTACCTGCAGGGCATTGACAAGTTCGTAGAGGCGCAGGTGCCGTTCATGACAAAGGTGCTGCACCGGTATCAGCAGGATATGCGCGTTGACGTGGAGCGAGATATCGATAAGCACCTGGCAACGCAGAAGCTTCCCGACGGATTGACATTCCAGAAAGCCGCCTTCGTCATCAAGCACTTTGTGGGCTATCTCTTCCGCAAACGCGTGGTGGTGGGGCTTGCGCGTCGGCACCCCGACTTCATGGTGTTTGGCGATGACCTGTGGGTGCAGGACTTGCCGGCCGAGAGAGTCTCCATGGCAGTAGGGTACTACATCAACCTCAGCAAGACCTACCAGGAAACACGCGTCAATATCGACATCAACCGCATGGTGATCCGCGACGGGTTCACGCAGCGCGTCTTCGACTGCTTGAGCGCAGGCGCATTTGTCATCACCAGCCCCAAGCGCGTGGTAGGGGAGTACTTTGAGATCAGCGGCCCGAATCAGGAGCTGGTGGTCTTTCAGAATGAGGACCACTTGCGGGATCTCGTCAAGTACTACCTGGGGCATGAGGACCAGCGCCGGGCCATTGCGCAGCGAGGTAGAGAGAAGGTGCTGGCGGGGCATACGTACGATTGTCGGGTGAGAGAGGTGTTCGCGGTGCTGCGAGCGTAGCGAGCAGCACTCACCATGGACAGGGCTGCGACTTTGGGAGGTTCGGCAATGCATCGATGGTTGGTTGTTCTGATCGCATTCCACTGCAGCGTGTGCTTCGCGCGCGCCGACACTCTGTACTATGCCAATGGTCAGACACGTGCGACTGTCGGCAAGACGGACGACGGCTCGACGATGGATGGCCGGTATGCCGAGCGGTACGAGAACGGGCAGCCACGAGTTACGGGCACCTATCGCAACGGTCAACCATGCGGATCGTGGAAGTACTACGACGAGAGCGGGGTCCTGCGCCGTCAATCCGCGCAGGATGATTCGACGGACTTCGTTCTTTCGCGGAGTGGTCCAGCGCGCATCCTCCAGGCTGGAGCGCAGCGCCTCGATCAGGGAATGTCCACTGTTTTTTTTACAATGCCGTGCTGCGCAAGGAGCGATTGAATTGCTTGCGGCGCAATTGTCGCGGATTGCTTCCGCAGTCGCCTGGCACAGTGCTCAATAGGGTCGTCGGGGTATTTAATTCTGTCAACAAGAATGAGCACGGCATCGGTGCCGCGCGGTACCGTGGACTGATCGAGTCGCACACGACTGGTGTGACGCTCCAGTTGCCGTGATCGGATGTCGTCTTGTGATGAGAAAAAGACCAGAGTACGGCCGATGCGTTGCGGGGCTATTTCTTTGATTCCACGGAAGTGCGTATACAGCGAATTGGCCGATACGCCGAGTATCGAGCAGGGCATCTGCGCGTCCATACCTTCGTGCGATTCGCCTACCAAGTGGGCGATGGTTCGGGTGAGGTTACCATATCGGGAAAAATGGATGTCGTTGTAGCGCCAGATGCCGTACTCGTCAAACCGAAAAAGCAGCCCCAATGCTTAACAATCACGAATCCGTATACTGTGCCGCACATGCCGCCGCTCTATGATCAGCATTAACATACGATAGTACAATTGAATTCCAACCGCTTTTTGGCGTCATAGGCGAAAAACGACCCAATTTGGGGCACTTCCTTCGAAGAATCAATGAGTTGCGGAGGTTCGACCCCCCGCATCAACCCCCCGCACCACACGTCCGACCGCACTACCCCTGGCACACCCAGCCCACTTTGTTCACCCACTCCTGCACAGCCTTGTACGTGGTGCACAGCGACCAGCCGACTCCGCGACTCTCGTAGCAGAACACGCGTGTCACGGTGACGCTGTCGGCCTGCTTGTCAATCCAGCTCCTCACTCCCACGAAGAACCGGTCGCTGCGGGTGGCAACGATGGGGCCGTACCCATCCACCCACAGCGGGCTCTCGCGACTGATGGCGACCATGCTGTCCTGGCACCACGGCAGGTCGGCTATCTGGACGAATTCCCACTTGTATGCGTCGACGTGGGCCATGGCATTGTACTCGCGTTGCTTCTTCTGGTAGTCCCTCTCGACCATCTTGACAAGACTCCCGCAGTTCTCTGCCCGGGCAACCAGAGCCAACACAATGACTATCAGTACAGCACGCATGGGACCTCCCCGTTCCGGTGTGAGCGCCACCCCTACTACCTGCTATAGAATAGCCTGGACAACGGAGGGAAAACCGGAAGAGGCATTTCCTCTTCCGGGATGTTCTGCATGCGGGGGGGGGGTACGGGCGTGGTCAGGCGGGGGCGCTCATCTCGTCGGTTTCAGCGGAATTTCCGAAAGGCCTTGTGGCCTACGCCGCCTTCCTCATTCGCGCGGAAGCGTGGTACAGGTCGTGTGTGCTCTGCAGGTTCATCCACAGTTCGGGTGATGTGTGGAGGGCCTCGGACAGCTTCAGCGCAGTCTCCGTGGTAATGCCCCGCTTGCCACGGACAATGGTGTTGATCCTCTGGACCGGCACGCCGATTTTGCGCGCGAAGTCAACCTGGCTGATGTGTCCCGGTTTGAGGAACTCCTCCAGCAACACTTCTCCCGGATGCGTGGGTTGGCGGCGGTGTGGGACCATGCCACAACAATACACGAATTGACGTATGCTGCGCAAGTGGGCGTTCTGGGTGTCTGTTGAGACGCGAAGTGGCGGATGCCCCACCAAGGCGGTCTCACCATCTCAGCTTCCGCACGTCTCCATCGACAACCGGTTTCAGCGGATCCATGGAGCCGATTTTGGGGGTCAAACTGGCTCCATAGGCCCAGAAGATGGCCCGGTTTTGGGCACTTCCTTCGAAGAATCAATGAGTTGCGGAGGTCCGACCCCAAACTGAAACTGCCTCAATACCCCAGGATGAGCGACACGCACAGGCTCTGCTTGGTGTCTTCGTCGGCTATGAAGGCGCGGGTGAAGTAGAACATTCCGCCGAGCATGGGGTTGTACTTCTTGGGCACCTTGGTCTTGGGCAGGATGTTGCGCTTGCGTACGGCCAGCGAGAGCGTGTAGCTCAGGAAATAGTGGGTATGCATGCCCTTGATCTGGTCGGTCGCATCGCGTCCCACCGAAATGCCGTTGTTGAACCCCACACCTGCCTGAGGCAGGTACTGCAGGTCGGGCATTGCGCGGATATTCAGCGCCTTGCCGACGAGCAATTCGTTGGATGCCTGCAGGTAGTGTTTGTCTCTCCCGTCAAGAGCGTACTCCTTGTGAATCTTATTGAGCGAGAGCTTGGCCCGATAGGTGGTCGTGACAAACGGCACGCGTACGGGCAGCGAAAAGCCGATCAGCACGCCGGCCGGGGCCACCGTGTCGACCCGTTGGAATGAGGGGTATGATTTTGGATAGAACTTGAGCCCGAACTCCACTGTCACGATGCGCTCATACTGCGTGTTCGGATTCATCTCGATGGAGAAGGCCGAGGCACCGGTGGAACTCTTCGCGCGGGCGTGGGCAATGCTGTCGGCCCGCGCTTTCGAGCGAATAGTTGATGCGGCGGTCCGCTTCTTCGTGCCCGTATGAACAACAGACTTTGCTTTCGCAGGCCTGGCCACGGGTGAGGGCGGCGGTGGCTCCGGCGATGGCTCCTCGGTCGGTGCTGTCGTGTCAATCCCTGCATCGGGTAGCGTGGTGGTGGTGTCGGATACTCCGCCTTCGTCAACGGAGAATGACGACGGGTCTGACGCGACTTCGGCCGGCAGGTCCACGGGAGCTTCGTCCTCCTGTGCCAACGCAGCTTGCCCGGCGAGTGCTGTCAGTGTCAACAGTATGGTAGTGAAGAGAATACGCATGTTTGCTCCACCACGATACTACCATGATGGCAGAACTCGTGCAATACCGGCGGCTTGTGCCCGTCGTCCGGTGCGGACTGCGTAGGAGCCCGTTCAGGCGACTTCGCAGGGTCGCAGATCCGGCGCCAACGCCAGATCCCGCAGGTTGTGGAGATTGACTGGAGCGCTTGGATAGGGTATATTATCAGCTATTGGAACGGGTCGCAGGAATCTCCGGAAACGGTTCCTCCGATGGGCGCCTTCCTATCAGACGCAGCTTTTGCGATCGGTCAACATCACAAGACCTTCGGCGCCAACCACAGCGTGCAACCACGCAGGAGGCTTCGTGGAACCCACCCCGCCCGAGTATCGGATTCTTACGATCACAAAGGATGCCTCCAACTCGCAGAGCATGTCTGCGGTCGCGGATGCCCTTGACGAGATCCTCAAGGACGGAGTCCGTAACGTGGGTCTTCTGATAGACAGCGATACCAAACCATACTCCAGGACACTTGCTCTCATCATGCTGTGCCACAGGACGGCATTGGAGCGCGGGGTTCGTGTTGCGGTCATTTCTTCTGATCCGGATTTCATAGATCTTCTGGAGGCAACCGGGCAGAGCAGCTTCATGGTGACCTTTTCCACCGAAGCGGAGTTTGCGCGTCATTGCGGCGACGAGCATGGGCAGACCAACAGCTCCTCGAGCACGACGTAGCCCGCAGGTCTGAGAAATCCCCTCCTTCCGGGACACAGGAACAAGCCGCCCATGCCGGCAAAGAGCGCAGGGGAATCGCCCAATCGCGGGCTGTCCGACCGCGGAATCGGGTCGCTCGGAGTGACACGGTTCGCCGCGCCCACCGCTTGGGCCGTCCGGCAGTTTGTGTTCGGAGAAATCCTGAGCGAGCTCGATTCCCATTTCAGTGCAATGAGAATCCGCTACATGCCCATGAAGGGCGCCTATCTGATTCTCGCGGGCCTGGCGGAGCAGATCAAGACTCGACGGATGGTCGACATCGATATTCTTGTCGATAGGGAGAACATTGAGGTGGCCACGCGCCACTTCGCGAGCCTGGACAACGTCCGCCCGTACACCGACCGATGGTACTTCGAGCGCCCATTCTTCTATCGATTTGCCGGCAAGGAACTGCCCGTCGAACTCCATTTCCTTCTTAATCGACCGGAGCGATTCCACCTCCCAACATCAGAGATCTTCGGTCGCGCCCGATCACTGGGGCCGTACCTCCGGTTGCCCGCCCATGAAGACGCTGCGGCGATTGCCGTGTGCCATGCGCTCGTGCACGCGACATATTGCGAATTCTCTTCGGAAACCATGGTCGATGTCGCCGCAATCGCGTCGCTGCCGGGATTCAATTGGGGCACCTTCGAATTGCGATGCGCCCAGGCGGGCGTGCGGCGTTTTCTCGGATTTCTCTTTGCCTTGTTCCCGGAGTATCAGTCTCTTGCCAATGCCGGCCTTGGCGCCGGAATGGTCGATCGGTTTCATGCCGGCATGTATCGGCGACTGTACCGGCGCTCGCCCAAGGCTGTGCGACGTGCACTTTTTGAGCTGCCGTGGGTCAAGCACCCGATCCGGCTTGCTTTTGTTAGTGCTGCGGAAAACCTGCCCGGGCGTGCGCCGTTTCCGGATTCTCCATCCCGGTCCGCCAGAGGTTAATCCGACACCGGGCCTGACATGTGCGAACCTCCCCGCAAGAACCGTATCAGTCGCCGACCGGGACTCTACTTGGTGACTACTATGGTGACAGTGCGCGACGTGCCATCGTTCAGGGCGACACGCAACTGCCACGTTCCGGTTGAGAATCTTCCATTCTTCAGAGTCAAGGCGTAGGCATACCGACCAGTGGCTGAATCGTACGTGCAGTTCCCTTCCAGGGATTCGCTGCCCGGCACCCCACTGCTCATCTTGGCATAGTAGAGCTTGCAGATCGCCCCGCTTCCGATTGGCGAGCCCCCGTTGCCGAGCAACTGAAATGCTATCGGCACTATCTTCTTCAGGGCGTATGAAGAGCCATCTGACGGCGAGATGAATCCACCGAAGGCGTACTGCAGAATCACCGTGGTTGAGGCTTGAGTGGTGTTACCTCCGGCATCCGTGGCAGTGTACACAACGGTCGTGGCACCCGGCAGGAAGGTTGCCGGCGCGTTGCTCGTCAGCGTGGGTGAGGGATCGCAATTATCCGTCACCGTGGGAGCCGCCAGGGCCGCTGCCGTGCCCATGGGGTTGGCTATGATAAATGTTTGAGTCGCAGGAAGCCCGGAGATGACCGGTGCGATCGGGTCGCTCACAATCACGGTCTGGTTCTGCGTCGAGGTGTTTCCCCGGCCATCCGAGTATGTCCAATGGACCGTGTACGTGCCCTGTGCAGAGCATGCGAGCGGATCGGTAGTCGTGCCGGTCACCACCCCCACGCAGGCATCGGTTGCGGTGGGCGCGGCGGAGATACTTGCGGAGCACGTACCACTCACCGTCGGCAAAGACGCAAGAGTGGGAACGGGCGCGGCATTGTCGGTTACCGTCACGGTCTGGTTCTGCGTGGAGGCATTCCCCCGGCCATCCGAGTATGTCCAATGGACCGTGTAGGTACCCGGAGCAGAGTACGTCAGCGGATCGGTAGTCGTGCCGGTGATCGCACCGACGCACCCATCAGTGGCGGTTGGAGCCATGGAAATTGTTGCGGAGCACGATCCAGACACCGTTGGCAAGGACGCGATATTGGGCACGGGAGCCGCGTTGTCGGCCACAGTGACGGTCTGATTCTGCGTTGCCGTGTTGCCCCGGCCATCCGAGTAGGTCCAATGGACCGTGTAGGTGCCCGGCGCAGAGTACGTCAGCGGATCGGTTGTCGTGCCGGTGACCACGCCCACGCAGGCATCGGTTGCCGTCGGAGCGGCGGGGACTGTGGCGGAGCACGATCCGCTGATCGACGGCAGAGTCCCCATGTTGGGCACTGGTGCGAGATTGTCCGAAACGATGACGGTCTGATTCTGCGAGGACGTATTGCCTCGTCCGTCGGAATACGTCCAGCGGACGGTGTACGTTCCCTGGTCCGCATATGTCAGCGGATCGGTCGTCGTACCAGTCACTGCCCCCACGCAGGCATCGGTTGCGGTCGGAGCTATGGAAATTGTTGCGGAGCACGATCCCGACACTGTTGGCAAAGACGCGACATTGGGCACGGGAGCCGCGTTGTCGGCCACAATGACGGTCTGATTCTGCGTTGCCGTGTTGCCCCGGCCATCCGAGTAGGTCCAATGAATCGTATATGTCCCCTGGGCCGAATAGGTCAGTGGATCAGAGGTTGTCCCGCTGATCTCTCCGACACAGACGTCGGTAGCCGTGGGAGTGGTGGACACGGTCACGCCGCAAGAGCCGACAACCGTCGGCAGCGAAGCAACATCGGGTACCGGCGGATACGCATCGGTAACACGGACTGTCTGGTCTTGCGACGAAGAATTGCCGCGGCCATCGGCATATTGCCAGTGGATGGTATACGTTCCGGGCACGGTGTACAGCAGCGGAGCGGTGGTGGTAGCCGTAACTCGTCCAGCGCACGCATCGGTTGCGGTGGGTGCGGTCGAAACGTTGACCATGCACGAGCCAACAACATCGGGAAGTGCCGCAAGATCGGGTACCGGCGCAATGTTATCAACAACCGTTATGCGCTGTGTCTGGAGGCTCTGATTGCCCGTGCCGTCGCTGTATCTCCAGATAATCATGTAGGTTCCCGGTTGGGAGTAGAAAAGTGGGTCTGTTGTGGATCCGACCACCGCTCCCGCGCAATTGTCGGTGGCGGTGGGTGCGGACGTGACGCGCACTTGACAGTTTCCCGATATGTCGGGCAACGTTGCCACATCCGGAACTGGGGTGACGTCATCCCTCACGACTACTGTCTGGGTTTGCGTGCTCTGATTCCCCAGGGCATCCTGATACGTCCAGGTGACGATGTGCGTACCCTGCGTCGTGTAGCTCAGCGGATCCTGCGTCGAGCCGTAGACCGTCCCGCTCACGCCATCGGTTGCAGTCGGCACTGCGGCGATGGCGGCGGAGCACGTTCCCATGACCGTCGGCAATGTCGCTATGTCGGGCACGGGCGGCGTGACATCCGACAGAACGAGAATTGTCTGCTGTTGAGTCGAGGAGTTTCCGTGGCCGTCGCGGTATGTCCAGGTGACCTGGAACGTTCCCTCAACCAGGAACAGCAGTTGGCCCGGGGTGGTACCGGTTGTCGGTCCGGTAAGAGCGTCGGTGGCCGTGGGCCGTTGGGTAACCGCGACATTCGGTAGTGTTCTGATTTCGGGCAGTGGGTTTACGTCGGGAACAGGCGGGGTCATGTCGATCTGGATGGGAAACGCAAGTTGATTCACATTTCCGGCCGAGTCCGTGACGCGTGCACTCACCATGGAAATGCCGTCGGCTGATATGCGGGTAAGGCCCGTGTAGGGGAGCCATGTATCGCGTGCATTCATGCTGAATTCCACGACCCTCACCCTTGATCCCGAATCGGCGGTTGTGAGTCGGAAATCCACCACAGATTTGAACCAGCCCTGCGCTCCGCTGGAGTCGCCAGAGAGCGTGCGGCTGATGGTGGGACGGGTCTTGTCGATCTTGATGGCGGTTGTCAGGGGATTCTCTCTGTTGCCGAACAGGTCATCGGACCAGCATGAAAGCTCGCACCGTCCTTCCTGGCTGATGGTAAAAGGCGAGGAGTACGTTTGGAGCGACGCGGTGGTTCCGCGTGTGATTTTGTAGTACGAGCCGGCGATGCCTGCGCCGCTCCCATCGCCGCCCGCAAGCGTCACAACCGCGTTGCCGAGGTACCAGCCATTCTGGCCACTGGGAGCGGCGATGGAGAGTTGTGTGACCGGGGCGCTGGTGTCGCGGGAAAGATTCCCGGCGCCGGTCCAGGTCTCAATTAGAGGATGGTTGTCGACGAATGAAGACCCGTCAATCACCCTCGGTTCCCCGCTCTGCCAATCGCTCCACCAGTTGCCGCCCCAGCGCTCTCCTCCGTCAAACGATGCCGAACCGGCGGCATCCAAAACAATATTCTGGCCCGCGTTCTCAAACTTGTTCTGGAAGATCTGGGCGCCAATCGAGTTCGTGTCAAGATCAACACCAATGCCGTTGGCGTTGAGTTCGTTGCCGATGACTGTGGTGAATGTGCACGCGGTATCGGCATTGCCGACAATCTTCAGGCCATTGCCTGTGCTTGCCGAGATGATGTTGCGTGTGACGATGGTACGTGTGCTCTTAGCAACGGAAATGCCGTTGGTATTGGCCGACACCAGGTTGGAATCGAGCAGCACATTGTTGGCGTACGAAATGTCGATACCGGCCACATTGTCTCGGATAGTGTTGCCCCTGATGATGGCTTCGGTGGCGCCATTGATGTTGCCTTTCACAAGGACCGCCTTCGTATTCGACTCGAGAACATTCGAGAAAATGGTCACCATACCGTATGCATCGGCTCTGGTCTTATACATATACAAACCGGCCTGGTTGTTGCGGGCGAAGTAGTTCTCGCTGATCTGGCAGGATGCATACACGTCGACGCACAGCGCGATGCCGGGGTAGCGGAGATTGTTACCGTCGAATGTGTTACCGGTGATTACATTGCCCATGGAGTAGGATGAGACATACATTCCGTAGGTATTGTTGGTAAAGACGCAGTTGCTGACGGTGCACGAGTCGCTCTTCATGTACAATCCGTAGGAGCAACCGGTGATCGCCAGGTTGGTTACCGTGATACGTTTCTTCTGGTAGGGGAGGACGAGCCCCTGCGTGGAGGAGCCGAACAGGGTATGGCCATTGCCCTGAAGTGTCACATTGTTGATACCGATTTCGATGGTCTGATGGAG